>Ga0180435_10005212_pt1 | contig 12684 bp, 11 predicted proteins | sample SS_ome_3_FD_132467 | JGI IMG/M metagenome (GOLD analysis project Ga0180435, IMG submission 132467) | Hypersaline lake sediment archaeal communities from the Salton Sea, California, USA - SS_3_S_1 metaG | ecosystem: Environmental > Aquatic > Non-marine Saline and Alkaline > Hypersaline >... | reverse complement strand
GATCGGTCTGCTGTACTACTTCAACTTCATACAGGTCCCAGGTGTCGCACAGGCTCTGTCAGAAGCAGATAACGGCGGTCCCGGCCCGGCAGCGATTAACAAATACCTGGCACCTAATGCGCTGTTATGGTTCCGCATGGCTGCAGCGGTTACATGGCTGACTGGTCTGGGCGGCCTGGCACAGTTAGGTGGCGGTATGCAGGGCATCATCGACGCGTTCACCTTCCAGAACGGTATGGGCGTTATCGGTCTGGGTGCGTGGCTGGGCACCATCATGCTGTTCAACGTATGGGTACTGATCTGGCCGAACCAGAAGAAGATCCTTGGTCTGGACGGCAAACAGCACGATGCTGACACAATCGCAAGTGCCAAGAAAGTCGCTCTACTGGCTTCTCGCACAAATACAGCACTGTCTATTCCGATGCTGCTGTGCATGGTCGGTTACGCACACGGCTTAGCATTTTAAGATAAGCACGTAGCAAATCGCGCCTCGTTACTACCGTGCAGGCGCATCGAAAGCGAGTCCTGGTTATACAGGACTCGCTTTTTGCTTTTATAGGCCGCTTAAACAAGCAAAAGATATCGTTGGTTTTTCAGTTGTCAGAACGCCGATAACACGTATAATCAACGATTATTACAGTATATGTACGGCAGTATGGGAGCGGCAACCTGAGGTTGTCGCTTTTGCTTTTTATAGCAGTTTGTTTATCACTCTAAAATTATTATTCAGGGCCAGAGATACTGGAGTATTACACAGGCCCTGCTAACTGTTTTTAGGGCTTTATAAGTTTATATTTTTAAATTTGTTTGATACGAGTTATGGCTAACAACGAACACCTTATGAAAACATACGCACCACTTGATGTGACTTTCGAACACGGTGAAGGCGCCTACCTGTGGGACACGAATGGGCAGCAGTACCTGGACGCGCTATGCGGTATCGCTGTCTGCGGCCTCGGGCATGCACATCCGGCAATCACCCGGACAATCAGCGAGCAGGCTGCAAAATTACTTCATACATCGAACCTCTACCAGATCGAGAAACAGCAGCACCTTGCCGATCAGCTAACTGAAATTTCCGGGCTTAGCCGCGTATTCTTCTCAAACTCTGGTGCCGAAGCGAATGAAGCGGCAATCAAGATAGCACGCCTGTTCGGCCACCAAAAAGGCATCAAAAATCCGAGCATCATCGTTATGGACAACAGTTTCCACGGCAGAACGATGGCGACACTGAGTGCCACCGGAAACAGAAAGGTACAGGCAGGTTTCGAACCGCTGGTACAGGGATTCGTTCGAGCCCCTTTTAACGACGCCGATGCGATCAGAAGTATCGCGAAAAACAATAGTGACGTCGTCGCTATCCTGGTTGAACCTGCCCAGGGTGAAGGCGGTGTCAACATTCCCGATGCGGACTACCTGAACCAGTTACGCGATATATGCGACCAGCAGGACTGGCTGCTGATGCTGGATGAGATACAGACCGGCATGGGCCGCACGGGCAAGTGGTTCGCTTTCCAGCATAACGGCATCCAGCCTGACGTGATGACGCTGGCCAAGGCGTTAGGCAACGGCGTACCTATCGGTGCCTGCATGGCGAATGAAAAAGCCGGCGAGATAATGCAGCCAGGCAACCATGGCTCAACCTTCGGCGGCAACCCGCTGATGTGCGCAGCAGCCTCAACCGTGGTCGACACCATCAAAGCAGACGACCTGATATCGAATGCGAACAAACTGGGTAAATACATGCTAGACGGCTTCAACGAAAGGCTGTCATCGGTCGACGGTGTACGTGAAGTTCGCGGACTGGGCCTGATGATCGGCATAGAACTGCAAGAAGACTGTGCTGAGCTTGTCAAACTCGCACTTGATCAAAACCTGCTGATCAATGTCACTGCAGGAAATGTCGTACGTCTTCTGCCGCCGCTGATCATCGATCAGCAACAGGCAGATATCATCATCGATACGGTCTGCAGGCTAATCACCTCGAAGCTGGAAAAAGCTGCAGCCTAGTCACTTCGGCCCAGGCACTTCGATATTTAATATTTCAATTTAAGTTTTACTGTCATGAGTACTACAGACAATAACGTTAGACATTTTTTAACACTCACCGACCTGAGTTCAGACGAGTTCCGGCAGATCATCCACCGCGCTATCGAGTTGAAAGCGATGCATCACCGCGGAGAGATAGTTGAACCATTAAAGAATAAAGTACTGGCGATGATCTTCGAGAAATCATCGACACGCACCCGTGTTTCTTTCGAGTCAGGCATGGCACAGTTTGGCGGCCACGCCATATTCCTGTCACCGCGCGATACCCAACTCGGTCGTGGCGAGCCAATCGAAGACAGTGCCCGTGTCCTCTCAAGCATGACAGACTGCCTGATGGTCAGAACTTTCGAACACGAGAAGGCAGAACTTCTGGCAGAGTATTCTTCAGTACCTGTGATCAACGGCCTGACTGACGATGTCCACCCATGCCAGCTGCTGGCTGACATGCAGACCTATTTCGAGAAGCGTGGCGACATAAAAGGCAAGACCGTCACCTGGGTCGGCGATGGCAACAATATGTGTCACTCCTACATGCACGCTGCCAAGCTGCTCGATTTCAAACTCAACATTGCCTGTCCGCAATGCTTCGAACCGCAGCAGAGCTTCATCGATGAGACTGCCGATCACATCGAGATTACCCAGGATATTGCTACAGCCTGCACGGCAAGCGACCTGATCGTGACCGATGTCTGGGCCAGTATGGGCCAGGAAGAAGAACAGAAACATCGCGAACGTGCATTTAGTGACTTCCAGGTGACTGCCGAACTAATGGAAATGGCGAATGACGATGCACTATTCATGCATTGCCTGCCGGCCCATCGTGGCGAAGAGGTCAGTGCGGAAGTCATCGATGGTGCACACAGTGTCGTCTGGGACGAAGCCGAAAATCGTTTGCATGCACAGAAAGCACTACTGGAGTTTTTACTGGTAAACTAATCCTGTCTTCGATACTGAATAATACGATTGTTTTTATCAAAACATACTGATGCTGCAAAACTATCGATGTGTGACAAATCCACGCATTTGCCAGCCGGCTACCTGACTGCACATATAGCAGGCCTGCTACTGCTATCCGCAATTTCATCACTCGCTATCGCCAACGAAGATAGTAGCTATAGCTACCACCATCTGTGTCCTGCTGATGATGGCGCATCAAGCAGGTATGTTGCTCCACGAGAGTTCCCGCAAGACAAGATAGATAATACTGAGATCAGTGCTGACTACACGCAGACCAGCCGGGATGGCACCACATCACTCGACGGCAACGTGATCATCGAGCAGCACCAGATACGCGTGACCGCAGACCATGCCGACTACAACAGGAACAATGAAGTACTAAACTTCAGAGGCAATGTACATATCGACACCATGTCGTTATCGCTGGATGCCGATGGCGGCACCATCAGCCTGGGCGCATCTGAAAGCAGCAAAGATAATAATCAGGCCAACTTCGAGAATATCCGCTTCTACCTGCCCGAGAGCAACATGAAAGGCAAGGCGGGCAATATCATTTCCAGCGAACAGATCATCGAAGGCCGCGAGACACAGATATCCCTATTGACTGATGCCAGCATTACCACCTGCGAGCTTATTGATCCTGACTGGCTGATCAGTGCTGACGAGATAGAACTGGATCATGGCGATGAATACGGCTCCGCAGAAGATGTCGTTATCCGCTTCAAGAACATTCCTTTTTTATACACGCCCTACATCGAGTTCCCTACCAGCGATAAACGACGTAGCGGTCTACTCTTTCCTGAGCTCGGCACCTCGTCCTCTCGCGGCTTCGAACTGGCCGCCCCCTGGTACTGGAACATCGCACCGAACCAGGATGCTGTCATCACGCCACGATACATGGAAAAGCGCGGTCTCGAGCTGGGCGGCAACTATCGATACCTGACAAAATCAACGAAAGGAAGGCTTGACGGTAATTACCTTTACGAAGACAGCATCACCGAAGAGAAACGTTACCAGGTACAGTACAAACAGTCGACACGCATCATGTCCAACATGATGTTTGATATCAATTACCACGAGATATCGGATGCCGACTACTTCAACGATTTTACCAGCAGCCTGGAGTCAACCAGCCGTACCCACCTCGACCGCAGGGCGACATTAAATTACGAGCTCGATGACTGGCGTTTCAGGGCACTGGTACAGGATATAAAGACGATCGATGACTCTACCCCGCTGGCAGACCGGCCCTATGTGCGTCTGCCGCAACTTACCTTCAACGGTCAGAGCCATATCGCTAGCGGGCCGCTGCTCTTCACCTTCGATTCGGAACTGGTCGAGTTCACCCATGAGGATGACACCAAGACCACAGGGACACGTATCACCCTCAAGCCCGGCCTGCGCCTGCCGATGAGCGGAACTGCCTGGTTCATCGACCCGGTAGTGAAATACAACCTCACTCAATATGATGTCGGCACCGTGGCAGGTAGTACACAGGAGGTGAACGACCTGAGCCTGCCGATCACCAGCATCGATGCAGGCCTGTTCTTCGAGCGTTACCTTGATAGCGGCTACCAGCAGACACTGGAGCCAAGGTTGTATTATCTGAACGTACCCTACGAAGACCAGAGCGGTACGCCGCTGTTCGACACCAGCATCCCGAACTTCAGTGTCGCACAACTTTTCAGGGATAACCGCTTCATCGGCGGTGACCGTATCGGCGATGCCAACCAGATGACCCTTGCCCTGAGCAGCCGTATCCTCAACACGAACACAGGTGATGAATTCCTGCGTGCCAGCATCGGCCAGATCTTTTATTTTGATGATCGACGTGTATCACTGGATGACACTGTCGATACCGCGAACCAGTCGGACATCATCGCCGAGCTCGGCACTAACATCGGCCACTGGCAGGGGAATATCCAGCTGCAATGGGACACCACTTATAGCGAGTTATCTCAGGAAAACTACTTCCTGCACTACCAGTCAGACAGCCGGACCATTTTCAACCTGGGTTACCGCAAACGTCTCGATGACAGGCTGCTCGATATTGAACAAACCGATACTTCTTTTGTCTATCCTTTTAACATGAATTACAGCGGCTTCTTCCGCTGGAACTATTCGCTGAAAGACAATAAAGATATTGATACCATCGCCGGCATCGCTTATGACAGCTGCTGCTGGTCGATCCAGGTGCTCGGTCAACGACGGATAAAGAATACCACCACAGCCGATGATGCCTATGACAACTCAATACTGGTACAATTTGTGTTTAAAGGCCTGGGCAGCCTGTCTGGCAGCAAAGCTAAAACAACATTAGAACAGTCGATATACGGCTATAGAGATATTTTCCAATAACCCGACGCATGAATATAAAACAAGTCCTACTATCACTGGTCATCACCGGCCTGATATCCAGTAATGCTATCGCCGCCTTGAAACCGCTGGATCATATCGTGGCCGTGGTCAATGAAGATGTTATCACCGAGAGGATGCTGGAAAGCCGTGTCGAAGATTTTGCAAAACAGCTGCAATTGAGCCAACTGTCACGTATCGACCCCGAAACCTTGAGAAAACAGGTTCTGGAAAGGATGATCCGCGATGCCATCCAGCTGCAGCAGGCTAAACAGCTGGGTATCACGGTCGATGACCTTATGCTCAACCGCATGCTGGAACAACTGGCCAAAACCAATAACATGACGCTGGAAACGTTTCGCGAGACCATCGAAGCAGAGGGAATGAACTATGCACGATTCCGCGACCAGACGCGCGACGAGATCATTATCAAGCAGCTACAGCAGCGTGTCGTCGCAAGCAAAATCAGCGTATCCGACCAGGAAATTAAACAATACATCCAGCAGAATGAGACCCTGGATTCCTCGACTGTCAGTTTTCACCTGCGCCACATCCTGATCGCAATACCTGAAGCAGCCTCACCCGAAGACCTCGAAAAAGCTAAGGTAAAAGCCGAGTCGGTCTATAAACGTATACAGTACGGCAGCAAGTTCGAGGACCTCGCCATCAAAGAATCCAGTGGCCGTAATGCTCTGCAGGGCGGTGACCTCGGTGAGCGCAAGGCCAACGAACTTCCTCAGCTGTTCGTCGATGCCGTCAGTGACCTGCAACCGGGAGAGACCTCGCAGCCAGTGAAGAGCGCCAGTGGCTATCATCTGCTGCAGCTGGTCAGCAGCTCTAATGACCAGGTCATGGTCAAACAGAGCAGGATAAGACATATCCTCATCCGCACTGGCAGCGAGGTGAGTGATGAGCAGGCGAGACAGACCTTACTCGAACTCAAAGGGAAGATCGAAGACGGCAAGAACTTTGCTGAGCTTGCCAGTGAATACTCTGAAGATCCCGGCTCCAAGATAAAAGGCGGAGACCTCGGATGGGCAGGACCTGGTGACTACGTCCCCGCATTTGAAAACGTTGCCAACAACCTTGAGATCGGTCAGGTATCCGAACCCTTCCAGAGTCCTTTTGGCTGGCACATCCTCGAAGTACTCGAACATCGCGAACACGATCAGACAAAAGCCAACAAGGAGAGTCAGGCACGCAACGCTATACAGAAACGTAAATCTGATGAAGAACTCCGCCTCTGGTTGCGCCGCATACGTGACGAAGCCTACGTCGAATTTATCGATGATGAAGCCTGAGCCACAATCTCATACTGCTGTACTTGACACAGCTATATAGATCAGTGCCTCAGAGAGCAAAAATCGTTATTACTTCGGGCGAACCGGCCGGTATCGGCCCGGACATCTGCCTGAGCTTGCCGAAGACTGATGCAGAGCACTATATAATCGCTGATCCCGAACTGATATCACAGCGTGCCGCACAGCTGTCCCTATCGCCCAGCTTGAACATCCATCATGACCTCGATCAGCTGTCTGCACACTATGATGCAGAGAAACTGAACATCATCCCGCTGAAATTAAAGGTTGCTTGCCAGCCAGGGATACTGGACAAAGCAAACAGCGATTATGTATTACAGATGCTGGATCTGGCCGCCGACCTGTGCCTGCAGAACAAGGTCGACGCCATGGTCACCGGACCGGTACAGAAGAGCATCATCAATGAAGCCGGGCTCAGCTTTACCGGACACACCGAATACCTTGCTGACAGGGCATCGACGGACAAAGCGGTACACCCGGTGATGATGCTGGCGACCAGAAAAATGCGTGTTGCACTGGCGACCACGCACCTGCCGCTGAAGGACGTAAGCAACGCTATCACAACAGAGTCCCTAACCGAGGTCCTCGGCATCCTCCACCGCTTCTTGCAGCAACATGCCGGTATCGCACACCCCAGGATACTGGTCTGCGGTCTCAATCCACATGCCGGAGAGAATGGCAACCTCGGTGACGAAGAGATAGAGACCATCATCCCCGTCATCGAAGAGCTCAATAAGTCGGGCATGGAACTGATCGGCCCGTTGCCGGCGGATACCTTGTTCACCGAAAAATATCTCGACAATGCAGATGCCGTACTGGCCATGTTCCACGACCAGGGATTACCCGTATTGAAATACAGCGGCTTTGGCAAAGCGGTCAACGTCACTTTAGGACTACCCTTCGTACGCACCTCTGTCGATCACGGTACCGCGCTAGAGCTGGCAGCTACGGGCAAAGCAAACGCGAGCAGCCTGATCGAGGCAATCGACATGGCGCTCGAACTCAGCAGCAAACATGCTAACAGCAGGCATTGACCATGCAGCACCGCGCCAAGAAAAGGTTTGGACAAAACTTCCTGGTTGATACCAGCATCATCGATCACATCATCGCTGGTATCAACCCGCAGGCAGGCGACCTGATGATCGAGATTGGTCCCGGCCTCGGTGCCATGACAAAACCTCTGCTTTCCCGCCTGCATAGACTGAACGTCATCGAGCTCGATCGGGATGTTATCCCCATCCTTACACGCAACTGCACGCTGGCCGATCAGGGTAATAAAGACAAGTTAATGGTGAATGAAGCCGATGTCCTCAAGTTTGACTTTGCTGCTTTTCACGCTGACCAGCTTAAACAGCATGATTATCCCGCTGATACCCGTCTACGCGTCGTCGGTAACCTGCCCTATAATATTTCCACACCGGTGCTGTTCCACTTGCTGAAAACACGCCACCTGATCAAGGACATGCACTTCATGCTGCAGAAAGAAGTCGTCGACCGCATCGCATCAGCTCCAGGCAATAAACATTATGGCCGGCTCAGTGTCATGTTACAGGCTTACTGTTCGGCGCAATTTCTCTTCGAAGTGCCACCGCATGCTTTTCAGCCTGCACCCAAAGTCGATTCAGCCATTCTCAGACTGGTACCCGGAACGCCGTTTGAAGACCAGATCGATGAGTTCTCGGATTTCGAAAATCTCGTCAGGCAGGCATTCTCACAACGAAGAAAAACGCTGAAGAACACATTAAAGAACATCTGTGGTGCAGACAGGATCGAACAGGCCGGACTCAAGCCATCGCAACGTACCGAGGCGCTGTCGATCGCTGACTTCGTCAGCCTGTACCGCAGCATATATAAAGACGCCTGACCTGTTAAGCTACTGAATTCTTTAGAATAACCACTCTTCATTTGCGTTATCCCTCATCTTTACAGGTGATATACTTAATCATGTCCGATAGAGATGAGCGTGGTACAACTCCATGAATAAAATAGAAGTACATGTACAGCCTGCTTATATCGCTGAACAGTCTGACCCGGCTAACGATCACTACGTATTCTCCTACACGGTAACGATACGTAATAACGGTTCAGCACCAGCCAAATTGCTGACGAGACACTGGATCATTACCGACGGCGATGGCAAGGTACAGGAAGTGAAAGGTGATGGCGTGGTCGGCGAGCAACCACATCTACAGCCCGGCGAAGGCTATCAATACACCTCAGGTACATTCATGAACACTCCCTTCGGCACCATGCATGGCAGCTACCAGATGATCTCTGATGATGGAGAAAAATTTGATGCCGAGATTCCTGCTTTTCAGCTGACTGTGCCCAACACATTACACTAGCACTTCACCAGGCGATATACGCCCAGGTCCCATACACGGATCAAGATAAATGGCTCTCAAACATAGCTACACACTCATCGCCCCTATCTACGATGCCGTTGTTTCTGGCCCGATCGACCACTATCGTAAAACAAGTCTTGCACGTATTACTGATGCTGATGATAAGCACATACTGATCAATGGCATCGGTAGCGGCCTGGATATCCCCTACCTGCCTGATAAGGCGCGTTACACTGGAACAGATATCACACCTGCAATGTTGCGACGTGCACAGCAACGCGCCGACCTCCATCAGAGCTGTATCGAACTGCAGATAGCCGATAGCCAGTCACTGCCTTTTGAGGATGATTGTTTTGACGCTGTGGTCATGCACCTGATACTGGCCGTCGTCCCTCAACCAGAACTCGCGCTGAAAGAAGCATGCCGTGTTTTGAAACCGGGTGGAAGCATATATATCTTCGACAAGTTCATCCGTGAAGGCCAGCTCGCTATCATCAGGCGCCTGTTTAACATCGCCATCCGTCACATCGCAACGCGTACCGATGTCATCTTCGAGCACCTGCTAGATGACTGCCCTCAGCTCGAACTTGTACATGATGAACCAGCACTTGCTAAAGGCTGGTTCAGACTGATAGAGTTGAAAAAGAATAATTAGAATGATAAATCCTACGGAGATGTAAATGGCGACATATGCCATCGGTGACGTGCAAGGATGTTACGATGAACTAAGAGCGTTACTCGAGCATATCAAGTTCAACAGCGACCGGGACAAGCTATGGTTCTGCGGTGATATCGTTAACCGCGGCCCAAAATCCCTGAAGACACTTCGCTTCATAAAATCTCTCGAAGATAATGCCATAACCGTTCTGGGCAATCATGATCTGCACCTTCTTGCGACCGCTTATGAGCATAAGAAACCTGGCAGGAAAGATACCATCAGCAAGATCCTTCAGGCCAAAGACTCGGAAGCGCTGCTCGACTGGCTGCGACATCAGCCGCTCGTTTTCCGTGATGAAGAAAAAGATATCACCATGTTCCATGCTGGCATCCACCCGGCATGGAGTATAAAGAAGACGCTCAAGCTGGCCGGAGAAGTCGAACAGATACTACAGAGCGATGAGCATATCAACTTCTACAGGAACATGTATGGTGATAAACCAGTTGCCTGGAACAATTCACTTAGTGGTTGGGAGCGCTACCGTTTTATTACCAACATCCTGACCCGCCTGCGATATTGTGACAAACAGGGACACCCGGCATTGAATGTCAAGGGCGCTCCGGGAACACAGGCCCGGCACCTTATGCCCTGGTATGAGGTGCCGGGCCGTACAACAGAAAATGACACTATAATTTTCGGCCACTGGTCGACACTGCCACATGCTGGCCGCAAAGCGATCAACAACACATATGCGATCGATTCAGGTTGCCTCTGGGGTGGTTATCTCACTGCAATGAAGATCGGTAAAAGAAAATTCACCTACAACCGGATGAGCTGCCCAGGTGCACAGAAGCCAACCGGAAAGTTTATCGCAAAAAAATAGTCGGCTGCCGACAACTGACTGATATTGAAATAAAAAAAAGGGCACCAAACCGGTGCCCTTTAGCATCTTAGGGGAGTCTTGCAAATCTATTGCTAACCATCTGACTCGACTCATCACGCAAAGTTCAATTTTATTCTGATTCAAAGCAGGTAACCTGGCTTCACAGCTGCAGGACCCACTCCTATTCTTTTCATCTTTCTAATTCAGACCGTCGTTCCAGCGTAACGAAGCGACAATCATATTTATTTTTATCATCTGCAACATGGTTCTTAGACTCTACCTCGACCCACTCCTCATCAGAAAAATCAGGGAACCAGGCATCGCCCTCAAACTCGCCATCGACGTAGGTGATATACATACGCTGCACACGAGGCATCAACATCTCGTAGATTGCGCTACCGCCGATCACCATGATTTCTTCTGCTTCTGGCACTACCTTGCAGGCTTCATCAAAACTGGCGACAGTGACAACGCCTTCAAAATGAGTATCCGGGTTTCTGCTCAGCACGATATTCGTTCGACCCGGTAAAGGTCTGCCAATTGATTCATAGGTCTTGCGCCCCATGACAACAGGTTTGCTCATGGTAACCGATTTAAAGTGAGCAAAATCAGCAGGCAGATGCCAGGGAAGCTGATTGTTTATACCAATCAGCCGGTTGCGGTCCATTGCTGTTATCAGTGAAACGATCATTCAGAATTAATCTGCTTATACTGAGAACGGGTAAGCGATCGGCTCATGGCTCTGGTAATCAACCACCTCGAAGTCATCCAGAGTTACCCAGGTCTCGAGATCTTCGAGCGATTTTATCTCCGGATTGATGTTCAGCTTCGGTGCCGGGAAGGGATCCCTCTTCAATTGAACATCGCGCATCAGCTCGAGCTGGTCTTCGTAGATGTGTGCATTCACGATCTTATGGTAGGCAAGACCCGGCTTGTTGCCGGTAATCTGCGCCATGATTTTCAGCAAGAAGAAAACCTGCACCATATTAAAGTTAAGCCCCAATGGCACATCACATGAACGCTGATAAGACGTCAGGTAGAGCGTGTCACCCAACAATGAAAAGGTGTGCGTATGCATGCAGGGACGCAGACAACCCATATGAAATTCACCGGGATTATAAAAGCTGAGGATCTCTCCCCTGTCATCCACACCCCTGGATAGATTATCAACGATTTTTTTCAGTTGATCGACATGACCGCCATCAGGTCTCTGCCAGCTGCGGCCCTGTACGCCATAGACCCTGCCCATATCATCCTCACCTTTACGGTGAGGGTTATTAAGCCAGGCCTCATTTTCGTTTGCGTTTGCATCCCAGGTCTTTGTTCCCAGCGCACGAAAGTCCGCAGCATCATCATATCCACGTATATAACCGATCAATTCGGCTATTGCAGACTTCCAGTAACTTTTCCGTGTGGTTACCAGCGGCATTTCGTTATCAGCAACGTTATATGCCAGGTCTGCGTTGATCACGGTCAAGCAGCGTTTGCCCGTCCGTTTATTTTCAATCCAGTGCCCTTCGTCGATAATACGCTGACACAGCTCAAGATACTGTTTCATGTATGACTCTTACGTTACTGCCAGCGTGGCTGGCTTCTGTTATAGGCGATAAAGAATACAACAACGCCAAATATTACCATTGGAAGCGATAGTAGCTGCCCCATTGTCAGCCAGTCTAGAGCGACGAAACCGAGGTGAGAATCAGGTATGCGGAAAAACTCCGTGATGAAGCGGAAACTGCCGTAACAGAACATGAATACTGCCGACACAGCCATCAATGGACGCGGTTTCGATGAGTACCACCATAATATCAGGAATAATAACAGCCCTTCTGTAAGCGCCTGATACAGGGCAGACGGGTGACGTGCGATATGGTCACCGTAATCGAGCGCCCAGGGCATAACCGTTTCCATTGGCCTGCCCCACAATTCACGATTGATGAAATTACCTATACGACCGGCACCCAGGCCGATGGGCACCCACGGCGCAATGAAATCAGACACCTGGAAAAAGGTCATACCATTCTTACGCCCAAACAGGTATAGCGCGATAAACACGCCCAGCATGCCACCGTGGAATGACATCCCGCCCTGCCAGATATATAAGATCGAGAGCGGGTT
>Ga0180435_10005208_pt1 | contig 12692 bp, 12 predicted proteins | sample SS_ome_3_FD_132467 | JGI IMG/M metagenome (GOLD analysis project Ga0180435, IMG submission 132467) | Hypersaline lake sediment archaeal communities from the Salton Sea, California, USA - SS_3_S_1 metaG | ecosystem: Environmental > Aquatic > Non-marine Saline and Alkaline > Hypersaline >... | reverse complement strand
GTGGTACGCGAGCTGGGTTTAAAACGTCGTGAGACAGTTTGGTCCTTATCTGTTGCGGGCGCAGGGTATTTGAGGAGATCTTCCCCTAGTACGAGAGGACCGGGGTGGACGAACCGATGGTGTACCAGTTGTTCCGCCAGGGGCATTGCTGGGTAGCTATGTTCGGCAGGGATAACCGCTGAAAGCATCTAAGCGGGAAGCCCACTCCAAGATAAGATACCCCATGGCTTAGCCGCCATCTGAAGGCACGTTGGAGATCACAACGTTGATAGGTCGGGTGTGGAAGTGTGGCAACACATGGAGCTTACCGATACTAATGTGCCGTGAGGCTTATCCATAGTTACTTGATGAACTGCTGCTGGGTTTTACTCTACTGTTTGATGGTCGTTTACTTTATATAGTATTACCGAATATCGATTTTTCGGTGGTCATAGCGAAGAGGTTCCACCCGTTTCCATTCCGAACACGGAAGTTAAGCTCTTCAGCGCCGATGGTACTGCATGGGCAACTGTGTGGGAGAGTAGGTCGCCGCCGATTCCTTTTTAGAAAACCCCTTGCTTCGTTTGAAGTAAGGGGTTTTTTGTTTTGAGGTTGCATCTTTTCTGTCTTCTGTCCTCTGGCTTCTGAATTCTGGTGCGGTCGCCGCTTTCTCATAAAAAAAGCCCCCTTACCTGTTTCCAGGTTCGGGGGCTTTTTTTATTCTATGTTTTGCCTGAGAAACTTACGGAAACACCCTGTCCAACGCTTCCGCAAACCTTTGCGCGGCCCCGTCCACATCCATTAATTTGTCGAGGCCGAACAGGCCGATACGAAAGGTCTTGAAGGTTTCCGGTTCGTCGCATTGTATCGGTACGCCGGCAGCAATCTGGACTCCTGCCTCCATGAATTTTTTGCCGTTTTGAATATCATCATCGTCGGTGTAGCAGACGATGACCCCGTTGGCCTGGAAACCTTCAGCGGCAAGTATCTTGATATTTTTTTTGCGCAGGCTTTCTTTGACCCTGGTCCCCAGTTCGATTTGCGCCGCTTTTATGCTGGCAAAACCGAATGCTTCGGTCTCCTTCATCATATCCCTGAATTGCCGCAGGCCATCAGTCGGCATCGTTGCATGATACGCATGGCCGTTGTTTTCATATGCCTGCATGATTTCATACCATTTCTTCAGATCGCAGGCAAAACTGGTGCTGGTCGTCTTCTGCATGGCCTCTGTTGCAGCACGGCTCATCATCACCAGGCCGCAGCAGGGAAAACTGCTCCAGCCTTTTTGCGGCGCGCTTAATAAAATATCCACACCGCAGGCTTTCATATCGACCCACATCGCTCCCGACGCGACACAGTCAATTACAAACAGGCCGCCTACCGCATGAACCGCATCTCCAATCGCTTTTAGATACTCATCCGGAAGAATCATGCCCGCTGATGTTTCCACATGGGGAGCGAAAACCAGATTGGGTTTCTCCGCCTGTATTGCTGCCGCGACCGTTTCCACCGAGGGAGGCGCGAAAGCCGGTTGTACGCTCTCATCAATCGCCTGTGCTTTCAGCACGCTGGTTGAGGACGGAATGTTGCCCATGTCGAAGATCTCTGACCAGCGAAAACTGAACAGTCCGTTCCGGATGATGAGACACCTGCTGCCGGTGGCAAACTGCCTCGCCACAGCCTCCATCGCAAACGTCCCGTTTCCCGGGATCACCACGACTGAGTCCGCATGATACGCACGCTTCAGGCATGAAGAGATATCTTTCATGACATCCTGAAAGGATTGCGACATATGGTTGAGAGAGCGATCGGTAAATACGACCGAGTATTCGAGCAGTCCGTCCGGGTCTACGTTATTTCGTAAAGCGGGCATGATGACGACATCCTTATCGGTTTAAAAGTTATTCTATGAAAGTGGTAAATCAGTGCCGAGAGCGTTCGCTCAAGGACTGTCCGGCAACAACACTTCAAACGGGTAAATGCTTATAACACACCGAAAACTTTGAATCCAGCAGTAAAAAACAGGATAAAAATCTTCTCGTTTAAAGCAGTCCCTTTTCCTGGAGATTTTTACTGAAAATGTCCACCAATTCTACGATGTAGTCCTTGTTCATTTTCGGATCCACCGATTTTGACTGGACCGACCAGACAATTTTCTCGGTCTGCGCATCATAGAGATTTGCTTCCAGGGAAACGGTTGTCACCGTATAGGTATATCCCGGCGTATAATGCACCTGGCGATACGCAAACGGATGGTAACGATAGTAACTGGAGTAAAACGGATCGATCATGACCGGTTCCGGCGGCCGGTAATGCTCTTTCTGATCAGTACCGAGGTGGCGGGTGATGAGCACGAACTGCGCTCCCGATTCAGCGATGGCGTCATCGAGCGCGGATTTTGTCGGTTTTATGTCTGAACTCGCCAGCGTATAACTGGGAATCGCCTGGACATCTGATCCTGCAAATTCTGCCACAAATGTGTCCTCGAAGATTCTACGCACCGATTCTTCCTGGGTAACCGCAATAATCAATACATCATCAAGGGCATCTTTTCCCGAATACTGCTCGTCGTGCCAGGCTGTGGTCAGGCTCGTCGTGGCACAGCCCGACAAGAAGACCAGTAAAACCGAAATCATTGAAACAGTCTGTAAAACCAGTCGATATCGTCTCATATCTATCCCTCCATTTTATTAATTCACCGCTGTGTCATCACCGGCAAGGCTCCCGGATCAGTCCCCCATGCACGTACCGACATCTCGGGCACTCTCAATCCAGCAATGATCGAGCGGGACGACTTTTCTTCTGCCGACCACCTCGGCAAGCGGTACGGGTTCAGTAGCATCTCCCCGTACAGCAACCATAACGTTTGAAATTCCCTCTTCTATATACCGGACGCATGCACTGCCGAGTTTGGTTGCCAGGACGCGGTCGGTGGCCGACGGTGTTCCGCCGCGCTGCAGATGACCGAGAATAGTCAATCTCGATTCCAGCCCTGTCATCTCCTCGAGCTGCTGAGAAAGTCTCAGCGTATGCTCCTGGCGATTTCTGGAAAAGCGGGCATACGCTTCCTGCAGCTTTTTCCGCTTTTTCAGGTCACCACGAGCCTTTGCGTCAAGCCGTTTTTCCCTGAGCTTGTCCCGCTTTTTTTTCTCGTCGATGGACAATGCTCCTTCCGCCACCACGACAATACTGAAATTATTGCCCCGCTGCTGACGCTGGCGTATTGCCCGGGCAACTTTTTCGAGATTGTAGGGTATTTCAGGAATCAGCACGACATCGGCTCCGGACGCTACCCCTGCTCCGAGCGCCAGCCAACCGGCATTGTGCCCCATCACCTCGATGACGATGATACGGTGATGGCTGTGAGCGGTGGAATGCAACCGGTCGATCGCCTCCGTTGCGATTTCCATGGCCGTATCGAAACCAAAGGTGACATCCGTCCCGAAAACGTCGTTGTCGATGGTTTTCGGAAGCGTCAGGATGTTGAGTCCCTTCTGGGCAAGCTTGTACGCGTTTTTCTGGGTCCCGCCCCCGCCGAGACAGACCAGGGCATCCAGTCGGTGCTTTCGGTAATTGTCACAGATGACCTCGGTCATATCCATCAGTTCGCCGCCGACCGGCATTTTATGGGGTTTGTCGCGACTGGTACCGAGAATGGTGCCGCCCAGTGTCAGAATCGATGACAGCATCGAACGCTCGAACCGCATCACCCGGTTCTCCATCAGGCCGCGAAAACCGTCTCGAAAACCGACGACTTCCATATGGCCCGTATCAAGCGCCGTCTTACCGATTGCCCTGATTGCCGCATTCAAGCCGGGACTGTCGCCGCCGGCTGTTAATATACCGATATGCTTCTGCATAATGAATCCTTTTCATAAATAAGTGCTGATGCGCAGGTCATCTCACCCGAAAATCTCACAGCCATATCCGGGTTATTCCCGGGAAATTGGGCAGTAATCACCGTATCCATTTCCGTCCCACCACAATAGGAATACTTATCCATATAGCAAACCATAGCAAATAAAGAGATGAAATTTTCATTGTCATTCGCAATAATACGGACCATGTCAATGCATCACTGAAATCAACAGGCATCAGTACCATCAAGGAACACATGACCGGAACGCTCTATATCGTTGCCACCCCGATCGGCAATCTCGAAGACATGACGCATCGCGCAATTCGCATTTTGACGGAGGCGGATGTCATTGCGGCCGAAAACACCCGGCATACGAAAAAGCTGCTGACGCATTTCGGCATCTCCACCCCGCTCATCAGCTACTATCGGGAAAAAGAGTCACAGCGGTCGCAGGAACTGGTTGAGCGTCTGAGCGCAGGCGAGAGTATCGCGCTGGTCAGCGATGCCGGCACGCCCGGCATTTCCGATCCCGGTTCAATTCTGGTACAGACAGCGAGACGGGCCGCCATCCCGATCGTTCCGATTCCCGGCGCGTCCGCTCTTGGTGCAGCCCTCAGCTGCGCCGGATTGCTGTCCAGCTGCTTTCTTTTTATCGGGTTTGCCCCGGTAAAATCAGCCCAGCGGAAAAAACTACTGCAGTCGCTTGCGGCATCGACCTACCCGCTGGTTTTCTATGAATCCCCGCATAGAATCGGGAAGTTCGTCGAGGACTCCCATGAAATTTTCGGCAACCGCACGGTACTCTGGGCCCGGGAGATGACAAAAAAATTTGAAGACATCCGCGAAACGACGCTCGCCCAATTAGCAGCCGCCATCGGAACCGAGAAGATTCGTGGTGAACTGGTACTCATCATCCATCCCGGAGACGACGAGACACCGCCGCATGAATCGCTGGAGGACATATTGAGGTGGTATCGCGACAACAGCGGGCTGAGCATGAAAGACGTCTGTAAAAAAGTGGCCGGCGATATGGGGATCGGCCGCTCTGAGATTTACCGGCAGGCACTGGTAATCTGGAACAAGGTATAACCGGAACAATGAGAACCTGCGTAACCCCTGAAAAACGTTTTGTATTTTCGATCCATAAACCGTCTTATTCGGTAACAAACCTGCGCAGCCGGACACGGCTGGAAAAACTTGGCATGACCGGCGATGATAGCCCGGTACTGAACCACCGTAATTATCCCGTAGGCTCGGTCGAGGTACCGGATGCAGACTGGATCTACGAGATAGCCAACCCGTTCCCGTTCAGGGGGACCACCTATATCGGTAAAGCATGGGCCGACCGTTCAGCTGAAGATCCGAGCCGGATCAAGCTTGCCGAACCGCCGCCGGTCTCGCTTCACGGCTGTTTCAACGAACAGCGGATCGATCCGGAGGTCATCGCCGCCCTCCCCCGTCCGCTTCTCCTGGGGCTGGCGACCACCTCGACCGACCCGGACGATCTCGTGCTGGTGGCCCGGAAGTGCTGCCGGTTCACCTTCAGTGCAGATGGACAGCCCACCGGGCTGCAGTATGAAGACTCAGGCGGCCATCGCGCGCTCATCGATGATTTCGATCTTTTCGAAGCGGTTGCCAACAACCCGCACCTGCCGGACGTGTACAAAATAGCCATGGTTGTCAGACCAGGCGCCCAGGGCGGCAGTGAAATCGTCGGGGACTACCATGCAGCGGAATCAACCCACGTCTATGAGTACCTGCGGCGCAACTCGTATATCGGCGGCGGTCACTACGCGGCAAATATGGCGGACGATGCGATCAGGTATCAAATCGACGCACTAACCCCGAACGACCTCGCAGGGCTCCGCCACCTCTACTACCAGAGAAGCTTTACCCGGCTGGCCGGGGCACTGGATATATCCATACCCGAGCCCCCGCTGACCAAAAAAGACCTGGAAATAATGCGGCAGAAAATACAGGAACATCCCGAGCTGGACCGGGCGAATATCGATGCAACCTTGTGGGGGTGGAATTTCGGTTTCGATTTCAGCTCGTCGGGATACCGTCTGCACGCGTCCCATCAGCAGATTCACCAGCAATATGCCATGATACCGTCTGCTGTCGGGGCGTATAACGACGGTTCCAGTGATTCCGCCGGCGCCTGCAGGTCCTTTTCTGCGGGAGACATGATCGATGAAGTAATCCATGCCTACCACACGGCGCATCAGAGCAGTTTTTTTAACGATTATTACCAGGCCACTGTCGACAACAAGCGCATGGACGGTCGCACCGACCGGGAACAGCGGCTGGTCGTGTGGGAAGACGACCGGGTCATCCTGTTCGTGCCCAAAGCCCAGACGTCCCAGTGGGAGCTCCAGGTAATGACCAGGCCCGATCGGAACGGCAGGTTTGTCGGGAACATCCTCGAAGCCGATACCGACGTCCGGCACTCGCTCGACACCGCTATCCTGGCGGCCCAGCGGGCACTGAGCGGCCGCGGTGCTGAGATGGTTACGACCATCGAGTATTCAAAACGATTTTCTTCAACCCGAAACGACCAGCCGCTGATCTATTGCTTCATGCCGAAACTTCCCTTCTCGCCGGGCGCTTTCAGCGAAACCCAGCTGCGCTTCATCAACGGACATTTCCCGGAAGACTTCGCCGCGGCCTGCCGCGGCGGTCTCGCACTTGACAGCAAATAGCCCCCGGGCACCCGCAACGATCCATTTTCATACTTGTGAAAACCACAGGTATTGGTGTAGGGTGCAGGTCTTATCGATTGTACAGGACACCTTACAAATTCAGGCGACAGACGGAGTCAGCAATGAGTACCAGGAAGTATTTCGGCACGTGGGGAGGAAGTTTTATCCCTGAAGCACTATACGACACATTCCAACAACTTGACGACGCATATCAGCAGATACGCAACGACCCGGCATTCTGGGAGGAATACGTCGAGCTGATGTCCACCTACTCATGCCGCCCGACCCCGCTGACCCACGCGGAAAACCTGTCAAAGCACTTCGGCGGCGCCCAGATCTACATCAAGCGTGAAGACCTGAACCATACCGGCGCACACAAGGCAAACAACGTCATGGGACAGGGATTGCTGGTCAAACGCATGGGCAAAACCCGCGTCATCGCCGAGACCGGAGCCGGTCAGCACGGCATGGCCACGGCCACGATGGCGGCCAAATTCGGGTTTGAATGTACGGTCTACATGGGTGAGGAAGATGTGCAGCGTCAGCGGCCCAATGTATTCTGGATGGAGAAGATGGGCACCACCGTCGTTCCCGTGCAGGACGGATCGAAGACCTTGAAGGATGCGATCAACGAAGCGTTCAGGGACTGGGTCACCAATATGGACACGACCCATTACGTATTTGGCACCGCCTGCGGACCGGCCCCGTTTCCCGAAATGGTCTCCTGGCTGCAGTCGATCATCGGCACCGAAGCGGCCGAGCAGATCATGGCCCAGCACGGCGCCCTGCCCAAGCGCATTTATGCCTGCGTCGGCGGCGGCTCGAACTCGCTCGGCATCTTCCAGCGATTTCTCGACGAAGAAGGGACCGAGCTGGTTGGCGTAGAGGCCGGCGGCTTCGGCCTTGACAGCGGGCAGCATGCTGCGCGGCTGGTCGGCAACGATGCGTCGCCCGGCGTCGCTCAGGGATACAAGACCATGTTCCTGCAGAACTCAGACGGTCAGATGCTCGACACCCATTCGGTTTCTGCAGGACTCGACTATATCGGCGTATCCCCGATCCTGGCCGATCTCTGGGAGAAAAAATCAGTCAGGTTCGAAGCGGCAACCGATGCCGAGGTCATGGACGCGCTCGATCTGACGATGAAAAAAGAAGGCATCATCCCCGCGCTTGAATCAGCCCATGCGTTCGTACAGGCATTCAAGGAAGCTCCGGAACTGTCGCCAGAGGATGCGATCATCATCAACATGTCCGGCCGCGGCGACAAGGATATTTTCACCATTGCCCATGCCTACGGGGATCCTTCGTGGCAGCAGTTCATCATCAGCCGGGCAAAAGAATACGAAAAATAACAGATACAGCGGTGCAGCCATGCAGTTGAAAGAGATAATTCTAAAGAAAAAAACGGATAAGGACATCCTGCTGATGACTCACATCGTCCTGGGTTATCCGTCTTTTGACGTGAACCGGGAAGTGATCGCGGCAATGGTTGAAAACGGGGTGGACTGCATCGAAATGCAGATCCCCTTTTCAGAACCGATGGCAGACGGCCCGGTCATTCTGAAAGCCAACCAGGACAGCCTTGCGAGCGGCACCACGATCGAGCAGTGTCTCGATTTCGGTGCAGAGATGTGCAGGACCTACGAAATCCCGTTTCTCTATATGACTTATTACAACGTGATCTATAAGTATGGGGAAGATGCGTTTCTTGACAAGCTGCGCGATACGGGGATACGGGGCTTCATCCTGCCCGACCTCCCGCCCGAAGAAGGAGGACGGTTCCTCAGCCGGGCCCGGGAAATGGGTATTGCTCCCGTCATGATCTACTCTCCGACCAGCGATGATGAACGCATGAAAGAACTTGCCGGTTTCGCCGACGGCTTCATCTACTGTACGGCCCGCAAGGGCGTCACCGGCAAACATTCATCCCTGGACGCGGACTTCACCGGCTATCTCAGTCGCTGCCGCCGGGCAACCGATTTGCCGCTCGCCGTCGGTTTCGGCATCCGGAACCGCAGCGATATCGAAGCCCTTATCAAGGTCGCCGATATGGGAGTAGTCGGCTCCCAGACGATCAAACTCGTCGATGAACAGGGAAGCAGCGCCGTCGGCCCGTTCATGAGGGAACTACTGGGTAACAACGGGTAGCAGTAACACCGTCCTTTCTATGGCATTCGACGATCTGGACAAGACCTGGATGGAGAGAGCTCTGGAGCAGGCCTCCGGAGCCGCCGCGAATGGAGAGGTACCGGTTGGAGCCGTATTCGTCAGGGAAGGCCAGATCATCTCCCGGGCGGGCAACAGCCCCATCGGCTCCTGCGACCCCACCGCGCACGCGGAAATCAACGTAATCCGACAGGCATCGCAAACCCTTGCCAACTACCGCCTCGGCGGCACCCTGTACGTTACGCTGGAACCGTGCCTGATGTGCATGGGAGCGATCATTCACAGCCGCATCGAACGGTTGGTTTTCGGTGCCTACGATCCGAAAACAGGCGCTGCGGTTTCAACCTATCAAGTCGGCTCGGATAAAAAGCTGAATCATTCACTGCTCATCGAAGGCGGGCTGCTCGAAGACCGCTGCGGGGACCTGCTCAAAACGTTTTTCCGCCGGCGCAGATAAAATCGCAGAGCCGCTATCCGCCAAGCTTTTTCTGTACCTTTTTGAAATTTTGCTTTATTTTTTGGCCGATAGCGTTTAAGAAGTACCACTCACTCAAGCGGCTCCAGCGATTACCCGGAGAGGTGACCGAGTGGCTTAAGGTGCACGCCTGGAACGCGTGTGTACGCAAGTACCGTGAGTTCGAATCTCACCCTCTCCGCCACGATAAAACGCCTGTTATAGTAATTACATATAACAGGCGTTTCTGTTTTATCCCAGCCTGTCTCCAGGTCCTGCAAAAATCGTTACCGTCCATCTGATTATCTGGCGAATAAACATTTATCTCTGTTGACCATGATTCGGTAATCTCTTATATTTTCAGGTAAAGGTTATTCCTGTAAGCGTTGCAGTTCAGGGATTTGCTTGACGTCTGATCGAAAAGCGTGTATAAATCCCGCCTGTGTTTGTATTAAACACCATGGACTATTTACTTCCTGCAATAATTCCAGGATTTTAGGTATAACGGCTTGATAGCCGGGTCCTGCGCAACAAAGAATCACGAACCCCGCCAGGTCCGGGAGGAAGCAACGGTAGTGAGTCCCTTTGTGTGATGCAGGGTGCCCGGCTATCATTTTTTTGAGCCGTCTCCATCAGCAGGTTGTGCAGATCTGAAACTACTCTATGTCCTACCTGGTATTTGCCCGCAAATTTCGTCCCCAGACCTTTGACCAGGTCGTCGGCCAGAAACCGATCGTCAAAACCCTGCAGAACAGCCTGCGTAAAAACCGCGTGGCCCATGCGATTCTGTTTTCAGGGGTCCGCGGCGTCGGCAAAACGACGTTGGCCCGGCTCATGGCAAAAGCGCTGAATTGCGCGCAGGGGCCGGCACCCGCTCCGTGCAACCAGTGCCAGTCCTGCAATGAAATAGCCGCCGGTTCGGCGCTCGACCTGCTTGAGATCGACGGCGCGTCCAACCGCGGAATACAGGAGGTCAGGGAACTCAAGGACAAAATCAAGTTCATGCCCACCTCGTCGCGCTATAAAATCGTTATTATCGACGAAGTGCACATGCTGACCAACGAGGCGTTCAACGCCCTGCTCAAAACGCTGGAAGAACCGCCCGCGCACGTTTATTTCATGTTCGCCACCACCGAACTGCATAAAATACCGGTGACGATACTTTCCCGGTGCCAGCGGTTCGAACTGCAGCGGGTTGCACGTGCGGACCTGACCGCCCACTTCGATAATCTGGCCCGATCGGAACAAATCGAGCTGGAACCTGCCGCCCTGTCATTGATTGTCAGGGAAGCCGACGGGTCGGTTCGCGACGGGCTGAGCCTGCTCGATCAAGTCCTGTCTTACGGTGAATCGCCGATTACCGACCAGGAAGTCGTTGAGGTTCTCGGACTGGTCAAGCGTGACGTGATTATCGGTATCACCGAAGCGCTGCTCGCCGGCAATCGAACCGAGGCGGTTGCAATGCTCGATGAGGCATTCAAGTTCGGCATGGACATCAAGCGGTTCGTCGCCGACCTGCTCGAGTGCTTTCGCTCGCTGTTGCTCCTGAAAATAGGGGGATGCGATCACCTGCTCAATATCAGTGAAGCAGAGACGTCCGCGTTGCGGGAATTGGCGAGAAACTACTCGGCCGAGTCGATTCACCATAAGCTCAACCGGTTGATGCAGACTGCAGACGATATCAGATATTCATTCCAGCCGCGCCTGACGCTGGAAACGGCATTTTTCTCCATCATCTCGTCCGGTGACGTGATACCGGTCGACACGCTGCTGGCAAAAATTGATTCGGCACTGCAGACACTCCCGGAAGCAGGCAGCGGTCAACCCGTCCCGAGATCCTCAGATAAACCGGAAACGGTTCAGCCAAAGCCGGTACCTGAATCAAAAAAAAACGCCGCAGCTGAACCCCGGATAACAAACCGGCCGCCGCCGCCGGAAGAGCCTCCCCCTACAGAAGACCGGGCAGTACCGTCAGAGGAATTGGCACCCGCGGTTGCGACGCCGGGTAAACCGACATTCAGCCTCGAGCCAGCCGATTCTATATCACCCGCTCCCGATCCGCCCCGGCCGCGCCAGCCTGAACCCGAACCTCCCGTCCCAGCTCCTCAAAAAGGCCGGGACGTTCGCAAGGACTGGCTCGAATTTATTGCGCTTCTCAAAAAGGAAAAGGAGTGGATGGCGCAGAGCCTGCAGCAGACGTCATCGGTCAAGGAAGAAAACCAGCAGCTGATCCTCGAGTTCAACGATCCCAATGAGTGTTTCATGCTGCGCTCAAAGGAAAATCGCCAGACCCTCACCGAGTATGTCCTGGACTTTTTCCAGCAGGAATTCTCGATACGTATCGTCAGCCCCGATTTCAGCAATGGTAACGGGGAGACAAATACAGATACGCCGAAGCAGAGAAGACAGCAGCTGGCCGGCCATCACCTCGTCCGTATGACCGAAGAGATTTTCAACGGCAAGGTCGGCGATATCCGCATATCCGAATCGAATAAATAGACTAACTACCAGACACCAGCGAAACAGGAAGTTGCCATGGATTTTAATGCTATCATGAAGCAGGCTCGTGAGATGCACGAGAAGATGAACAAGGTTCAGGAAGAGCTTGCCGAAAAAACCGTAACCGGCAGCGCCGGGGGCGGAATGGTTACCGTACGCGCCACCGGCAAGGGCGATATCATCGATATTGCCATTGAAGACGCGGTCGTCGACCAATCGGAAAAAGAAATGCTCCAGGACCTGGTCACCGGTGCGGTAAACGACGCACTGCGCAAAGCCCGTGAACTCGCCAAAAGCGAGATGTCGGGACTTGCCGGCGGGGTCCAGATTCCCGGGCTCAACAATATGTTCTAATATCCGGGTTCACAATATCATGGGTGAAATTCAAGTTGTTCCTCCAGCCCTCGATCGGCTGGTCAGAAGTTTTTCATCATTGCCCGGTATCGGCACCAAGACCGCAACCCGCCTGGCCCTGACGATTTTACGGAAGCCCGCCGCGGACGCCCGCGAAATGGCAGCGGCCCTGTCGGAACTGCACGGCTCGATCCGGCTCTGTTCTCACTGCATGGCTTTTTCCGAAACCGATCCATGCAGCGTCTGCGGCGACCCGCGCCGTGACGGCTCGCTGGTCTGCGTGGTCGAACAACCGGCGGATTTGATGGCAATAGAGAAAACCGATCACTATCGGGGCCATTACCACATCCTCCACGGCGTCCTGTCTCCGGTGGCCGGCATCGGTCCCGAAGAACTGAAAATCAAGGAACTGGTCGCCCGCCTCAAGTCCGGAACCATCAGCGAAGTTTTGATCGCCACCTCGTCAACCGTTCCGGGAGAGGCAACGGCATCGTACCTGATCGATACACTCGGCAGGTTCCAGGTCAAGCTGTCCAGGCTTGCGTGCGGTATACCGATGGGAATGGATATCAAATATGCGGATCAGCACACGCTGGCCAGGGCCATCGACAGCCGTTTCAATGCGTCGTAGTCCGGCTTCCTCAAGCATGAACCGTGCACAGGGGACGCACTGAAAATG
>Ga0180435_10005207_pt1 | contig 12693 bp, 11 predicted proteins | sample SS_ome_3_FD_132467 | JGI IMG/M metagenome (GOLD analysis project Ga0180435, IMG submission 132467) | Hypersaline lake sediment archaeal communities from the Salton Sea, California, USA - SS_3_S_1 metaG | ecosystem: Environmental > Aquatic > Non-marine Saline and Alkaline > Hypersaline >... | reverse complement strand
GTCTACTTTGCCTCCGAAAAGAATTTGCTGTTTGATCCACGTAAGGAGAACTGGATTGCGCGCTACCACAACCCGAAGAACGACGGCGAATTCTATATCGCCGGGGCGAAGTGCGCCCTGGACGCGCCCGGCGAATGGTACTTCGACAGCGATACGTCCACGCTGTACATCATACCGCCCGACGAGGCCGACCCGAACGAACATGAGGTGTCGGCCAAGCGCCGCATGATGGCGTTCGATTTCTCAAAGCTCTCCTACATGCAATGGGTCGGTATCGATCTCTTTGCCGCCACGGCCGACCTGAAGGGAACCGATCACTGCCTCGTGCAGGGGATTCGCGCAACGTACATCTCGCACAGCCACGGCGGCCGCACAACGTCCACCCTCGGCGAGCAGTCGGGCATCCGAATCAGCGGCCATCATAATGTCATCCGCGACAGCGAGATCGCCTATTCCGCCGGCAACGGCGTGTCGCTGGGCGGCAGCGACAGCGCCGTGATCAACTGCTTCATCCACGATGTCGACTACCTGGGCCACTATGAGTCGGGCATCGGCGGTGGGGGCCTGCGCAATCTCATCAGCCACAACACCATCCGCCGCACCGGCCGCGACAACACCCAGCCCGGCGGCGCCGAACTGCTCATTCAGTACAACGACTTTTCCGAAGCGGGCATGCTCACCCATGACGTGGGCTGCATCTACCTGGCGGGCTGCGACGGCGGCGGGACGGAAATCCACCACAACTGGTTCCATGACAACAAGTCCACCGGCTACGGCCTGGGGCTTTACCTCGACAACTACACCCACAACTACATCCTGCACCACAACGTCATGTGGAAGTGCCGCGACAACGAACTGCGGCTGAACCTCCCGTCGAGTTATAACGTTGTGGCCAACAACACCATAATCGGCAAATTCACCATCTGGGGCCGATGGGAGATCGACCGCATGGTGGGCGACGTAGTGGTCAACAACATCATCACCGGTGTGACCGACCTCCACTACGACTACGTGATGTGGGACAATCTCCAGTTCTATGCCGGCATTCCGATAGGCCAGTTTCATACCTGCCGCGCCGCCGAAATCGGAAAAGACCAGGGCACTGTGATTCCCGGCATCACCGACGGCTATAAGGGCGAAGCCCCCGACATCGGTGCCTATGAATATGGCGAAGAGGCGTGGAAGGCCGGGCACGACTTCGAGAACCCGCCCCAGCCAATCTACAAGCTCGCCACCAATCCGCTCGCGAATCGCGTCCGCAACGCCTGCTTCCAACACGGCCACCTCGATGGCCCCAACGACAAAAGCGACCGGCTCAACCCCTGGCGCAAGACCCACGCAAAACAGGCCAAGGTGATTTCCGACGGCGGCTTCTCGCAGCACTACAACACCCGCCGCTCGATGTATGGCGGCAGTGTGCACCTGCAGGGCGACGCCGACGACGGCGTGGAGCAGGATGTCTCGCATCTCGAACCGGGCAAGACCTATCAGTTCACCGCGTTCGTCAAGGTGGACGGTGCCGACGAGGTGCGCATCGGCGTGAAGAATTTCGGCGGCGAGGAGGTCTCCGTATCGAGCACCGACACGCTCTGGAAGAACCTGAGCGTCCGGTTCACCACCGGGCCGGAGAATACTTCGGCGACCGTCTACATATTAAAGAAAGGTCCGGGCAAGGCCTACGCCGACGATACCGGCTGCGGGCCTGCTCTCGTGATGGGGTTGCCGACCCCGGGGCAGGGTGGGCCTTGAACGGGGCCAGGCCAAATCCGCAATGCGAGGAGCATGACATGTTTGACAAGCCGTACGTGACCGATCTGACGGACTACGACGGACCGGTGAACGGCGGACTCGGCTGGTCGAGTCCGGTGTGGGTGCATGTGGAATCATGAGGAGGGCGTCCGCTGTGGCACGTGACAAGGCCGAACAGATGCGCGGAAAGTGGTTCTCGTCCGCGCACCTCGGGATGTTCATACACTGGGGACCCTACGCCGCCGTCGAGCGCGGCGAACAGGTTCTGATCCGCGAACAACTGGACCAGCGCCGCTACGCCGAGCAGGCGTGCCGGTGGAACCCGCGGAAGTACGACCCGCGCGAGTGGGCGGCCGTCGCGGTCGCGGCGGGCATGCGGTACGCCGTGCTGACGGCGCGCCATCACGATGGCTACTGCCTGTGGGACTCACGGTTCACCGACTATTCATCCGCGGCACAGGCGCCCGGCCGGGATTTCGTTGCGGAGTACGTGACGGCATTCCGCGAGGCGGGCCTTCGCGTCGGGCTTTATTACTCGCTCGGCGACTGGCGAATCCCCGCGCTCTTCACCGGCCCGCAGGAAGATTCGGAAGGATGGGAGACGTTCCGCCAATACTGCCACAACCAGTTGCGCGAACTCGCGACGAACTACGGCAGAATCGACGTCCTCTGGTTCGACGGCGCGTGGCCCCGGCACCAGGGCGACTGGCAGAGCCGAGCGCTCGTCGACATGCTCAGGACGCTCCAGCCGGACATGCTCATCAACAACCGCGCCGGCGCGCCCGACCCCGCCGAGCCCGACGCCGAGGCGAACAAGGGAGCCGGGGCCGGCGAATCGCGTTCGCTCGGGGATTTCTCGACGCCCGAACAGCACATCACGCCGGATGCCGAGCGCCGTTGGGAGTCGTGCCAGACCACGCAGAAGTTCTGGTGGGGATACTACCGCGGCGAACAATGGTGGGGGGCGGAAGACATCCTCAACATGCTGTGCGACTGCGCGCTCCAGGGCGGCAACCTGCTCTTGAACGTCGGACCCGACGGCGACGGACGCCTGCCCGATGCGTTCGTCGAGCGGACCGGACGGCTCGGCCGCTGGCTCGAACTGCACGCCGAGGCGCTCTACGGGGCGAAACACTGCCCGCCGGTCATCGAGCACGCGAACCTCGGCCGCATCACGCGGAAAGGCAACACTCTCTACGTCATCGTCCGGCTCTGGCCTTACCGGAACGAGATAAACATCCCCGGCCTCGCCACGCCCATCCGCCGCGCAACCCTGATGGCGACCGGCAAGGACCTCGGCGTGTCGGACTACGGCCGCGGCTACACGCTGACCGGCCTGCCCGTCGATCCGCCGTGCGAGTTGTTCCCCGTGATACGGATCGAGCTTGAGGGTGAACCGGCCGCCCACAATTGGGTCGGCGTGCAGTGGGGTGATCCGGCCCTTGCAGGCCCTGCGTATGCGGAGTGGGCGCGACAGAGAGGCGCCAGCGTCTGGGCCGATGGCAAGCCGCGACTGTGACATGAAAGCGATGCGCCAGCCGAGCTTGCAGGGCCCGGAGACGGGCGGTATAATCGGCCCGCACGAGCGGCGTGGTTTCCTCGACCCAATCAAGGGAAGGTGCCGATGGCGAAGGACAAAGACAACGACAAAGACTCGGAAGCCCTGAAGAACATCAAGTCGGTCTGCAAGCGGCGGGGCATCATCTTCCCCGGCTCCGAAATCTACCAGGGCTTCGCAAACCAGTGGGACTTCGGCCCGCTCGGCACCGAGATGGCCCGCAACGTCCGCGACATGTGGTGGAAGCGGTTCGTCCGCGAGCGCGACGACGTCGTCGGGCTCGACTCGGCCATCATCATCAACCCGAAGGTCTGGCAGGCGTCGGGCCACGTCGAAAACTTCAACGACCCGCTCGTCGACTGCAAGGGATGCCGCGAGCGGTTCCGCGGCGACAACCTGCTCGCCGACGCGCTCGGCGGCAGTTACGACGGGCATTCGCTCGACGAAATCTCGCGGCTCATCCGCGAGAACAACGTCCTCTGCCCCAAGTGCGGCGGCGAGCTGAGCGAGGCGCGCAAGTTCAGCGGCATGTTCAAGACACACGTCGGGCCCGTCGAGGACGAGTCGTCCGAGGCGTACCTCCGGCCCGAGACCGCGCAGGGCATCTTCTGCAACTTCGGGCTCGTCCAGCAGTCGATGCGGATGCGCGTCCCCTTCGGCATCGCCCAGACCGGCAAGGCGTTCCGGAACGAGATAACGACCGGCAACTTCGTCTTCCGCACCCGCGAGTTCGAGCAGATGGAGATCGAATACTTCTGCAAGCCGGGCACGGAGCTCGAGCACTTCGAGCACTGGCAGAAGGAGTCGTGGGCCTACTACGTCTCGCTCGGCATCAACCCCGAAAAGCTCCACTGGCGCGAGCACAGCGAGGAGGAGCTTTCGCACTACTCGAACCGCACGGTGGACCTCGAATATCTCTTCCCGTGGGGCAAGTGGGGCGAACTGCAGGGCATCGCGTCGCGGACCGACTACGACCTGAAGCAACACGCGGCCGCGTCGGGCCAGAAACTCGAATACGAGGACCCCATCACGCGCGAGAAGTACGTGCCCTACGTCGTCGAGCCGTCGTTCGGCCTGAACCGCGCGATCCTCGCCGTCCTGTGCGACGCCTACCGCGAGGAAGATGTCCGGGGCGAGAAGCGGGTCGTGCTCGGCCTGCGGACCGAGGTCGCGCCGTGCAAGGTCGCCGTCTTCCCGCTCTCGAAGAAGGACGAGCTGATCGCGCTCTCGAAGCCGCTCTTCGACGACATCAGGAAGCGCTGGCCGGCCATGCACGACATCCTCGGCTCCATCGGCAAGCGCTATCGGCGGCACGACGAGATCGGTACGCCCTTCTGCATCACGGTGGATTTCGACTCGCTCGAAGACCGGGCGGCGACCGTGCGGCATCGCGACTCGATGGAGCAGGACCGCGTCGGCCTCGACGGCATGGTCGAATACCTCACTGACAAACTGGACGGGTAGAAATGGCATGACCGACTACCACATCAACATCTTCTACAGCGAGGAAGACGGCGGGTATATCGCGGACATTCCGGACCTGGCATCCTGTTCCGCCTTTGGCCGCACCCCCGAGGAGGCGCTGGCCGAGGTCGAGCGAGCGAAGGAAGCCTGGCTGCAGTCGGCGCGCGAAGCGGGCAAGACAATCCCTCCGCCGACCTAACAATTTGCGCCTGGGGCATCGGTCGAGTGATGTGAGGCTATAAGAGATGAGTCAACAAGTTGATAGAAAGAAATGTGGTTGACCCCCAGAAGTTCAACAGAGGTGTGGACCTGCCATATGAACTTCGGCTTCAGGATTTTCAGATGGCCATGCAGGACGTCTACGATTTCTTCTACGACGTAAACTCGCATCTTGCCGATAAAGGGCTTCAGAGGTTGGACGACATGCTCCGGCCGGCGATCATGTCCGGCGTCCTTTCGGATATGCTGACCGCAAGCCTTGCTAAGCATTCACGCTCTCTGACGGAGAACCGATACTTCAACGGCCATCCCGACCTGATTGTGCAAGGCGTTCACCCAGGCAATTCGGTCAAGGCTGGAACGGAAGGTGTCGAAATCAAGACAACCAGAAAGTCTGGCGGAGCGGTCGACACCCACGGGGCAAGGGACCAATGGCTCTGTGTTTTCGTCTATGGGGTTGATACCGAGTCGGAACCGGCTCTGGATCGGCGTCCGATGGCGTTCACCGAGGTCTACTTGGGCCATGTGTCAACCGATGATTTTCGCAAGAACCCTCGCGGGGAACTTGGAACGCGAACCGCGACGCTACATAAGGATGGCATCAAGAAGTTGAGGGAGAACTGGGTCTACAAGCTTTAGAGTTTCTCGCGGGCTTGTAGCGGGCCAGCTTCGGAATTGCGTCACGTGCCATGTCGAAGAAGTATTCGTCCTTTTCGACGCCGACGCTTGCATAGCCGACCGCCTCGGCCGCCGCCAATGTTGACCCGGCTCCCGCGAAGGGGTCCAGCACGATTCCCGCTCCCAGCGGCAGGACACCGTACACGACTTGGCGGAGAAACGCTTGTGGCTTGAGACTGGGATGCGGCGCCAACTCGCGCTCCGCCTTGCGGGTCGGACCCGAAGGGATCACGTCACCGAACGGCCTGGCCTCGCACGGCCGGCGGAAACCGCCCGTTTTCCATTTCCTCAGATTGTCCTGAACCCTGCCTTCAATCGGTCTACGATACACCAGCCATGGTTCCCACATGGAACGCGGCATTACGCTTACTTCGGCAAACTCTGTATGTGCTGCTTTGGGACGGTCACCGCCTCTCATCGTCATGGTCAACCGAATGAGTTCGCCGCGCCGTTCCAGGCCTGCTTGGCCCAACGCATCAGAGACCATGTGCGAAACAAGCGGATTGGACGCGACGACAACATGGGCGCCAGGCACGAGCTTTGGCGCCAGAAGTCTTGCCCACACGAAGAAGAACGCTCGAAGGTGTTCAAGCTGCCCCGCCGTAAGCGTTGTGAACCGCGGTACAGGCGACCGTACGTGTCCATCATAGGACGGTGGAATCCTCCACACGCCGCCTTTCCCATTGCGAAGCTTGGCCTGTTGTTCTGCGCTATATTCGTGCAGCCCGTAGGGAGGATCCGTCACAACGGCGTGAATACTGTTGCTGTCCCGTTGCTCGATCCAGTCGAAGCAATCAGCATGAAACAATGTGGCGTTGTCGAAATGGAAGGGGGAGCGCCGCGTTTGCGCCTCGGCGAACTCTCGTTGAATACCCGCCACGCCGCTTCCTCGAACGCTGTATAGTCCTCGCGACTCTCGAACGAAAAGCTCCGGTGTGTTCAGTCTAAGATATGAACGAACTGACGAGGTCGGCGTCGGTCCAATGACCTGAGAGACTCGGTCTTCAATCTGCTTGACCGATAATGCCTTTGGGGTTAGGGTCATGACTTGGAGAATCGCGTCGCGAACACGCCCGGGAGAATACCTGATTTGCCCCTTTCTTGTCATAGCGGAAGCTTAGACGTCTCGACGTCATTTGTCAAGGCCCTCTCGAAATCGGTCTTGGGCAAGCAAGTTGGGCCGCGGCGCTGAGATCCCGCCATGAGCAATGAACTTGCCAGCTCCGGTAGATGCTCCGGTAGATGCTTGACATGCTGCCGTATACAGCGTACGCTCCCGCATGACCTCATTCGGAACTCGTGTGCCGAGGCATTGAATGTGCGGGATCGCAGGAATCCTGAACTGGGGCAAGGGGCCGGGGGCTGACGCGCTCGCCGGGATGGTCGAACGTCTGCGGCACCGCGGGCCCGACGACGCGGGCGACGCCATATCCGGACGCTGTCTCCTCGGCCACGCGCGCCTGAGCGTCATCGACCTCGAAACCGGCCGCCAGCCGCTCTCGAACGAGGACGGCTCGCTTCTGCTCGTCTGCAACGGCGAGATATACAACTTCCGCGAACTCCGCGCCGGGCTCGAAGCACTCGGCCACCGCTTCAAGACGCGAAGCGACAACGAGGTCATTCTCCACCTCTACGAGGAGCACGGCACGGACGGCATCGGCCGGCTCGACGGGATGTTCGCCTTCGCGCTCTGGGACGCAAAGAACTCGCGGCTCGTGCTCGCGCGCGACCGCATCGGCGAGAAGCCGCTCGTCTATTACAAGGGCAAGGATTTCCTCGCGTTCGCGTCCGAGCTGGATGCGCTGGTCTCGCTCGACTCCGTGCCACGCGTGATCGAGCCCGAGGCGGTCCACCATTACCTCTCGTACCTCGCGATCCCGTTCCCGCTGACGATATACCGCGGCGTACGGAAGCTCTCGCCGGCCCACGTGCTCGTGGTCGAGAACGGCGAGGCCCGCGAGGAGCGGTACTGGGAACTGTCGCCCGAGCCGGAGGACATGCGGCTGGACCCGGCGGCGGACGAGGTCCGCACCGCGGTCGAGCAGGCGGTCGAATCGCGGCTCGTCTCGGACGTCCCGCTCGGCGCGTTCCTCAGCGGCGGCATCGACTCGTCCATCGTCGTCGGCCTCATGAGCCGATTCTCGTCGGAACAGGTCCGCACGTTCAGCATCGGGTTCGGCGACCCCGACTACGACGAGCTCGAATACGCGCGGCTCGTCGCAAACGAGTTCGGCACGTCCCACACGGAGTTCCAGGTCACGCCCGACGCGGTCGAGATACTGCCGATGCTCATCCGGCGATACGGCGAGCCGTTCGCGGACCCGTCGGCTATTCCGGCCTGCTACCTCGCGCGGATGACGGCGGAGCACGTGAAGGTCGCGCTCACCGGCGACGGCGGGGACGAGGCGTTCGGTGGATACCCGCGCCACATCGCGGCTCGCGCCTGCGGCCAGGTCGACACCTTCACGCCGTCGCTCGGGAAGCTGATCGCCGCGCTCGGCTCGGTCCTGCCCAAAGGGCGGGACCGGAAGAGCTCCCTCCGGCGCGCGCGATTGCTCCTGGGGGCGATGAACCTGTCGCCCGCGAAGCGGCACGCGGCGTGGCTCGCGTCCGTGTCGGAATCGGAGAAGCGCCATCTCTACTCGCGCGCGTTCGCGGACGCCGCGGCCGGCGTGGATTCCTCGGACATGTTCGCACCCCAGTACGAGCGCTGCGCTCATCTGGACGACCCCGCGGCGGCGGCGATGTTCGCCGACCTCCATTCGTACCTGCCCAACGACCCGCTCGTGAAGATGGACGTCGCCACGATGGCCAACGGACTCGAGACGCGGGCGCCGCTCCTCGACCACAAGGTCATCGAGCTGGCCTTCCGCGTCCCGTCCCGCCACAAGCTCTGCGGCGGGCGCGGCAAGTTCGTCCTGCGCTACGCCTTCCGCGACCTCCTGCCGAGGCAGATCTTCACGCGCCCGAAGATGGGCTTCGGCGTTCCCATCGCGCGATGGCTCCGCGAGGACCTCGCCCACTACGCCGAAGAGACACTGCTCCACAGCGACACGATCCTCCGAGACGTCTTCACCATCAGCACCATCGACGAGATGCTCCAACAGCACAAGGCCGGCCGGACCGATCGGGCGTACCCGATCTGGACGCTCCTCTGCTTCGAGCTCTGGGCACGGGAATACAACCCGCAACTGCCGTTCTGAACGGCGACGGAAACCACAGGAACACCCCGAATGGCACAGGGAACGGGCGATCGGTTCCAGGAAGAGACGAAGTACCGCCGGGATCGAATGCCCGCGGGCGGATTGGACTGGGACGCGAAGCCGGGCCTCTACAAGGAATATCCCGCTGGCAACAAGATCGACCTGCCGAAGCCGGGCGACCCGTCCGCCGTCTCCCTGCACGATGCGCTCCGCGCGCGAAAGAGCGTCCGCAGTTTCGCCGATGTCCCGCTCACGACCGGCCAGCTCTCGTACCTGCTCTGGGCGTCGACCGGCATCCAGCGCCGACAACAGGGGCACGAGTTCCGCACCGCGCCCTCGGCCGGCGCGCTCTATCCCATCGAGACGTACGTCGTCGTCAACAACGTGACGGGCCTCGCGAACGGCGTCCACCACTACTCCATACGGGACCACCGCCTCGAAGAGCTCAGGACCGGCGAGTTCGGACCCGCCCTCGCGCGGTCGGCGCTCGACCAGGGAATGTGCGCGGAGGCCCCGGCCGTGTTCGTCTGGACCGCCATCCCCCAGCGGATGAAATGGAAGTACAAACAGCGCGCGTACCGGTACATCTATATGGACGCGGGGCACATCGCCGAGAACCTGGCGCTCGCCGCCGTCGCCCTCGGCCTCGGCACCTGTCAGATAGGCGCGATCTACGACGAAGAGGCCAACGAACTCGTCGGCGTCGACGGGACGGACGAGACAGTCATCTACATGAGCGTGGCCGGAGTGCCTGCGTGAGGGTTACCGCGGCGCCCGGGCCGGTATCTCCCGCCTGAAGCCCAGGTCGTTCTCGATGATGACGGCGGACCGCTTCCTCTCGACGCCGCCCGCGTCCTCGACCCTCGTGACGACGTCGACCAGGCGATACCCCGTGGAAAAATCTATGAGTGCCCGGTGCCGCACGCCGTCCATCGGCTCGATGACGACGTAACGCGGTCCGCCGATCTCGCGCGACGCGCCGCCGGCCGCTCGCGCGCCGACCACGAAGGTCTGACGCCTCGGCTTCTCGTCGTACATCTTCTCGACGGCGATCAGCACGGTGTTCCCGTCGCCACCCGTGTAGAAAATCCGGAAATCGGCCGGCTTCCCGGTCACGGCCTCAGACATCGCGCCGTCAATCAGCGAACCGTCCTGCTCGTTGCGAACCAACGCGGCCACCGCGTACTGGTATTCGATCCCCATGCTCAGCCCGTCGTCCAGGAACACGTACTTGTCCGCGCTTCCCTCGGGCACGGGGAACCGCCCGACGAGCGCGAACTCGGTGTCGCCCGGCGCGCGGCGGTAGATTCCGTATTCGAGAACCGGCTTCGTGAAAATCACCGGCGTCCACGCGAGCAGTACGGAGCCGATGTCCGGCCTCGCGACAAGGCCCTCGGGCGCGGGCGGGCCCGGGGCGCGCGGCGGCTCAGGTTTCGTGTGCTCCGCCGTGTTCGGCTCCGCCGGCTCCGGGGGCACGATCTCGAGCGGCCGCTCGACGGCCGCCGGCGGATTCCCGGTCTCCACCGGCGCGGCGGGCGGCGGGACCTCCGGCACAACGGCCGGAACGGCCACCATCGCGACGGCCGGGCCGGGCAGAGGCCACCACCGCCGGCGCGCGCTGACGTCGAACGCGCCGGGTGCCGGAATCGGCTCGTTCACGGTCACGACGAGCCGCTGGCCGGGCCCGAGCGTCGCCGCCTGGCCCATCGAGTCGAGCAGAAGGACCGACCCGCGGTACACCGAGACCTCGAGTTTCGGACGCTCCGACGCGGCGGCATACGCCGCGGGCAGAATCCGGAGACTGTCGAGGAACCCAAGCCCCGCCGCGACCCCGGTCAACCGCATCTCGACTTCGGCCGGGCCGGACGCGGCGGCGGGGTCCTCCGGAAGGACGGTCACGTTGGCGACGGGCGTCAGGACGTTCAGCGGTTGCTCAAGCCGGGCCACGTCGGCCCGGATGCGGCCGCGTTCCATGTCGATGCTGAAAGGCGCGCCCGACCGGCTGCTGTGGAAAACAAGCTCCGTGTCGACGTCCAGGTCGAACCGTCGGTTTGCGTTCAGGATGATGCCTCCGGGCGTGTCTTCGCCGCAGCGCACGCGGGCGCCGTCCCGAAGCACGCTGTACGTCGCGAGCGGCCTCCACGACCCGCCCTTCGCGCGGACCTCCAGCGGCCCCGCACAGGTCGTGACGCGCGCCAGCGCGGCGCCTCTCGGCCCGAGCCAGTGAACGGCCGCAATCCCGAGGGCGAGAACGACGCACGCGGCGGCGGCCACGGGAACCCATCGGGAGCGGAACATCGGCGGACGCCACAGCCGCCGCATGACTTTTTCGCCGATGTGCTCGGGAACGCCTTCGGGCGCGAGCGCGCCGCGCAGGAGCTCGGCCTCGAGCTCCATGAGGCGCGCGTCCTCCGCGCACTCGTCGCACGTCTCGATGTGCTCACGGACGCGGGCCGCGTCGCCCTCGCCGAGCTCGCCGTCAACATACCTGCCCAGCAGGCCCTGGATTTCCTTGCACACGCTCACGTCATTCATCTCCCGTCCCGGTCCCCCGATCCCGTCTGTGCCGTTCGGCCTTTTTCAAGAGCAAGCGTCTCACTTTTTCCTTGCCGCGGAATATCCGTGCCTCCACGTTGCCGAGCGACAGGCCGAGTACCTCCGCGATCTCCTTGTAGTGGAGCCCCTCGACGTAGCGGAGGTACAACACTTGTTTATACCGCGGTGGAAGCTCGTTTATTGCGTTTCGCACCTCCGCTATCTCGACCTTCCTCTTGTACGCGTCGAGCGGGCTGGCCTCGTGGCTGACCGCGACCGGCGGCGTATCCTCGTTGTCGAGCGACACGGCCGGCGCCTTCCGCGCTCGAAGCTTGTTCTTGCATGTGTTCGACACGATGGTGTACATCCAGGTCTTGAAGCTGTAACGGCTGTCGAACTGGTGAGCCGCGCGGTATATTTTGACGAAAACATCCTGCGTGACCTCTTCCGCGTCCTGGACGGAGCGTATCGTCGTCCTCGCATATGCAAAGACCGGGCCCGCGTATCTGCTCATAAGCTCCTGAAACGCCGCAGGATCCGTCTGGCAACGCTTGACCAGCTCTTTGTCGGTCATCGCCATCCGTGCAGACGCGCTCCGTAGATAGTACCCGCCGGGTGCGTGACTTATTGCAGAATTCCGCCGCTCAGGACGGCTGGCCGGTGTCGTCGATGCCGAGCTCGTCCAGCTTCTCGTTGACGTACTTGAGCATCTTGCTCTGGGCCGCTTCGTCGGACCAGCCGATCCACCAGAACTCGACGCCGACGTCGAAGCCGGCCGTCCCCTGCGCGCGCTCGCACCAGACGACCCGGCCGAGCGACACCACGGGCGTCGGCAGGTGGCTCAGTTTCATCTCGACTGCGATCATCACCCCCGGCTCCACCTCGTGGTCGGACGAGAAGCACATGCCGCCCCCGCTGATGTTCACGGCGGTCCCCCCCTGCCTCTCGGCCGGCGGTTCCGCGTCCGCGATGACGTGGAACTTCAAGTCGCACGATTCCTTGACGCGCGGATACTTGCGGTCGCTCAATGCATCGTCCTGCCTGCTCATGATATGCGCTCCTCCTTGCCTGAACCGACGGTCGCACGGACGCCCAGGCATGTCGCGCCGCGTGAATGCACATCCCAATTCTACAACGGAGCCGGCCGGTGCGAAAGCGCGAATCAGTGTTTCAGCCGGGGAGGCGCGCGACGGCGTCCTTGAACGCGCGGCCGCGCTCCTCGAAGTTCTTGAACTGGTCGTAGCTCGTGCACGCGGGCGAAAGGAGCACGACGTCGCCCGGCCGCGC
>Ga0180435_10005206_pt1 | contig 12693 bp, 6 predicted proteins | sample SS_ome_3_FD_132467 | JGI IMG/M metagenome (GOLD analysis project Ga0180435, IMG submission 132467) | Hypersaline lake sediment archaeal communities from the Salton Sea, California, USA - SS_3_S_1 metaG | ecosystem: Environmental > Aquatic > Non-marine Saline and Alkaline > Hypersaline > Sediment... | reverse complement strand
TACCTCCGCCAGCAGTTCCACGCCATATGCCTGACCATCGGCGCCGGTCAACCGCGAGACCTGGAAGTCTCCGGGCGAGAACTTGAGAATATCCATTTCGCCATGGACTATCTCTCACAGCAGAACCGCGTTAATTCAGGCGAAGGCATCGGCGACGAGAAGCAAATCACCGCCAGGAACAAAATTGTCGTCGTAATAGGCGGAGGGGACACCGGAAGCGATTGCGTGGGAACGGCCATTCGCCAGGGCGCGAGCCAGGTACACCAGTTTGAAATCCTGCCCAAACCGCCCGAAGACCGGGACCCCGGGGCGCCCTGGCCGATGTGGCCCAATATCCTGCGGACGTCGACCTCTCAAGAGGAGGGCTGCACGCGCCGCTGGGGAATACTGACCAAGAGATTCATGGGCGCCGGGGAGCGGGTCAGCCAACTCCACGGATGCGAAGTGACGTGGAGCGAGGTCAAGGGCAAGTGGAAGATGAAGGAAGTACCCGGGACGGATTTCCAGATGGACGTGGACCTCGTGCTGCTGGCGATGGGGTTCGTGCATGTCGTTCGAGAAGGCCTGGTCGAGAAATTCGCATTGAACTGCGACACGGTGGGCAATCTCGTGGTGGACGAGAATTATCAGACTTCCGAGCCCGGCGTATTTGCGACCGGAGATTCCGTCTCCGGCGCATCGCTGATCGTCCGCGTAATCGCCGCCGGCCGGGCCACAGCCGCTTCCATCAACCGATACCTGCAAAACGTTGACTGATCGCATGTAGAGGTTGGGAGAGGCAAAGGCGCCGAATAGGGTTGGGCAGATCGTATTGACCTTCCGCCTTCACCGTCGCGGTTCAGCATGTTCGATGGAAGATTTTGTTGTACGCTTTTCCATTTCTTTAAACTTTCGAATTTTTTCTTGGTAATTGAACATGAAGACACTTCATATTTAGCAGACCTTGACAGAGAAACAGGAACGGTATGAAACTTAATCTCCACACGATCGTAATAACTGCGATGCTGGGATTTCTGATTCCCCGCGCCCTGTGCGGGCAGCCTCCCGTCGATTGGGTTGATCCGCTGATCGACACGCTCAATCCGAGATGGTTTTACTTCAATTCCGCCAGCCGTCCGTTTGGTATGGTCAACCTCAGCCCCGACACCAGGACAAAGGGTTCCTGGAAATCCGGTTATCATTACCGGGATAAACACATCAGGTGCTTCAGCCACATTCACGGATGGCAGCTTTCCGGAATTCCTGTGTTTCCGACCACCGGACCGGTCAAGGGGCATCTTGGTATGGACGCCTACAAATCCCGGTTCTCACACGATGACGAGATCGTGAAGGCGGGATACCACAAAGTGGTTCTCAAAGACTACGACATCACTGCTGAACTGACCTCGACCAGGCGGGTCGGATTCCACCGCTACACCTTTCCCGAGGGTGACACGAGCACGATACTCTTTGATCTCGGCGCCACCCTGGCCCACAGCAGGACCATATCTTCATCGGTCACCAGGGTCAGCGACACGGAGATCTCCGGATGGTCGCTAATGGGAAGAACCATGCGCCGAGCGAAGCATACCTTCGTTTACTTTGTCGCGCGGTTCAACCATCCGATGACCGGATTCGGAACCTGGAAGGACAACAAACCACAGCCCGACGGCGCGACATCAGTTAAAGGGAAAAACGCCGGAGTTTGGGTTCGCTTCAAAACTCAAAAAGATCGACCCGTGCTGATGAAGGTCGCCCTGGCCTATACGAGCGTCCAACAGGCCGGGAAGAACCTCGAAGCGGAACTGCCCGGTTGGGACTTCGACGCGACGGTCAAGGATTCCCGGAACGAATGGAACGCCATGCTTTCCCGAATCCAGGTCGAAGGTGGTACTGACAAGCAGCGCAAAAGGTTCTACACCGATCTCATGCACTCGATGAAAGGACGCAGGCTCGTCGGTGACATAGACGGGCGATACTGCGACATGACCGGAAAGGAACCGGTAGTAAGGCGGGTACCGCTCGACAAGGACAATCGCCCGGAGTTCCAGATGCGCAATCATGATGGATGGTACGGCAGCCATTGGAACCTGGGTATACTCTGGCCGCTTCTGTGTCCCGAGGTCATGAGCGAGTTCTGTAAGACGTCACTGGAAATGTACAAAAATGGCGGACTCATGCCCTCCGGTCCATCCGGAGGAAACTACACGTTCGTCATGATCGGAGACCAGGCGGCGCCCTTTATCGCCGCGGCTTACGCAAAAGGCATTCGGGATTTCAATATCGACAAAGCGTATGAGGGACTTCGCAAGAACGCCTTTCCCGGCGGGCGGCGCGATCGAGGCGGTTACAGCCACAATAAAAGCAACCCCAAAGCGACTAAAGAGTATATTGAAAAAGGGTATATATCGTTTGAGAACAAACTCTCCGGCGCCCACGGGGGAGGCGTGACATCCCTGACACTTTTCAGCGCCTATCACGACTGGTGCATCAGCGAACTGGCGAAAATGCTCGATAAGGACAAGGATGCCGAACTCTTCGCCAAACGCAGCAGAAATTACCGCAATGTGTTCAACAAAGAGCATAATTCGATGTGGGTGAGAATGGCTGACGGAGGTTGGAGGAAAGACTACAAACCAACCATCGGGGGTTTCGAACAGCCCGGATTCTGCGAAGGCAACGCCAACATTTACACTTTCTGGGTCCCCCATGACCCGATGGGGCTCGCCGAGTTATTCGGCGGCGCGAACAAACTGGCCGAACGCCTCAACAGCGTTATGGAGAAAGGCAAGACGCACGGGTTTATTGTCGACCACGGAAGGCACGGCGCAGCATGGGTGGACTACGAAAATCAGGATTCCTGCGGAATGGCCCACCTGTTTAATCGGATCGGATATCCATGGCTCGCCCAGAAATGGGTGCGGGATGTTCGTCAAACCGTTTTTTCCGAGGCTTCCCCTCTCGCCGGATATCACGGTGATGAGGACCAGGGGCAGATGGGATCTCTCAGCGCCCTTATGGCCATCGGGCTGTTCCAGTTTGACGGGGGATGCGGGCTCGACCCAAAATACGACATTACGGCGCCCATTTTCGATAAAGTCACCATCAAGCTGAGCGAGAAATATTTCAAAGGCAAGACCTTCACTATCGTCGCGAAAAACCAGAGGCCGGAGAATGTCTACATCCAATCGGCGAAGTTCAACGGGAAGCCTCTGGCGAACTGCTGGTTGTCTCACAAGGATCTGGTTAATGGGGGCGTGCTGGAAATCGACCTGGGCCCGAATCCGAATAAGGAATGGGGCGCCGGCGAGCGGAAAGACACACCAGGCGCCAAGTAGCCCGCGATTACAACAGCGGCGTGCGAGGGCAATGACGGCGCCTGGGCCCATGGTTCACATCCGTCGCCAAAGGCGGGACAGACATCACAACCCGCCGAGGCGCAGCGAACTGCTCCGGTATGGAAGTCTGGAAAGTCGGCGGCGAACAACCTCATTTCCCGGCGCCCAAACATATCAGGCGGCCATTGCGTAAGCTGACATACAGTTTTCCTTCGACAGCTACCATGCCATCGAACACCGGTATCGCATCCAGTTTGTGTTTCGCCGTCGGCGATCCGTCTTTCTTGGATACAGCGTGCAAAACCGCGCCGCGGTTGCCCTTCCAGATGTCGGCCTGGCTCTTCAGGTCTCCCTTGAGTTGCGCGTAGGCTTTTGCGGCGCTGGAGAACGAATGGCTCTGCTCATCCATAATGTCTTTCGGACCAGCGACGAAAAGGCTGTCCCTGGTGCTCACCATAGCCATGACGAGCAGGGGCGGGCTGCTGTTTTCCCACTTGCAAGCGTAAGATTTCTTGAGCTTGGCTCTCGGGCCGTGGGGCAGAGAGAGGCTTCTATCGATCTTCATCCTGGGGAAATTCTTCACTTGAGCGACTTTGAAGCGATCGTAAGCATATATGTCTTTGGGCACATGGGTTTTCCTGTCGACTGCAAAGAGGCGGTATTCCAGAGAAGTCGTCCAGTTGTAGTACGCGGGCTTGCGGCCGAATCCGTATATGCTTGAATCGTCAATAACAAGCAATCGCCCCGACGGATTGTAACGACCGGCGTTCAAGTGCCCTATCCAACCACCGGGAAATGAGCGGGCGTAGGTCCAGTACGACCGGTGGAACCAGTAGTTGTCCAGATAACCCGTGGGCGAAAACAGATGCGGGGTTTCACTTTCGTCGGCGATATGAGTGATCCTGCGTCTCTTGCCCTTCTTGTCGAAAGGCATCGATCGCATGTAGATGTTCTTCCCGTCGCAGGACAAAACGTCGGGCATGGTGGTGGTCATGTCCAGCCACGAATCGTATTTCTGTATGCTCCCTCCGCGGAGAGGATCTTTGTCGTCCATGATGTTCTCGGATATCAGCTTGCCCGTTGTCGGGGCGATGCGCAGGTAGCGCACCCCCCCTTCCAGGAACATGTTTCGCCCGGCGACGCAATGGATCTCGTTGTTCTCGATCAAGACGCTGCCGTGAACGGGCCAGGCCGATTCAAGCTGCCCATACGCCATGACAAGCAGTTCCTTAGGCGCCGCCCGAAACCGCCACGCCAGCTCGCCATCGCTGCATCGCAGAGCATATATCCATCCGTCCCTCGATCCAAAGATCGCCATCCCGCGGTGGATCGAAGGCGGAGAGTCAATCCGCCCGCCGGCGACATACGTCCATATCGGCTGGCCGGTTTCCGCATCCAGCACGTTCAGCGTGTGCCGATCGACCGACGCTACGTAGATCTTTCCCCCGGTGATTACCGGCTGGGTGAGCTTGCCTCCAATATCCGCCGACCATTGTTGAATCAGTTTGTCCGGGACAGTCGAATCGGTATGCCCGCTCCTGGCCGAATCGTGCCTAAAAACAGGCCAGCCGCCGACTGGGAAGTCACTGGAGATCAAATTATACGCCGGACCTTTCTGAAGTCTTTCGCTTCCGGGCGATGGCGCGGGCCCGATTCTGGACGTGTACGCGCCGAAACCGGTCTGCTTGGTTTCAAAGTAGCACGCACACGCGTGCGGAGGCGTGTACACAAATCCGTTGCAAGGCATGACTCCGTAAATGCACCCGCCGCGAACCCAATGGTGCTGCTTCCATTTCCCGGTCTTTATGTGGACGAATTCAATTCCCATGCGCCCGGGCAGGAGAAAGTTTTTGGTGGCCTTGGAAAAATGACACCTGTGATGCGACAGCCACACGATGTCGATATCAGGGTCGAAACTTCTCTTTATCTCACCGGTCATAATGTCGCGACCGATGAACTTACCGCTGCTTGGCGCCCCGGCGGTCTCGCCGCACCAGACCAGGTTATCGATACCAAACAGATCTTTGGGCGACACGTAACCCGAACGCGGATGCACCGCCGACCACAACACCGTTCCATCAGCGGTGGATATCGCGAACATCTTGTTCTTGGGCGCTACGACAACGGCTTTGTCGCCGAGGATCAGGCGGGGCGGATTTCTTACGGTCCAGACGGCCTTTCTCGTCTCATCGAGCGCCTTGGACGCCCACAATTGTGAACCGTCTTTACCATTCAGCGCTATTACTTTCCGCCCGTCAAAGAAGACCACCTTCCTGGTGTCCGCAGCAAGCGTGAAAGTTGACACGGGTCCTTGTTTTTCCCACAGGATTCCACCGGTATCGGCATTGACGGCCGTTACCACGGTTCCTTTCGTAGCGCCCCGAACCAGAAAAAGCGTTTTCCCCGCCAGCAGTATTTCCTGCGTATTTTCGGTTTCCTTGCAGACAATCAATACCTTGCCCGTGTCGGCATCCAGAATGGAGACCGGAGCCTTAATCCCCAGTGTAACGTAAACGCGTTTTCCATCCGCTACAAGCCTGCGAGGTAGAGACGCCGGACCACTCTTGAGGGGGGTTAAGTGGCTGAACCATTCGGCGATGGGCTGCTCCCACAGCAGAAGACCGTTAAACGCATCATGGGCGGAAAGTTTCCATTCCGGCGGGTGCAGCATGGATACGTTGGGACCATGGTCGCAGATGGAAAACACCTTTCCGTCCGATGAAACCATCGCGTTCATGCTGGCCATGTGCTCGTGATGACGCCCCCATTTGGGCGATGCCACCCACTGCAGTTGCCGTGGGGGCTTTACCGCGTCGTCATTCGCCACAGGGTTCCCGTTTGCGCTATGAAGGTAATGAGTCCACTCGTCGATATTCTTCGGCCGCGGCTTGACGGTCTTCTTCCCTCCGACCTGCGCCACTCCCCGCGGCGTCAGGACGCGCATGACTTCGGCCATTGTCACACCGCCCAATTTGTCAGCCACCAACAGGTTGACCAGGTCATCAGCGTACGGCAGGTGCTTACCGTCGAACGTGTCTACCGACACCGGGCCATAAAGCTTCAGGGACCTGATATACTCGCGCGCCTTGGCGATGTTGGCGGCGTCGGTATCGAGGCCATGGACCAGGTAGCTGTCATTGGCTCGCAGCGTTGCGGTGAGTTTTCCGTCACCACAGCCCAGATGGACCACCAGCCCGCCCTTGACTCCGCAGGCATCGAGAACGTTGGCACCCTGGCCCGGAGATTCAGTCGCCCAAATGAGCAGCATCGCGGCGATAGTCAGGGATCGATGTTTCTTCTTCATGGCGGTTCTCCGCACGTTATTTGAATTCGCCGAACCCGCCGGGCAGGTTGGCCAGATGGGCGGTTAGTTCCGTTTTCATCTCGGCCAGTCGCTTGGCGTGTTTGAGGTCTTTGGCGAGATTCTTCTTCTCGCCCGGATCTTTGGTCAGATCGAACAGTTGGTCGGGGTCGAAGTAGTGTGGTTTGGCGGCGATGCATCTGTGGTCGCCGTCATTCCCTCCGGGATAGTTGCCCATGTGGGCGAACGGAGCGTTGGGGTCGGTCACCTTCCATTTCTTTCCGACTTTCGCGTGGTTGCGCGTTGTGGCGTCGAGAAGCCGCTTGCGCTCGGCGAGAGACATCTTGTTGATCCGATCTGTGTGGCGGACGGCGAGGTATTTCCATCCATCTTTGATCACCGCGCGACTGTCGCCAATCTCGAAATACAGCGACTTGTGAATCGGTTTGTCGATGCCCGCCAGAAGCGGCGCCAGGCTCACGCCGTCCATTTTCGGCCAATCGGTTTTCGCCACGCCGCAAAGCTCCAGGATGGTCGGCGCGAAATCGATATTTTGCGCGAGTTGCGAGACCCGCTGTCCCTTCTTACCCACACCGTAAATCAGTCCTTCGCTGCGCGCGCCGCCCTGGTAGAGCGTTCCCTTGCCCCCGCCGTCGGTACCGTGATCGTTAAACAGGATAATCACGGTGTTTTCTGCGATCTTGAGGGCCTTGAGCTTTTTCAGGATCGCCCCATATGCGTCGTCGAGCCAGAGGATGTCGGCGGCCTTTGGGTTAATACCGGCTTTTCTCAGGCGCTTGGGTATCGTATCGCGAGGGGGCATGACCGCCAGGGGCGCTTTGAGCAGACCGGCGGGTGTGGCCAGCGGATTGCCCGCGTATTGTTTCCCCGCGCGGCCGGGACCGTGGGTTATCGTGGTGGCCATGTGCAGGAAAAACGGTTTTGAGTCTTTGGCGCCGGCTTCGATGAAATCCAGGGCGCCTTTTACGATCCAGTCGGTGTTGTGAAAGTTCAGGGCCTTGCACGCCTGGGTGGGAATGTTCCCGTGGTAGATGCTCGCGGCGTAGTCGAAACCGTGTTTGCGGAGGTCGGCGCAGGCGTCGGCCTGATTCTTCTTCAGGATGCGATCGATCGCGGGGTCGGCGGGATCGGCGTTCCAGGGTATTGGCGTGTGCTTGCGAAGCGTGTGCGTGTGACTCTTGCCGACAAAACCGGTGAGGTATCCGGCGGTTTTCAGCATCCGGGCAATGTGGGGCGTGTCAAGGTCGATAAACGTGTTCCACTGTACGGAGGTCTGCCCGAAGTTTTTCTTCGTCGCCCGGACGAAGGTCCGGCTGGGACATCGGCTGGCGTACGTACCGGTCATGCAGTTGTAGCGCGTCGGCGTGCAGACCGACGAGGCGGCGTACATTTGCGTGAACCACGTACCGCCGGCGACCATGCTGTCAAGATTTGGCGAGAGGTTCCGACCCCTGCCCTCGTCCGTGGCGTTGAACTCGGTGCGCTTCTGGTCGTCGGTGATAATGAATATCACGTTAGGCCCTCTCCGCCTCGACACCTTCTCCGCGCATGCACCCGCAGCACATAAGCCGATCGCCCCGGCGCCAACGGTCCTGAGAAAACTCCTCCTGCTCTGTTGGCATTCGGTCATGGTTTCTCGATTCTCTACAGCGTGTACTGATTCATAACTTTGGCGTTTTCGGCGTCGTATTGATACGTCGACATCTTGTTATCAGCGTGAATTTCGACGATGCGGTATCCTTTGCGATTACCGAACGAGCGTGTTTTTCTTTTTTTTAGATCGGGTCGATTCGACCGGGCGGTAACTTCGGGCGGATCCAACTATGGGTGAAACCGCCGCAAGTCCACAGATTTTAAAAACTTCCCGTCGCGAATACTCCTGTAGGTTCATCTGTCTCCCGTTCTCCTGTAAATCGATCCTGAAAAACATTTTAATAAAAGATTGCAGGATTGCAATCTCGTGAATTCGACGTTTATTGTACGACCCGATCGTCCCAGGCCTGGAGCACCATGTAATCAATACCCATCAACATATTTTAAGTTCCGTAGTTTCCTGCTTGTCTAAGGAATCAATTTCGCTATAATCTCCGCGACATGTAACAGAGTTGCAGAAACCAAACACGTTCGCAAAACACGTTCGCAAAACACATATGGAGTAAGAAACCATGCTGGGATGTCATTTAGGAAGATGTTTTCAGGTTACGGTAGCAGGCGGATCGTACCAGGACGGTCTGACAGCCATCCTCGAAGGCGTACCACCGGGAATGCTGCTGACCGAACGGGAAATATACGGAGACCTGCTGCTGAGAAAGCCCGGTTCCGACGAATTGTCGTCGCCCCGAAAAGAACCAGATCTCCCGCTGATTTATACCGGTCTGAATGCGGCTGACACTATCGAGGGCGCGGGCAACTGGAATCACACCAACGGAACGCCCCTTTCGATCCTGATCCCGAACCTCGACCGCCACTTCATCCACATCAAACAGTACCAGGACACCAACCGCACACCGCGCCCCGGGCATGCGTCATACGCGTCGTTCATGAAATACGGGCCCGACGACGACGCGATCGGCGCCGGGATATTCAGCGGGCGCTATACCTCCACGATCGTCGGCGCGGGCTACGTGGCCAAGAAGATACTCAAGGCGTGCGGTATCGATGTGTTCTCCTACGTTCGCGAGATCGCAAGCGTGCGCTGCGACGAACCGGACGCCTCCGAAGCGCTTGCGTACACCGACGCCTACAAGCAGATGCGCTGCGACTACGATCCGTTCTACCAGGAAGTGTACGTCAGCGGGCGAATCACGCCCGAGATGCGCTTCCTCGAAAAGGCGGGAATACTCGCCGAGATCGAAAAGGAAATCGAACCGATCCGCGCTAAGGCTCCGAAAGTGGACGCTGACGCCATACGCGAGAAGTACGGCGTGCATCACATCGTCAACTGCCCCGACCTGGCGGCGGCGGAAGAGATGGTCGCCGCCTGCAACAAGATTTCCGCCACCGGAGATTCCGCCGGCGGCGTGGTGGAAGTGGTGGCAACGGGTGTTCCGGCCGGACTGGGCGAACCGGTGTTCAACAAACTGGACGCCGAACTGGGGCGCATGCTCGGAATCGGCGCGGTCAAGGGCGTGGAGGTGGGCGCCGGTTTCGGCGTCAAGGACATGACTGGAATACAGTCCAACGACTCGATGCACTCCGAAGATGGAAAAGTGGTGTTCGACTCCAATAACGCCGGAGGTATTACCGGAGGCCTGGCGACCGGGCAGTCGATCGTAACACGCCTAGCGGTGAAACCCACACCGACAATCGACAAACCGCAGACGACCATCGACAAGTACACGCTGGAGAACAAGGCCCTGGCGGCGATCACGCGACGCGACGCGACTATCGTGGCGCGGATCTGGCCGGTGGCGGAAAACTATACCGCCCTGGTCCTGCTGGACCACCTTATGAGCCACTACGGATACCAGACGCTGAAGGATAAGGTCAGCAGCGATTCCTGAGTGATTTGCAGGAAAGATCAAACGACGTAAAACCAGATGGGGATTACACGGATTAACGTATTACATGGATTAACGGTAAAATCTTGGTAACGACACGTCTAAACGACCAACCGTTACATAATCAAGGCCGTTAATTCCTTAATCCCAAAAATCCATGTAATCCCCACCTGTCGTTCGAATTACTACTGCCTGAGAGAGGCGGTTTCGCATGAACAAGGCGGTGTTCCTGGACAGGGACGGAACGATCATCGAGGATCGTGGGAATCTGGGGGACCCCTCTGAAGTCGTGTTCTATCCCGAGAGTTTCGAGGCCCTGAGGCGGCTTGGAGAGCACTTCCTGCTCTTTATCGTCACGAACCAGCGCGGTATCGCCGACGGGTTGATCAGCAGTGTCCAGGCCGATGAGGTCAACGCCCATGTCGTGGCCCGACTCGCCGAGGCGGGAGTGCGGATCACCGATGTCTACGTCTGTCCGCACAAACGATCCGACGGGTGCGCCTGCATAAAACCGAACACGTATTTCCTCGACGAGGCGGCCGGGCGATACAATATCGACTTGGGAAAGTCGTTTTCCGTCGGCGACCATCCCCACGACGTGCAGTTCGGCATCAACGCCGGCGCAGATGGCGTGTACGTAATGACCGGGCACGGCGCAAAACACTTTCCCGAACTGCCCCCCAACACCGTTGTCACCGACGGGATAACCCAAGCGGCGGATTACATATTGAAGTCGGCAGGCATCACTTCGGTTTAGCCCGGCAGCCTCACAGTGTCCACGGCGCGCGCATGGGACGAGACAGCAGCCCGTTGGCCTGCTTGTCGCCGGTGAACTTCTCGGTTTTGGGGTCCCAGGTGAGTTTGCGTTTTACGCGGCAGGCGATTTCGCCCTGCAGGCCCAGGCGGGAGGCGGCGTGCCCGGACTCGACGGGCGAGGCGACCTTGGCGCCTGTCCGCACGGCCTTCAGGAAATCGCCCTGGTGGTGGTTGCTCTCGTGCAGATGCACGTCCTCGGGCCGCAACGTGACTTTCAGCAGCGATGCCGGCTCGGCGCGGATACCCCTGCGGTTGACATGCACCCAGCCCTTGTCTCCAATGAATTTGCACCCCTGGGCGTTGGGATGGCCCGAGTCAGAAAAGCTCATCTTCAGCCCTCCGGGATACACGTATTGACCCTGCCAGTCGCTGAGGTTGTCGGTCAGGCCCTTGTTCCGGTAGCTTCCCCTGCAGGTGAGTTCGAAAGGTTTGGTCGCCAGATCCGGACAACCCCAGCAGGCGATGTCAAGGTGATGAACGCCCCAGTTGACGATGAAACCGGCGCAGTAGTCCCAAATGAGATACCAGTCCGGCCAGGCGTGGCGACCGGGGTTGTAAGGCTTCTTTGCGGCCGGACCGAGGAACATGTCGTAATCCAGACCGGCGGGCACCGGCTGCGGTCCGGTCGGTCCGCGATACTTCGGCTGATAGTGCGGGCCCGGGGCGCCGACGACCACAGTATGCACTTTTCCGAGATATCCGCTCCGCGCCAGTTCGCACGCGAACCGGAAGTTGCGGCTCGATCGCTGCTGCGTGCCGGTCTGGAACACGCATCGATAACGGTTGACGGCGTTTCGGATAGCCTGGCTTTCGGCCACAGATGCACCCAGCGGTTTCTCACAGTAGATTGCCTTGCCCGCCTTGGCTGCGGCTACCGCAATCGGGGCGTGCCAGTGGTCCTGCGGGGCGATGACGACGGCGTCGATGTCCTTGCGGGCCAGGATCGTTCGGAAGTCGCCGGTCTCGGAACATCCTTTTCCCGCCAGCCTGGCCGCACGAGCCCGGCGGTCGCTGAACACGTCGCAGACGGCAACGACGCGGGCCTCTTTGAGCGACAGGAACGAGCGAAGCAACGACGTTCCGCGGCCGCCCGTACCGATGCATCCTATAGTGATACGGTCGCTTGGAGCGGTCTTGCCCGGAGCGCCTAGGACTGTCGACGGAACGAACTGCGGAAGGACCATCGCAGCGAAGGCGCCTTTTAGCAGATCGCGCCTGGTCGCCTTGCACTCGACGCCGGTCTTTGGTGCTGAAACACGGGTGCTCGTAGAGTTCATGGCAAGACTCCTAATCCAAGGTTTTCTCGATCGCCTCTGCCCGGTGTCCCAACGCACATCGCCATCGCAGGGCATTTGTAGTGATTGTATACCATGTGATGCGTTGAGCAAGCCGATTTGCAACCGATAAACAGCCGAGCTTTGAACTTGCGGAGATATGATGCAAAACGCTATCATGGTCGAAAGTCAGAGGCAGACCACAAGCAATGGATGACCAAAACACCACAAACGGAGGGGGGCTAAGGAAGACACTGGCCGCCGCGGCAATCGTCGCTGTATGTCTTGTCAGCGGCATCGGATATCTCTGTTCGCGATCCAGACCGGTCGAGGGAACCATTGAAATCTCGTTCCGCATCAACGATCCGCTGCGCTACCCCGACGATGAACCACTGGACGACCCCCAGACGGTGGTGTGGCTGGAAGACGCCCGGGGCCGGTACATCCGATCGCTACTGGTGAGC
>Ga0180435_10005205_pt1 | contig 12695 bp, 9 predicted proteins | sample SS_ome_3_FD_132467 | JGI IMG/M metagenome (GOLD analysis project Ga0180435, IMG submission 132467) | Hypersaline lake sediment archaeal communities from the Salton Sea, California, USA - SS_3_S_1 metaG | ecosystem: Environmental > Aquatic > Non-marine Saline and Alkaline > Hypersaline > Sediment... | reverse complement strand
TACCGCCGCCGCTGCCGCAGCCGCTCCATGCCCTCCTGCCGGCTGAGCCGCATGCGCTCGAGCGAGCCGGCGATCGCGCCGAGCTCGTCGTCGCGGTTCCTCGCGACGGGGGCGGGGAGGTGGCCCCTCGCCACCCGACGCGCCTCGTCGCGCAGGCGCACGACGTCCTGCGCCAAGCCCGTCGTGCCGAGCCCGGCGACCAGCGAACCGACCAGCGCGGCGACCGCGCTGGCGGCCGCCAACACCACGAACAGCTCGGTCCTTTCGTCCCCCAGGAACCACCACAGCGCGACGGCCGTCAGCGACCAGGTCAGCAGCCCCGGCAGCGCGACCTGGGCCGCCAGGTGACGGCCGAGGCGACCGCGATGACGGCGGCCGGGCAGTTCCGCGTCCGGGACGCCGCTGCGCTTGAGCACCTCGTCGGGCGGCGCCGAGAGCGTCAGGGCGGGCTCCGCGGACGAACGGGTCTGACGGTACTTCGGCGAGACGCCGCCGGCATCCGGCCTGGGGGTCGCGGTCGACGCGGCGGGCGCGTCGCCGGCCGCCGCGTCGTCCCGAGCGAGCGACAGCGCGGGGGACACCGGCGTCAACGGACGCTCCGGCGGTTCGTCGTCGACCGACGGCTCGCGACGCGCGTCGGGATGCGGCGTCGGGACCTCGGTGGCCGCGCGGACCATCGTCTGCGCCGGGTCCTCGGCGTCGGCCTCGGCGTCGGCCTCGGCGTCGGGCGTGGGGATGGCGGTGGAACCCGCCTCCACGAAGGTGCCCCGGGGACGGGGCCGCTCGCCGGCGGTCTTGGTGGGCAGCACGATGTCGGCCGCGCCGAAACCCGCCTCGCTCATGGGCGTCAGCGTCGGATCGGGCTCGAAGTCGTGGTGGGTGGCGTCGAGCGAGGGGATGTCCTTGGGCGAGGGTGGCGTGTCCGCGGGCGACGCTTCGGTGTCGACGGCCACGGGCTCCACGTCGGCGGGCGCCGTGGCGGCGGGGGCCGGCTCCTGGCCGTCCACCGCGGGGGCCTCCCCGGCCGCGGGCCTAGGATCGATCGCGTGCCCCTGCTCGACCGCCGGCGGCGCCGACACGTCGGGCGCGACCCTCGGCCGGCCGGTCACGACGTCCTGCCGCCGCGGCCGCGTGCCGAACGGGTCCTCGCCCTCCGCCAGCGGGCGGTGCAGCGCCGTCAGGCCGGCCTCCTGCAGGCGCATCGCGATCTTCATCGCGCGGTCCTCGCCGGCCGGTCGCGTGATGATGCCGGGCATGCGGGCGACCAGCGCCGCGGCGCGCGCCTCGTCGAGCCCCAGCGCGTTGCAGACGCGCGACACCGTGACCTCACGGGTCTCCTGGAGCTGCCCGACGATCTCGACCACGAAGCGGTTGCCCTCGTTCATGCTGTCACTCCTCCACCCGCCCGTACCCATGATGGGCCAGGACGGCCTCCGCCCGCGTCAAGAAGTCCTCACGACCCATGCCGGAGCGGAAGCGGCGCGCGATCTCCTGCACGAGCGCGCCCAGTTGGTCCTCCGGGATCAGCCGCGGGTGGTGTCCGATGGCGTCGCAGGCCTCCTCGATGAAGATCTCGCCGATCGGGCCGCCGGCGCTCACGGCCGCCCACACCAGCCCCGGCACCACGCCGGGATCGATGAGCGCGGTCGCGTCCAGCTCACCGTTCTGCCCGAAACCCGTCGACTTGACGCTCTCGCCCCGCGTGTCCCGCTGGATCGCCAGCGACAGCAGCAGCTCCTGCACCGGCTGGTCGACGGTGGCCGAGGGCGAGGTCAGGCCGACCTGGAAGGCGAAGCGCCCCTGTTCCCAGCCCAGCATCTCGTCGAGCGCCGCCATCCCCTGGAGTCCGGCGACCTCGACGTGGGTGACGCGGGTGCCCATGAGGTAGACGTGCCCGGGCAGGTGGCCGTTGCTGCTCACGCTGAGGCGCCCGACGGCGTGCTGCATGGCCAGGTACTGCAGCAGGTGCGACAGGATCCCCGGACCCAGGTTGCCTTGCAGGGCGTTCACCTCACCAGCATGCCACGCGACACCGCGACGGTCGCGCATCGCGTGCGTCCTTCGCCGCCGCGCAGGACACCCGGACGCGCACACGGAGGTGGTGTAACCTCGAACGCGTGGAACACGGTCGCCCAGCCGCCGCCCAGGCCGCCCGGCGCCGCGGGGGTGCGGGGCCGTGAGCTACGCCCTCTCGCAGGCGCTGCGGGCCGTGCGCGGCAACTGGGTCGCGAGCGTCGCCACCATCACGACGATGACCCTGTCGCTGACGATCCTGGCCGGCTTCAGCCTCGTCAGCCTCAACCTCAATCAGGTGCTCGCCGCGCTGCAGAGCGAGCTCGAGGTCACCGCCTACCTGAACGAGGGCGCCGATCGCGCCCGCCTGCTCGACACCGCGCGCGGCTGGCCCGAGGTCGTGCGCGCCGAGTTCATCGGCAAGGACCGCGCGCTGGCCGAGCTGGTGGCCGACCTCCCCAGCCTCTCCGTCGCCGCCGGGCTGGTCGACAACCCGCTCCCCGACACGCTGCGGATGCGGCTGGCCGACCCGGCCCAGACCAGCGTCGTGCGCGTGCGCCTGGAGCAGCTGCCGGGCGTCGACGGCGTCGAGGACGGCTCCGACGCCGTCAACACCTTCCTGGCCGTGTCCGAGGCGCTGCGCGTCGTCGGCGTCATCCTCATCGTCGTGCTGCTCAGCTCCGCGCTGTTCGCCATCGTCAACTCCATCCGCGCGGCCATCACCGCCCGCGAGGACGAGATCGAGGTGCAGCGGCTCGTCGGGGCCACCCGCGGATTCATCCGCGCCCCGTTTCTCATCGAGGGCTTCCTCCTGGGCCTCATGAGCGCGACGGTCACGCTCGGGCTGGTCATCCCCGGCTACCAGCTGGTCATCGCCCGGCTCACGCCGCAGCTGCCGTTCGTCCCCTTCGTGCGCGACCCGGCCCTGCTCGGGCAGGTGGCCGGCCTGCTGGCGCTGCTGGCCGTCCTCGTGGGCCTGGTCGGCAGCGCGATCTCGGTGTCGCAACACCTGCGCGAGCGGAGCTGACGCCGTGCCGCGCCGCGCCGCCCTGCTCGTCGCCGCCCTGGCCCTGACGCTGGCGCTGCCGGTCGCCGCCCAGGTCGACCGCAGCGAGCAGCAGCGCCTGGAGGCGGAGATCGCCGCCGGCCAGCGCACGCTCGAGGCGCGGCGCGCCGAGATCGACGCCATCACCCGCGAGCTCGGCGCCACCGAGGCGACCCTGCGCGGCCGCATCGAGGAGCGCGACCGCGTCAGCCGCCAGCTGCGCGAGCTCGAGCTGCAGCGCGACGACCTGCAGGCGGGGATCACCACCCTGCGCGGCGAGGTCGCCGACACCGAGGCGCGCGTCGCCGGCCTCGAGGCCGACCTCGAGGCGGTCAAGGCGCGCGTCCAGGGCCTGCTGCTCAACCTCCACCGGCAGCGCGCCGCAGGCTACGGGACGAACCTCGCGCGCACCGAGAGCTTCCACGACCTGGCCGTGCGCAGCCACTTCGTCGGCCTCATGGCCGCCCAGGACGTGGCCGTCGTCACCGAGCTCGACGCCCTCATCGGCGAGCTCGAGGCGGCCCGGGCGCGGCTCGCCGGGCAGATCGCCGAGCTCGAGACGCGCCGCGAGGCGCTGGCCGCCAACGCCGTCGAACTCGAGGACGCGCGCGTCCGCCTCGAGAGCCTCATCGCCGAGCTGCGCGCCACCGAGGCGGGCCAGCGCGCCCAGCAGCGCTCGCTGCTCGAGGCCCAGGAGGCGCTGGCCGCGCAGCTCGACGCGCTCGACCGCGCGCTGGCGCAGGAGATCGCGCGGCTCGAGGCGGAGGAGCGCCGCCTGCGCCAGCAGGCGCAGTCCTTCGTCGACGACCGCGAGCGGCAGGCCCAACTCGAGGCGCAGGCGGACGCCACCCGCGCGCGCATCGACAACCTCACCGCGCCCGTGCCGAGCCCCGCCGCCGGCTACGTGTCGCCGCTGGACGCCGGCGTCGTGCTCAGCCGCTTCGGGGAGGGCAACAGCAGCTTCGTCAGCCTGCGCGCCGACGCCGAGGGCGCGGCCGTGCGCTCCGTACGGGCCGGCGTCGTCTTCACCGTCGCGCCGATCGGGGCCAACGACGGCTACCTCGTCGCCGTCCGCCACGACGCCACCACCACGACCGTGTACACCAACCTGCGCCCGCCGGTCGTCGTCACCGGCGACGCCGTCGAGGCCGGCACCGTGCTCGGCTACCTGGGGGGCGGCACCCTCATCCCGCCCGACGTCCTGCGCTTCTACGTGCGTCGCACCGACGCCGCGGGCAACGCCGTCTTCGTCGACCCGGGACCCGTGCTGGGGCTCTGAACGCCCGCGCGCCCGGCGCCTCGCCGGGGCGGCCGCGGTGTGACGCCCGTCACACGGGCGTAAGGGCCCCGTGACATTCGTCCCGTATGCTCGAGGCGTGCAGTGCTCGGCGTGCGGGACGGCCAACCCGATCGGCATGCGCTTCTGCGGCATGTGCGGCGCGTCGCTGGCGGGCCCCGTCGAGCGCGAGCGGCGCCGCGTCAGCGTGCTGTTCGTCGACCTCATGGGCTTCAGCACCCTCACGCACGACCTCGACCCCGAGGACCTGCGCGACCTGGCGGACCAGGTGCTCACCGCCGTGGCGGCCGTCGTCGAGGACTACGACGGCTACGTCGACGCCTTCCGCGGCGACGGCCTCATCGCCGTGTTCGGGGCGCCCCACTCGCACCCCGACGACCCCTACCGGGCGATCGTCGCGGCCGACGCCGGCCTGGAGGCCATCGCGCGCGTCGGCCGCGAGCGCGGCGTCGACCTGCGCGGCCGCGCCGGCGTGACGACGGGCGTGGTGATCGCGGGCGCGGTGGGCTCCGGACGCATCCGCGAGTACACGGTGATGGGCAGCGTGGTCAACCTCGCCAGCCGCCTCGAGAACGCGGCCGGCCCGGGCGAGGTGTGGACCAGCGAGGAGACCTACCGCGCCACGCGGCACCGGCTCGCCTTCCAACGCATCGACGGCGTCGCGCTCCCGGGCTTCCCCAGCGTCACCACCGCCTACCGCCTCGAGGCCCACCAGGCGCGCGACCCCGACCCCTACGGCCACGTGCCCTTCGTCGGGCGGCGCGCCGAGCTGGCGCAACTGGCGGCGCGGCTGGCCGCCGTCGCGCACGAGGGCCGCTCCCGCGTCCTGTGGCTGCTGGGCGAGGCGGGCAGCGGCAAGTCGCGCCTGCTGCGCGAGTTCGCCGCGCGGGTCGAGGGCGCCTGGGGCCGGATGGCGGCGGACGAAGAGGCGGCGGTCGCGACCCCGGGCGACGCGCCGCCGCGGTCGCGCGTCGTGTGGCTGCGCACCGACGTCCAGGCCGGCGTCGCGTGGCGACCGGTGGCGGAGCAGCTGTTCGGGATCGCCGCCGGCGACGACGAGCGCGGCCGGGCCGAGCACGCGCGCCGCGCGCTGCGGCGGCTCATCCCCGGCGAGCCCCGCTGGCACCGGCTGGTGCTGGCGAGCCTCGGCCTGGTGCCCGACCCCGCCTGGCGCCGCCTGGAACGGCGCTCGATCGACCGCAAGCTGCAGGCCTGGCGCGACGTCTTCGCCGCCGTCGCCCGCGAGCTCCCCGAGCGCCCGCTGCTCGTGCTGGCCGAGAGCGACCGCTTCGACCCGACCCTCGACGCGTTCGTCGAACTGCTGCTGCGCTCCGAGGCCCCGCTGTTGGTGGTGCGTGCCGCGCGCCACCGCGAGCTCGGGACGACCGCCGACGTGCTCGCGCTGGGGCCGCTGTCCCCCGAGGAGAGCATGACGCTCTTCCGGCACTTCGCCGACCCGGCCTTCGAGCGCGCCGGCCGCGCGCTCATCGGCCAGGTGGGCGGCGTCCCGACGTCGGTGTTCGAGCTGGGCCTCGCGCTGCGGGCCACCCAGGAGACCCACTTCCGCGGTTCGCTGACCTCGCTGCTGCAGACGCGGCTCGACCTGCTCGAGCCGCGCGCGCGCCGCCTGCTGGCGCTCGCCGCCACCTGCGGCGATCGCTCGTGGGAGGGCCTGCTGCGGGCCGCCCACGGCGACGTGACCGCCGAACTGCAGTCCCTGTGCCGCGAGGACGTCCTGGTGCGCCAGCCCGACTCGAGCATCGCGGGCGACGTCGAGTTCCGCTTCCGCTCCGAACTGCTGCGGCAGGCGGTGCTGGAGATGACGCCGTTCGCGGACCGGCCGGCCCTGCACCTGCGGGTCGCCAGCTGGCTCGAGCAGGAGGCGCCGTTGGCGCTGTCGGCGGCAATCGGCGAGCACTTCGAGCAGGGCGGCGTCGTCGATGCGGCCTATGCCCACTTCCTGGTCGCCGCGGCGGAGGCGGAGGCGGCGGCCGACCCCGCCCGGGCCGACGACCTGTTCGCCCACCTCGCCGGGCTCGACGTCGCCCTCGATCTGCAGGCCCAGGGGGCGCTCACCTACGCCCAGACGGCGCTCGCCCGCGGCGACGCCGCGCTCGTGGAGCGCCAGCTGGACGTCGCGGTCGACCTGCTCGCGCGCTGCGACGTGGAGGCCTGCGCCCGCCTGCGCGCGACCGAAGCGCGGCTGCGCGGCGACCTGGCCGAGCTGCGGCGGCGGCAGGCCGTCGAGGCGGCGGAAGGCGCGCCGTCGCGGGTCGGTTCCGCGCACGCGCTGCCGGCGCCCCCACCCTGAGGACGACGAGCGCTCCGCGGCGGCACTCGCCCGACCGCACGCGCGGACGCCGCGAGTCGCGGCGCTCGACGCCTCAGCCGGGACCGCCGAAGGTCCTGAACCACTCGCGGAAGCTCGGCTCCACCGCGACGAGCGCGCGCGCCACCTCGCCGCGGGCGTCGCGGCCGCGGCCGAGATCGACGTCGACGAGCGCCGCGCCCAGCCGTTCCAGGAAGCCCCAGCCGTGGGCGACCACCAGCTCCTCGGCGCGCCGCGCCAAGACGCCCTGGAACCACACGGTCTCCGGCAACCGCAGCCGTCCGCCCGGCGCGTCGAAGGCGCCGAGGTCGCGTCGCGCCGGCGGTGACGGACGCGGCGGGTCGGCGGTCGCCGTCGCGCCCGCACGCGGGTGGCGGGGCCGCATGGCCTCGGCGGCCGCCGCCCCGCCGGCCACCTGCACCTCGGCCCAGGCGAGGAAGCGACGCCGCGTCTCGCTCGCGCCCAGCTCGTCGAGGGCCGCCAGGAAGGCCGTGGTGGCCACCAGCTCGTCGAGCCACTTCACCCGCGTGCGCAGGCCCGCGGCGATCGCCAGCGCGTGCCCCCACTCGTGGCCCACGACCAGGTCGAGCAGCTCGCGGGCGTCGGCCCGGGCGAGCGGCGCCTCCTCCAGGCTCGCGGCGCCACCCGCCGCCGCGGCCGCCGTCGCGCCCGCGCCGGCCCCCGCGCCCGGCCCGGTCGCCGCCCCCGATCGCGGGACGGCCACCCCCGCCCGCGCCGCGGCCAGCAGCACCGGCTCGAAGCGCTGGAGCAGGCGGCCGGGGACCTCGGCGGCCACCACGATCGCCGTCGTCGGGCCCGACGCCCCCGCCGCGCTCGCCGGCGTCGACCGCGTGCGCGTGAACGGCCAACCGTAGGGCGCGCGCGTGACGCGCGCCCAGTCGTCGGCGGCGAGCACCCACAACTCGCTGCGGCCGTGCAGCTCGAAACGCGCGGCCGCCGCCCGCTGCAGCGGCACCAGGAAGGCCTGCAGGCGCCGGGCGCGGGCCGCCGCCCCGCCGGCCCGACGCGAGGCCGACGCGCGCGCGGGCAGCCACGGGTCGTGAAGCTCGCGCAGGAAGACGCCCGCGGGGACGAGGGCCGGGTTCACGGGGCGCGCGGCGGGGTTCGGGTCACGTTGGGGTGAGTGTAGAACGGGTGGTCCCGGCCACGGTGGACCGTGGCGAACCCTCACCGGAGCCGCTCGTACCGGTCGACCCTCCCCTGGTGAATCTCGGCGACGTAGAGGTTCCCTCGACGGTCACCCCAGACGGCGTGCCCGCCGTCGACCATGATGCGGATGCGGGTGAGGAGACGGCCGTCCTCGGTCAGCACACTCAGCCGCGAGCTGAGGTCAGTGACGTACACGATGCCGTCAGCGTCCACGAACACGCTGGTCGGCCTGAAGAAGTCGTCCCACGACTCGACGAAGCGGCCCTCGAGGTCGAACACCTGCACCCGGAAGTTGTCGCGGTCACAGACGTAGACGCGGCCACTTGGCGACACCCAGACGCCGTGAGGCACGCGGAACTGCCCTGGCCCGGAACCCGGTGCGCCCCAGCTCGCCAAGTGCCGGCCATGGGCGTCGAAGCGGTGCACGCGGGAGTTGGCGTAGCCATCGGTCACGTAGAGGTCGCCCCCGGGCGCGACAGCCACGGCCGTCGGATGGTTGAAGGGGGCCTCCATCGCCGCCACACCGCGGGTCCCGAGCCGCATCAGCACGGTCCCGTCGCGGCGGCACTTGAGGACCTCGTGTGCGTCGCGATCCGTGAGGTACACGGCGTCGTCGGGGCCGATGTGGATGCCGTGGGCGTCCAGGATCAGATCTTGCCCCCAGGCGCCCAAGTAGGTCCCGTCCGGCGCGAAGATCGTGACCGGCCGCTCACCGCGGGCGTACACGTATACGCGGTCCTCGGCATCGACGGCGACGCCACAGACGATGCCGAACGGGGCGCCTTCCGGCAACCGCGCCCAGGCCGGTTCGACCACGTACCGCTGGTCGCCGGTGCCGACGAAGACCTTCTCCATCAGACTCAACCTCCTCCGCCCAACTCTCCGCGTGCTCGCCCCACGTCGTCGGGCCACTCGGCCATCGCCGCCACCAGCGTGCGCAACCAGGCGTACGTCGCCGCGATGTCGTCGATCGACGCGACCTCGACAGGGGTGTGCGAGTAGCGGCGGGCGATGCAAATCGAGGCCGCGGCATGTCCCACGCCCGCCCAGGCCATGGAGGTGGCATCGTTGTCGCCACCCGTGAACACGACGGGCTGCTGCGCCACCCCCGACAGGGCCGCGATTCGCCGCAGGAACTCCACGGCCTGCGGCGCGACGATGAGGCCGCTCCCCCGCGGCCCCGTCGCGACGGGTATGGCGGGGCCTTCGCCGATCCTCAGCGAGACGTCCCGGTGCGGGTCCATGTCGGGCGTGTCGCCGGCCACGATCGTGTCGATCGCCAAGGCGAAGTCCGGTCCGACCGCGTGAGCGACCGCGCCGGCGCCGCGAAGGCCTGCTTCCTCCTGCACGGTGAAGGCGGCGATCAACGTCCCGGCGGGCGGCAGCTCGCGCTCGAGGAGCGTGAGCAGCAAGGCGCAGCCGAGGCGGTCGTCGATGGCTTGCCCGACGACCAGGGGGCGCTCGACGCCGAAGCGTTGGAGCGGGCTCCAGAAGACGACCGGGGTGCCGACGTCGATGCCGGCGGCGCGCACCGACTCGGCGCTGGTGGCGCCCACGTCGACGTAGGCCTCGGCGATGCCGTCGCGCCCGCTGTGCGCGTCGCCCGAGCGGAAGTGACCCGAGCGCACCCCGATGACGCCCAGGTGGCCGGCGACACGCACGAGGCGCCCGGGGACGACGTCCGGGACCGCGCTGCCCAACGCGCTGACGCGCAGGAAGCCATCGGGCTGGACGCTCTTCACGATCAGGGCGACCTCGTCCATGTGGGCGGTCACGAGGACGCGGGGCCCCGGAGCCGGCCCGGAGCGGCGGACGATGAGGTTGCCGTGGACGTCGACGTCGCCGTCGCCGACACCCGCCAGAGAGGTCTGGACATAGGCCGCCACCCCCTGCTCGTGGCCCGGCGCCCCGTCGATCTCGGTCAGCCGCTCGAGGTGCCACAGGACGCGGTCGACGGCGGGGGCGTCGGCGCCCGATCCACGCTCGGGCGCGATGCGCCTCATCGGGGCGCGGTCGGCGCCGTGGCGGCCTCGTCGATCACGCGCTCGAGCAGGCGCCGGGCGTTCTCGACGTCACGCAGGTCGCACGTCTCCGCCAGGGAGTGGACGTAGCGCATGGCGATCGTGAGCGGCACCATGTGCGCGCCGGTCACCTGCAACGGCACGCCGTCCGTCTCACCGCCGGTGACCCCATGCTGGAGCGGGATTCCGTGGCGGTCCGCCAGGCCCGTCAGCCACGCCGCCAGTTCGGGCGAGCCCAGCGACCCGTGATCGACCATGCGCAGCACCGGCCCGTCGCCCAGCGGCAGGTATCCCAACCGGCGCGGATGGTTGGGGCCGTCAGTCGAGGCGCATGCGTCGACCGGGATGACCACGTCGAACGTCAGCGGTCCCTGCGCCAGCGCCTGTGCGCCCCGAAGTCCGACCTCCTCCTGCACGGACCACGCGAAGGTCAGCGTGGCACCTAGCTGCCGCCCCGACGCGTAGCGACAGGCCTGCAAGACCAGGGCGCAGCCGAGCCGATCGTCGATGGATCGGCAGTTGAGCCGCGTGCCGTTCATGACCCGCGGATGCTTGACGAACGTAGCCTGGTTCAACACCCGAACGCCGACGGCGCGGGCCTCGTCGGCCGAACGCACACCGAGATCGATGGCGAGCGTGGCCGGGCCGCTGCCGCTGCTGCCTCCGTGGTGGGGCGGCACTGCCCCGACGACACCGGCCAGCGGGCCCCGATCGCCGTGAACCGTGACGTGCCGACCCGCCAGCAACCGATCGTCGATGGTGCCGACCTTTTCGAAGCGCACGAGCCCGTCGGGGTCGATCCCGGACACGACCAGGCCGATCTCGTCCATGTGGGCGACGATGAGGATCCGCGGGCCGCCCGAGCCGAAGGTCAGGGTGACGTTGCCCATGGCATCGACCCTGGGTTCGCCGAGGTCGCGCAGCTGCCCGAGCACGTAAGCCCGCACGGCGTCCTCGTAGCCGGAGATCCCGGGCAGGGCCAGCAGCGCGGCGAGCTCGGGGTCGAGCGCCGCGGACGGCGATGATTTCATTACCACAGCTCCTCCCACCTCGGATGCGCGACGATCGCCCGCAGCAGGCCGTCCAGGGCGTCGAGGTCGCCGCGGTGCAAGCTCTCGACCCCGGAGTGGAGGTAGGCGATGGGCAGGTCGAGCGCCGCGGCGAAGCTCGCCGGGAAGACGCTCGCCTGGTTGTGGCCGTGTGCGTACGCCGGCTGCAGCGGCAGGCCGCGGTCGCGGGCGAGACGTTCGATCCCACGCACGAAGCGCACGCTGCCGACGCCCGTGAGGTCCACGCCGCGGACGACGGGTCCATGCCCCAGGCGCACCGCGTCGTTGGCGAGGCGGGCGTGCGGGCGGCGGTCCGCCGGGTAGGCGTCGACGGCCACCACGGCGTCGAAGCGGGATCCGTGGGCGAGCGCCTTCGGCCCGCGGAAGCCGACCTCCTCCTGGCTCGCCCACGCCAGGGTGACGCGGCCAGCGGTGGAGGGTCGGAGTGCGAGCTCGCGGGCGAGCTCGAGCAGGAGGTAGCAGCCGAAGCGGTTGTCGAGCCCGCGGGCGACGAGGTGACCGCCGGGCAGCGCCGCGTGCTGCCGCGCCAGCGTCGCGCTGTCGAGCACGCGGACGCCTAGCGCGGTCGTGGCCTCCGCCGACTCCGTGCCGACGTCGACGACGACCTGGTCGCCCTCGAGCCAGGCGGGGGGACCGGCGAGGCCGCGATCGAGATGGGGCGGCACGGTGATGACGACGCTGGGAACGGCCCCGCCGGCCGTATGCACGTCGACCTGCGAGCCGCCCAGCGCGGCCAGGTCCCAGTGGCCGACGGCGGTGAGGTAGAAGGCGCCATCTGGCCGCACGCCGCTGACCACGAAGCCGACCTCGTCGGTGTGCACGACGAGCAGGAGGTGGGGGTCGCCGGCGCCGAAGGTGACCGTGAGATTCCCGATCGCGTCCACCCTCGCCTCCGCGCCGTCCGGCAGGCGCGCGCGCAGGTGCTCGACGACGGGCCGCTCGTAGCCGCTTACGCCGGGGATCGCGAGAAGCGCGAGCAGTTCCTCCGGGAAGGCGGCGGGACCTTGGGGGTGCGTCACTTGAGGGCCCCTCCCGTGAGACCGCTGACGAGCAGCCGCTGCGTGAGGAAGACGAACATGAACAGCGGCAGGACGGTGATGACGGCGGCCGCGGACATGTAGCCCCACTCGAGCTGCAGGGCGCCCTGGAAGCCGGCCAACGCGACCGTCATCGTGCGCGTGCCCGAGCCCGTCAGCACGAGCGAGTAGAAGAACTCGTTCCACGAGAAGATGAACGCGAGGATCGCCGCCGCGCCGATCCCGGGACTCGACACCGGCAGGGTGATGTAGAAGAACGCCTGCGCCGGGCTCGCGCCGTCGACCTTGGCGGCCTGCTCGATGTCGTGCGGGATCGTCTCGAAGAACGACGTCATGATCCACACGCCCATCGGCAGGATGAAGGCGGCATGCGCCAGCACGACGGCGACGAAGGTGTCGAGTAGGCCTAGGTTGCGGATGATGAGGAACAGCGGGATGCCGATGGCCACGGGCGGCAGGATTCGTGCCGTGAGGACCCAGAACATGAACAACCCTCGGCCGCGGAAGCGGAAGCGCGAGAGCGAGTAGGCCCCGAGTCCCCCGGCGAGGATCGTCAGGGTGGTCGTCGCCAACGCCACCAGGAAGCTGTTGCGGAGGTAGCGCAGGTACGGCGTGCCCGACGAGAAGAGGATGTAATCGAAGTTCTCCAGGGTGGGGCGGAAGACGAACTGAGGTGGCCAGGAGGTGATCTGAACGTTCTGCTTCAGCGCCAT
>Ga0180435_10005204_pt1 | contig 12695 bp, 9 predicted proteins | sample SS_ome_3_FD_132467 | JGI IMG/M metagenome (GOLD analysis project Ga0180435, IMG submission 132467) | Hypersaline lake sediment archaeal communities from the Salton Sea, California, USA - SS_3_S_1 metaG | ecosystem: Environmental > Aquatic > Non-marine Saline and Alkaline > Hypersaline > Sediment... | reverse complement strand
CTTGAGCAACTTCTGAAGACGGTGTCGTCCGGACCGTGTGGGTGTGATGGTATCGCCGTCTTCCGTTCGCCCGAGGTGTTCAGGCGGTTCAGGCTCGGCGTGGGATTCGAGCCGCTGGCGGTCGTGTCCGACCGGTTTCACATCAAGCCGCTGTTGCAGTTGCTGACAGCCACCGGCTCCTTCTACATTCTCGCCCTGTCGAGAGGAGCGGTGAGATTCTACCACGCCACCGGTCAGCGGATCTCCGAGGTGGAGCTGCCGGACGCCCCGGAGAGTATCGAGGACACGCTGCGATTCGACGATCCCGAGAAGCAGTTGCAGTACCACACCGGGACACGCGGTCGCGGCGCGATGAGGCCGGCCCTGTATCACGGGCAGGGCGTGGGTACGGATGATTCCGAGGAGAACACCCTGCGCTTCCTCAAGGAGGTCGACCATGCGGTCAACGCGGTGCTGAGTCGTGAGAGCGCTCCGCTGGTTCTGGCTGCGGTCGAGGAGATCCAGGGGCTGTACCGTCGGGCCGCCGACTACGAGCACCTGACGGTGGACGGCATCGTCCACAACCCGGAAGACCTCACGGTCGATGAACTGAAGACGCGCGCCTGGGGTGTCGTGGAGCCGCTGTTCCGGGAGTCTCTGAGGGCGGCTGCAGAGGAGTACCGCACACTCGCGGGTCACGGGAGCGGCGAGGTGTCGTCGGAGATCGAGACCACACTTCGGGCCGCCGTGGCCGGTCAGGTCGGCACCCTGTTCGTGAACAGTGGCGACCACATATGGGGACGCTACAACATCGACAGCGGGTCGGTGGAGCTCACCGATGAGATGGAAGCGAACTCGCTCGACCTGCTTGATCTGGCGGCCGAGGAGACCCTGCTTCACGGTGGTCGTGTGTTCGCGGTCGAACCGGCCGAAGTCCCCGGCGGAGGGCCGGCAGCCGCCATTCTGCGCTACCCGGTGCCGGCGAACCACTGAAGCCCTCCCGGAAGTCCCTGACTCGCACCCGCCGGTCGCTGCGTGAACCGGCATTATCGGGGGCGAGCGAGCCTCCGGATGTCTCCGACATTTATGACAGGGAGGACACAATGCCGATCAAGAAGGTGAAAGAGTTCCTCGACGAGAGGGGCGTGAAGTACACGACAGCCAAGCACCCCGAGGCATACACCGCTCAGGAGATCGCAGCGTCCGCGCACATTCCCGGGAAGGAGCTGGGCAAGACCGTCATCGTGCAGCTGGACGGACGCAAGGCCATGGCGGTCCTCCCCGCGTCCTATCAGCTCGATCATCAGAAGCTCGCGGATCTCGCAGAGGCGAAGTCGGTCGAGATCGTATCGGAGAATGAGTTCAAGGAGCTCTTCCCCGAGTGCGAGACCGGCGCCATGCCGCCCTTCGGCAACCTCTACGACCTGGAAGTGTACGTGGCCGAGCCGCTTCCGGACGACGACGAGGTCTCCTTCAATGCGGGGTCGCACACGGAACTGATCAGGCTCTCCTATGCGGACTTCGAGCGTCTTGTGAAGCCGGTGGTCGGTGACTTCGCCAGGAAGGAGTAGCACCGAGCCAGCTCAGAGAGAACTCGAAAGAGCCGGAGCGTGGCACAGGCTGAGGCACGACGAGAGGGTCGGGACGAAGTCGCGGCCTGACCCCCAACCGAGGAGTCGGCGATCAGAACGCGCGATCTCTGCCGACACGCCGGAACCCGGAGCTGCGTTTGAAACACATCAGAAAAGCATGGACGAAGCAGTGCGGCGAGGTCCTCGATGACCTCGTCGTGCAGCGTGAGCATGGGTTGGACACTGAGGAAGTGCGCGAGCGTGTCAGGCGCGTCGGGCCGAACGCGCTTCGCGTCCGCAAACGTGAGTCCACGGTGACCATCGCGCTGCGTCAGTTCAAGAACCTGATCACGGGGATCCTCTCCGGAGCGGCCATCGTGTCGTTCGCCGTCGGCGAGCCGGTCCAGGGGACGGCCATCAGCATCGCGGTGATCATCAACGCTGCCATCGGGTTTGTTACCGAACTCAAGGCCGTCCGTTCCATGGAGGCCCTGAGAGAGCTTGGCAGGACGAGTGCTCGAGTTCGGAGGAACGGCGAGGAGAGCGTGATTGCGGCCGACGAACTCGTTCCCGGAGATATCGTCGTGGTCGCCGCCGGCGACATCATCAGTGCCGACCTCAGGATCCTCGAGGCCTCCAGACTCGAGACGAACGAGTCGACGCTGACAGGCGAGTCCGCGACGGTGGCGAAGCAGGTCGACGCCATCGCAGACGACACTCCGCTCGCCGAGCGATCGAGCATGCTCTGGAAGGGTACGGCCATCACGCGCGGGTCCGGTGAGGGCGTGGTGACCGCCACCGGGAGCGACACCGAGCTGGGAGAGGTCTCGAAGCTCGTCTCGGAGGTCGAGGACGAAGCCACCCCCATAGAGGTCCGGCTCAACAGGTTGGGCAGGCGACTGCTCTGGGTCGCGTTGGGCGTGGGCGTGGTTGTGTCCGGCGCGGGCATACTCGCCGGTCGCGAGGTGCAGGTCATGATCGAGACCTCTATCGCACTCGCGGTCGCCGCCATACCGGAGGGTCTGCCGGTCGTGGCGACGATCGCTCTGGCCCTCGGGATGCAGCGAATGGCGCGCAAGAACGCCCTGATGGGCAGGCTGTCCGCCGTGGAGACGCTCGGCGCGACCGACACCATCTTCTCGGACAAGACCGGAACCCTCACAGAGAACTGCATGACGGCAGCGGTTCTCCGAACCGCCGAAGGTGAGGTCGACCTCTCCGGGATTTCGGCGGAAGACGCGGAGCTGCCGGGTCTCGACGAGGCGATCAGGATCGGTGTTCTGGTCAACAACGCTTCCCTCGCCGGCACCGACGATGATGAGGAGAGCTCGCGGGAGAACGAAGACGGTACGGGTGATCCGGTGGAGATCGCACTGCTCAGAGCGGGGCGCGAGTTCGGCGTCGAGCGCAGCGAGTTGCTCGAAAAGCTTCACGAGGAGAGGGAGGTGGCGTTCGATCCGGAGGTCAAGATGATGGCGACCTTCCACCGGCGGGAAGGGGACTACCTCGTCGCCGTCAAAGGCGCGCCGGAGCCGGTCATCGAGTCCTCGGTCGGCGTCCTCACCGGCAGCGGTACGGCCGAGCTCGCCGAGGCCGACAGATCGCAGTGGAACGACGCGGCTGACTCGCTCGCGGGCCGAGGGCTCCGTGTCCTGGCGCTGGCGCAACGATCCGCCTCCTCCGCTGAGGAGGATCCATATCGCGATCTTGTCCTGGTCGGTCTCGTGGGTTTCAGAGACCCTCCGCTCGACGGAGCGGCCGAGGCCGTTGCCTCACTCAGAGAGATGGGGATACGCGTCATCATGGTGACCGGCGACCAACCGGCCACAGCCAAATACGTTGCGGAACAGGTCGGGATACCGACTTCCGAGGACGGTATCATCATGGGTCGCGACCTGGAGAGCGACGAGTGGACGAGCGAGGAGCGGGAGCGGAAGCTGCGCAACGCATCCATCTTCGCGAGGGTCACGCCCAGACAGAAGCTCGATCTGATCCAGCTCTACCAGGAGACCGGTTCGGTTGTCGGCATGACGGGGGACGGGATCAACGACGCCCCGGCGCTGAGAAAGGCCGACATCGGCATCGCTATGGGAGAGAGGGGCACCGACGTCGCCTGCGAATCCGCGGATATGATCCTCCAGGACGACCGCCTGTCAACCGTTGTGGCGGCGGTCCGGGAGGGCCGGACCATCTTTGAGAACATCAGGCGCTTCGTCGTCTACCTGCTGCCGTGTCACGTCAGTGAGATCACGGCGGTCACCGTCGCGGCTCTGGCCGGCGCGCCGCTGCCTCTTCGTCCTCTGCAGATACTCTATCTCAACATCGTGACGGACGTCTTCCCGGCGCTTGCTCTCGGAGTGGGCAGAGGGGATGGAGACGTCACACGCCGTTCACCACGGGCGAAGTCGGAGGCCGTGTTGACAGGTCGACACTGGGCCGGCGTGGGGATCATGGGAGGGTTGATGGGACTCGGCGTGCTCGTGTCGCTCTTCGTGGCTCTCAGATTCATGGGCTTTCCCGAGCAGAGGGCTGTCACCATCGCGTTTCTCACGCAGGGATTCGGGACGCTTTGGCACGTGACGAACGTACGGGAGAGGGGGTCACGGTTCCTGTCGAACGACGTGACTCACAATCCCTTCGTGTGGGGCGCGCTCGCACTCTGCGCGGGATTACTCCTGGCAACGCTGCATGTGCCGCTTCTGCAACGAGTGCTCGGTCTGAGTGATCCCGGGCGTATGGGGTGGCTGATGATCCTCGGGATCAGTCTGGCACCCTGGGTCGGCATCCAGCTCTACAAGAGCTTGAGGTCGGCGCCTGGATAGAGACAGAGCAACAGCGCCCCTGCCATCCGGGCAGGGGCGAAGTACACATTCCCCTCCTCAGTGATTGGCCAACGTGCGCGTTGAGCTGTAAGGTCGGTCTCCCCGTATGCGGCACACGATTCCCCTGTGGAGACTGCGCCATGAACCAGCACAGCAGCACATCCCGCGGCGAAGTTGTTCTGTATCAGGCTCCCGATGGACGCGTTGAACTCGAGGTTCGCCTCGAGAAGGAGAGCATCTGGCTCAGCCAGAGGCAGATGGCGCAGCTTTTCGATCGTGATACAGACACGATCGGGCTACATCTGCGCAATGTCTTCAACGATGGTGAATTGATCGAGGAGGCAACAACCGAGGAATCCTCGGTTGTTCAAGTTGAGGGCACGCGCCGCGTTCGGAGAAACGTGCGGTTGTACAACCTCGACGCCATCATCTCCGTCGGGTATCGCGTCAACTCCAAGCGCGGGACCCAGTTCCGAATCTGGGCGACTCGCGTTCTGAGGAGAAGGCCGCTCACCTACTCTACTTCCTCGTGAAGAACCACGCATTCATTGATGGAAACAAGCGGATCGCCGCCGCGCAGCGGGCGTACGAGTCTCTGGGGTTTCAGCATGTCGGCGACTATTGTATCCTGCTGCTTAAGGGAGCGGTGCACGACGACTGAGTTGTTCGACACCGGCGCCGGAGTCCCATGACCAGGCGAGGACCGATGGAAGCGACCAACCTGCTCGGCGGTATCGTCACGGTGTTCATCTACTCACTTGTGATCCTCGTGTTCCTCACACGACTTGCGGCGGATACGCGGATCGAGCACTGGCTTGGTATCATCCTCATCGTGATGATCATCCCGCTGCTCTATCTGCTCATCGCGGCACGTGGCGCAGACAGACCCACGCTCTACTTCATCCAGCTCGGGCTGATGATCACCTACCTCATCGTCGAACTCCTCGTTGACTACGTCTTCAAACTGGACTTCCGAGATGTCCGCTGGATGACGATCGCCTATGTGACGCTCTTCTTCGCCGCGACAGGCGGCATGCTCGGTGTGGCATCGCACGCAGGGAAGGGATGGTCGTACGCATCGATCGTGCTCTTCCTTGTGATGGCGGCACTGGCGTTCATCCAGCGCCGCATCACCGGAATGTAATCACGGCAACGGCCGTTCCGCGCCCGCTCAGCCTCCAGGAACGCGGCCATCACTCTCAGGGAGGTTCCGTATGAGACGCGCCATCGCAATCGTCCTCGTCGTCGGCATCGCGACATGCGTCGTTCTTGTCGCCGGCTGCAGCAGCACGACGTCGTCGAGTGACCCCGGCCTCGAGGCCGACGTCACGGTCGCACCGACGTCCGGCACGGTCCTGACCGACTTCGTGTTCGACGCCGGCGGGAGCTCCGGAAAAGGCCGTGCGCTCGAGTATCGCTGGGACTGGGAGAACGACGGTGTGTGGGACACCGACTGGTCGACGGAGTCCACGGCGACGAGGCGATTCGCCTTGGGTGACACCATCGAGGTCGCTCTTGCCGTCCGCGAAGGCTCCGAGATGGACAGCACGACCGTGGACATCACGCTCGACACGCGGCACGGGCACGTGCTCCACCACGCGGTGCTCCCTGATGGGTTCCACACGTACGGCCTGACGCATGATGGGAGCCATCTCTGGTTCACCGGCTGGCTCAGCAACATCTACAAGGCCGACCCCGGGACCGGGGCGATCGTCGACTCCATCGACGGCCTGACGAACTGGACCGGCGGCATCACGTGGGACGGTACCAGCCTTTGGGTCAAAGATGGCGGGAGCATGATCGAGCGCGATCCTGTGACCGGCGCCACCGTCTCTTCCTGGCCTGTCGTCTACTCCGGCCAGCACGGTGGCGCGGCCTGGGATGGCACGGAACTCTACGTTGGGAGCGACTACACGGGTAGCAACGGCGACGGCCTCATCCACAAGTACACCACCGACGGAACCGAAACCGGGACGATTCCATCCCCGAGGGGCAGTCTGCGCCCGCGTGCGCTCTCGTACGATGGTGAGCATCTCTGGGTCATCATCAACAGCAGTGCGGACACGCTCTACGTTGTCGATCCTGACGACGGCGAGGTCCAGCGCACCGTGGGTGTGTCGATGTCCGGTCAGGTCGTGACGATCGAGGACGGCTACGCGTGGGTCGTGACGACCGTGGGCGCCGACATCGCGCTCACCAGGATCGTGCCGTAGAAACCAATCAGGAAATGACGAATACCATGTGCCGAATGACCAGATACCGCATCGCGTGCTGCGCAGCTCTCACCCTTCTCGGAGCACTCGCCCTGACATCCAGCTGCGCGCAGACGGAGGAGGGACCGTTGACTGAAGAGCGCATCGCCGCCGTCGAGAACGGCCTCATCGAGATCGGTTCTCCCGTTGCGCTGTTCGATGCCGCGCACGTGCACGCGGACTCTGCGGAGACCTTCGTGCTTGCCGACCGTATGGCGGAGCTCAAGGTTCCTGGCGTAACGGTCGCTGTGATCGATGACGGTGAGCTCGCGTGGGCGAAAGGCTACGGCGTGCTCTCGGCGGACGGAGACACCCCGGTCACGACGGAGTCGCTCTTCGAGGCGGCGTCGACCTCGAAGTTCCTCACCGGCGCGATGGCTCTCCACTATGTGGAGCAGGGTGTGTTCGATCTCGACACGGACGTCAACGAGTACCTCACCTCGTGGAAGGTCCCCGAGACCGAGTTCACGGTCGACCAGAAGGTGACGCTCCGGCTGTTGCTCACGCATCGCGCCGGTCTACCGACCACGAACTTCGCCGACGTCGGGCCCGACGAGGGACAGACGCTCGCCGACATCCTCACCGGCGGACCGGATATGGGCAACGAGCCGGCGACGCCAGTGCGGCCGCTCGGCGAGACGTGGGAGTACTCGAACCTCGGCTGCATCATGATCCAGCTCATGTTCGAGGACACGTTCGGTCGCCCGTTCCCCGAGCTCGCGCGCGAGGTCATCTTCGATCCGCTCGGCATGGACTCGAGCACGTTCCAGTACCCGCTGCCGCCGGAGCTTGCCGCGCGGGAGACGATGCCGCACGACGGGGAGGGCACAGCGTGCGCCCCGCTGATGGACTACGTGGCGTTTGGACACGCGGGCCTCATGACGACGGCGTCGGACATGGCGCGCTTCTACATCGAGCTTATGCGCTCGTACAATGGCCAGTCGGACACACTGCTCTCGATGGAGATGACGCGGCGGATGTTCACGAAGCAGTTCGCCATCGACCCGTCGCCTATCGGGGCGCCTGTCTCCGAGGGGCTCGGGGTGTTTCTCCGGGGCGAGGGGGAAGGGCTGATGTTCTTCCACCACGGCGGGAACACACCGGGCGCCAACAGCCTGCCGGTAGGGCTTCCCAATGTTGGCCAGGGTGCTATCATCATGACCAACGGCCACAACGGCGAGCTGCTCTTCATGGAGCTTCTCGCCTCCATTATGCGCGAGTACGATTGGCCGCTGTAGCTTGCCCCTGCAGATGCGCTTCGACCAACAGCCCCATGCCCATCCCCTGTTCTTGGTGAACTTACAGCCATTGTTGTAACTTACAGAGTGCCAGCTACGTCTTGTAAGGCCATGCTGACGGGATGGTTAGCGAGCGCAAGATCCTGTTCACGGCGTGGCGATATCCAACGCCGCGGTTGATGAGATTCCGGCCGAGACGGAGTGCTATCCCTTCTTCCTCCAGGTGTGGGGTCACCACGTCTGGGAAACGGCCGAGACGTCACCGGTCTCTGTGGAGGACGTCCGTGTGGCAGCACAACAGGCGCGTCAGTATCTGGACAGTGGCTTCTTCAACGTTCGCTACCAGAGGCTGAGCGAGCGGCAGCGGGACTACGCATTCGCTCTCGCTCGGCTCGGTGGCGGGCCGGCAACATCGAAACACCTGGCAGAGGAACTCGCTATCGCAGTCGAACAGGCGGCGGCGATGCGCGCGGGGCTGATTGCCAAGGGGCTGGCATACAGTCCGAGTCGCGGGCTCGTTGCGTTCACCGTCCCGAAATTCGACGAATACCTGAGGCGGATTGAGTCGAGCTTGGAGTAGACTGTCGGTGACTTGCTCAGGAGAGACCACAATGTCCCGAGAGACGTCAACACCACGAAACGTTCTCATCTTCACGCTCTTCGTCCTGGCGCTCGGATGGATCGGACGATGGGTTGACGGCATGATGGGGGCGGCCCCGGGCCTGGGGCCGGGGATGACAGTCTGGATCGCTTCTCCCCTCATCGTGTCCTTCCTGCTCCGCGCGTTCGCCGGCGACGGTTGGAGCGATCTCGGGGTCAGGGTTGCGCTCCTGGGTGACGCGCGCTGGTACGCCGTATCGCTGTTCGTCTATCCGGCCGCGGCCGTCGTCGTCCTCGGGATCAACCACTGGTCGGGCGAGAGTGCGCACGCGAACGGCGGCGCGCTCTTCATCTCGGTCTTCGTTGCGGCGCTGCTGCCGCAGATCCTCATCAACATCTTCGAGGAATCCGGCTTCCGCGGCTACCTCGCGCCAAAGCTCACCGCGCTCGGCGTCGACCGGCTGCTCGGCCACACCATCGTCGGTCTGGTCTGGGGCGCGTGGCATCTTCCGTACCTCGCAGCCATCACCAGCTATACCCGTGAGCCGCTCGCAACGCTGGCGCCGCGGTTCCTGCTCGGCACCATCGCGGCATCGCTCGTGTACGGTGAGATCAGGCTTCGCACGAACTCATTCTGGCCGGCCGTCGTGATGCAGACGGTCGGTGGAGCGTTCATCGGTGGACTCGTGGCCGCCGGCCACGTGCCCGCGGCGCGGTACGCGTGGCTCCGAATGCCCGCGCTGGAAGGCGGGTTCATGATCGCGATGTTCGCAGCCCTCGGTCTCTTCTTATACGCTCGGGCCATGGAGCGGCAGGCCGCGCAAGAGCAGCAGTAGCAGGATAGAATCAGGTCGCCGCCGCGCCGCCGAGCGGCCAGCCTGCGTGCCCGCTATACTTGACACATCCCGCCGTCGCGTGCTATTATCCGCCCAAGTGACCCGTCTCGCCTCGGTGCGTCACAGCATCTGCACCAGCCCCTGGACAGTCAATGCAAACGCACCGCCTGCCCCTCAGAGAGAGGAACGCCATGTCTTCCATTGCTCTCACTTCACACCGGTCTGGGACCGCGGCCGTCGTATTCGCCTTCGCCGCGCTTCTGCTTGCCAGTCTTGCCGGCACCGTTCACGCGGATGTCGCCGACGGCAGCATCGAACTCGATACCGAGATCATCTCGGCCACGGTCTACGGACACCAGGCGCAGGTCATCCGGCGCGGCGATGTCGAACTCGCATCCGGCGATGTCCGGATCATCTGCTCCGACCTCCCTGAGGGATTCAATGAGACATCCCTCATCGTCGAGGGTGCCGGGAGCGCGGAGGCGCAGATCGTCGGCATCGACTTCAAGCGGCGCGAGGGCGACTACGAGGGGACACCACGATACGAGGAACTTCGTGAGGAACTGGAACGCCTTGGCGCCGAGCGCGGCGAGCTGTCCGTCCAGCGCGGAGCCATCGACCGTCGCAACGCCCTGACGAGATCCGTGGGTGAGTTCTCGACATCGCGTGGGCAGGATGAAGTTGCCGATGGCACGTTCGATGTGCAGGAGTGGCGCGCGTTGATGGAGTTCATCGAGGACGAGACGCTCAACGGCGACCTGCGGGTGCGCGAGGTCAAGGCGAGGATCGATGACATCGCCGTGCGCATGCAGCGTGTTAAGGAGGAGATGCAGGAGATTCGCGGTGACGCCATCGGCGGACGGGATCTCGTCGTCGACTGCGAGGTTGCGGAGCCCGGCGATCTGACGTTCGAGCTGACGTACATCGTGGGGGGAGCCTCGTGGTATCCCGAGTACACGGTGCGCTACATCGAGGAGCTCGACGAGGTCGAGCTGACCTACGCGGCCCGCATCTCACAAAGCACGGGCGAGGACTGGAGCGGGATCGACGTCCTCCTCTCGACGGCGAGTCCGCACGTCGGTGCGGCGCCGCCGACCCTCTTCCCGCACGTCCTCGGTGCGGTGGGAGGAACCATCAGCGGCCGCGTGACCGACGCAACGACCGGCGGTCCGCTGGCATATGCGAACGTCTCTCTGCTCGGAACGCCGTACGGCGCCATGGCGAACACGGACGGTCACTTCGAGATTCGCGGGGTCGACAGTGGAAGCTACACGCTCCAGGTGAGCTTCATGGGATATGACACGACACGCCGCACGGGCATCCGGGTGCTTGCGGGCTCGCGGAAACGCGTGGACGTACCGCTGAGGCCCATCGTGATGCAGGGCAGAGAGGTCATGGTTGAGGCCGAGCGGCCCATGATCGGGGACGAGACCCGCATCCGGCCCATCAACACGGTCAGCGAGGCGATCGCGACGCATCCGGGCGTCGTCCTGCACGACGGCGAGATCCACGTACGCGGCGGCCGCTCCTCCGAGGTCAAGCACTACGCCGAGGAACAGCCGGTGTCCTACACGGAGATGAGCGTCGCCGGCTCGGAGTTCGCCGCGAGTCTGGTCATCGCCAAGCCGGTCGAACTGGAGTCGGGGGCGGAGGCGAAGCGCGTGCTCGTCGTTCAGCGGCGCATCCCGGGGACATTCGTGCGCGAGGCCATCCCGCGCTACTCCGACTACGTGTTCGTTCGAGGCACGCTCGAGAATCCGCTCGACGTCCCGATCCTGGCTGGTCCCGCCGAGGTGTACGTGGAGTCCGCTCCGGCCCGCGGAGGTCCGCCGGTCACGAACTTCGTCGGGAAAGACGCAATCGAAGATGTCGCGCCGGGGGAGGAGTTCACGATGTACCTCGGGGCCGACCAGAGTCTCAAGGTTGAGCAGGACGTCGAACGCGAGGTGCTCTCCCGAACCGGGAGCAGTAAGACGAAGATCCGCTACACCGTGAGCATCACATCCGAGAGCTTCAGGCAGGCGCCCGTGGAGCTCTGGGTGCAGGACCGCGTGCCCGTTTCTCTTCTGAAGGATGTGGATGTGGATGACGTCGACATCCAGCCCGAGCCGGACGAGCACGGTGAGGAAGGACTCCTGACATGGAGGCTCACGCTCGGCGCGGGCGAGCGCTCCGAGATCGAGACCGCCTACACCGTTGAGTTCCCCTCAGAGCTCACCGCGCGCGGGATCAACCTGGAGTAACGCGGTCTGCCGCCGGCCGGGCCATGCCAGCGCAACCTGTGGTATCATTCGGGTCGACCTCTCGGGGTCGGCCCGATGTCATGCGGCGGAGCTGCGGCGAGGTCCAGTGAATGACGTTTCACCGGTGCTGGACAGACCGTGGACAGCGCCGCGGGTTTCAACAACAGGACAAAGACGTGACAGGCGAACTCAAGAACGCAACGAAGCTGTGCATCACCGACGTGGGCAGCACGACGACGAAGGCCATCCTCTTCCGGCGCGGCGATGACGGAACCTGGACCTACACCCGGCGCGAGGCGCCGACGACGGTCGAGCGCCCGTACGAAGATGTCTCCATAGGCGTGACCCAGGCATTCCGCGCGCTCGAGGAGGCGACGGGGGAGACGCTCTTCGACGACGGTGCGCCGGTCGTCCCGTATCTCTCGACATCGAGCGCCGGCGGCGGACTCGCGATGGTCGTCACCGGCCTCGTCAAGCAGCTCACTGCCGAGACCTCCGAACGCGTCGCGCTCGGCGCGGGAGCCATCGTCCTCGACATCATCTGTATGAACGACGGGCGAACGGCGTATCGCCAGATCGAGGACCTCAAGCGGCTCCGTCCCGACATGGTGCTGCTCGCCGGCGGGTACGACGGTGAGGCGATCACGGCCCCGGTCTTCCTCGCCGAGCTCATCGTCGAGTCCGAGATCCACCCGAAGCTCAATCCGGATTCGAAGCTCCCCATCGTCTACGGCGGCAACATCCACGCTGCTCCGTATGTGGAGCAGACGCTCGGCGACGGGTTTCTGTTCCATCCGGTCCCGAACGTCAGGCCGGACGAGCATCACGAGGAGACACGCCCGGCGCGCGCAGCCATCAATGAGATCTTCATGGACCACGTGATGTCGATGGCCCCGGGCTACCACAAGCTCAAGCCGTGGGTCGCAGCACCCATCAGCCCAACACCCGCCGCGTTCGCCGACATCATGGCGCTCGCGTCCGCGGAGCTCAACGGCACCGTACTCGCTATCGATATCGGCGGCGCGACGACCGACGTCTTCACGGCGTGCCGTGGAGACGTCATCCGGACCGTCAGCGCGAACATCGGCATGAGCTACAGCGTGCTCAACGTCGCGCGACTCGCGGGGACAGGCGCTATCGCCGAACTCCTTCAG
>Ga0180435_10005202_pt1 | contig 12695 bp, 8 predicted proteins | sample SS_ome_3_FD_132467 | JGI IMG/M metagenome (GOLD analysis project Ga0180435, IMG submission 132467) | Hypersaline lake sediment archaeal communities from the Salton Sea, California, USA - SS_3_S_1 metaG | ecosystem: Environmental > Aquatic > Non-marine Saline and Alkaline > Hypersaline > Sediment... | reverse complement strand
TGACCGAGTCCTTCGTCGAGAAGCACTCGACCTCCGACGGCACCTCCTACTCGGCCGAGGTGCGCTACGCGTTCACGGTCGACGGCGTGGAGCACCGCGGCGATCGGCTCGCGTTCTCCGCCTGGAACACAGGCTCCGCCGCGGCGCGCGAGCGCATCGCCGCCTATCCGGTCGGCCGCGCGGTCGAGGTCGCCTACGACCCGGACGATCCGAACAACGCCGTGCTCGAGCCCGGCGTGAGCGCGGGCTCCTGGGGCCTCGTCGCGTTCGGCGCCACCTTCCTCGGCGTCGGGTGCGTGCTCGAGGTCGTGTTCCGGCGGCGCATCGCCGCGGCGCGCGCGGTCGAGGCCTGAGCGCGCGCGTCCGGCCTGCGCGCACGCCTAGGTCGCGTCGAGCGCGGGCGGTCGCCAGTCGCCCGGCGGCAGCGGGCGTCCGTGGCGGCGCGCGGGGTCCTGCGTCAGGCGCGCGACGGCGCGCGCGTAGCCGCCGGCGAGCGCGCGCGTGAAGCGCTGGGCGTCGAAGTCGTGCACCGCGGCCGCGAACTCCGTCCGGTAGAGCGCGAGGAAGCGCGCTTGCTCGGCGGCGTCGGTGTGCTGCACGAAGTCGGTCAACAGCAGCGCGAGGTCGCGCGCCGCCGTGCGCTCGAGCTTCGCCGCCTTCGTCCGCAGCGGGTCGTGCCGTCGCCCGCCGCGCCACATGTCGAGCAGCACCGGCTCGAGCGTCCCGTCGGCGCGGTGGTGGTGGACGAGGTTGCGCGCGAACAGGTCGCCGTGTTCGAAGCCCGCCGCGTGGAAGCGCGCGAGCGTCGCGGCCAGCGCGTCGAGGGCCGCCTCGCGCTCGTGCGCGCGACGACTCGACAGGAGCGCTTCGTAGCCCGCCGCGGAGGGCACGCGCACGGTGACGAGCAGCTGCGACAGGACGCGCGTCGGAACCACACCCCTCGACGCCACGCGCGCGGCGGCGAACACCGCTTCGGGTGCCGCGAACCCCGCGGCGTGCACGCGGCGGAAGCACTCGTACTCGCGCAGGCGCGGGGGCGGTCGACGCAGCAGGAGCCGCTCGAGCGCGAGCCGGCGACCGCGCTCGCGTTCGACGGGGCCACCCTTGAGGAAGAACTCCGCGCTGCCCGCGCCCTCGAGCCGCGTGAACTCGGCGCCGGGTCGCGCGCGCGCCTCGACGCGTTCGAGCAACGCGGCGGCGCGATCGCGCAGCGCGGAGTCGCCGACGACGAGGATCTGCGTGCGGGACATGGGCGCGTGGGGCGGTCACCGGCGATAGACTCGCCGGCGTGGCGGGATTGAACTGGATGGACGTGGTGGCCGGGGCCGAGGGCTCCGGCGGAACGGACGGGGTGCCCGACGAGCAGACGCTGCTCGACGGACTGAACGACGCCCAGCGTCGCGCGGTGACCTTCGGCGACGGACCCCTGCTCATCCTCGCGGGTGCCGGGACCGGGAAGACGCGCACGATCACGCGGCGCCTGGCCTGGCTGGTCGCGACCCGGCGCGCGGAAGCGGACGGCGTGCTCGCGATCACCTTCACGAACAAGGCGGCGCGCGAGATGCGCGAGCGCGTGGAGGCGCTGCTGCCGACCCGCGGCATGTGGATCAGCACCTTCCACTCGATGTGCGCGCGCATCCTGCGCCGCGAGGTCGAGCTGCTCGAGGGCTACACGCGCGACTACACGATCATCGACACGACCGACCGTCGGCAGCTCCTGAAGGAGCTGGTGAAGGAGCTCGGCTTCGCACCGGAGCGCTTCAAGCCGGCGGCGCTGGCGGCGTGGATCAGCCACGCGAAGATGAGCGCGCGCGCGCCCGAGGAGGAGGCCGAGGACCTGGCCGGCGGCGGCTTCGAGGAGGAGGTGCTCGGGCGCCTGTGGCTGGCTTACGAGGCGCGCCTGCGCCAGCAGAACCAGCTCGACTTCGACGACCTCCTGCTCAAGGTGCTCGAGCTGTTCGACCGCTTCCCCGGCGTGCGCGACGCCTACGCGCACCGGTTCCGCTACGTCCTCGTCGACGAGTACCAGGACACGAACCGCGTGCAGTACCTCCTGGCGCGGCACCTGGCGAGCGGGCACGGCAACGTCGCGGTCTGCGGCGACCCCGACCAGTCGATCTACGGGTGGCGCGGCGCCGACATCCGCAACATCCTCGACTTCGAGAAGGACTTCGGTCAGGCCGAGGTGGTCAAGCTCGAGCAGAACTACCGCTCGACGACCAAGGTGCTCGACGTGGCGCAGGCCGTGATCGCCAACAACGTCGATCGCAAGGACAAGGCCCTGTGGTCCGAGCGCACCGAGGGGCCCGACGTGCGCGTCGTGCAGTTCGGCGACGAGACCGAGGAGGCCGAGTGGATCGCGCGCGAGGTGGACAAGCTCGTCGCCGACGGCGTGCCGCGCGAGGAGATCGCGGTGCTCTACCGCGTGCACTTCATGCAGCGCGTGCTCGAGCGTGCGCTGCGCGAGCGCGGCGTGCCGTACAAGATCGCCGGCGGCCTCGAGTTCTACGAGCGGCGCGAGATCAAGGACCTGCTCGCGTACCTGCACCTGCTCGTCAACCCGCGCGCGGACCTGGCGACCAAGCGCGCGCTCAACGTGCCGCCGCGCGGCATCGGCGCCACCAGCGTCGAGCGCATCGTCGCGTGGGCCGCCGACCGCCGCGTGCCGCTCGTGCGCGCTCTCGAGAGCGAGGAGCTGCGCGCGCAGATCCGCGGACGCGCGAAGAAGGGCATCGCGGCCTTCGTCGAGCTGCTCGGTCGCCTGGAGGGCGCGGCGCAGCGTCCGCCGCACCAGGTGCTCGGACAGCTCGTGGACGAACTCGACTACTTCTCCTACGTGGAGGGCCTCGACGAGAAGGACGCGACGAGTCGCGTCGAGAACGTGGAGGAACTGCTGGCGAGCGCCGAACGCTTCGAGCTCGAACACGAGGACGCGACGCTGGTCGACTTCCTCAACGACGTGGCGCTCGTCAGCGACGTGGACCGCTTCCTCGGCGAGGACGCCGAGCAGGGCAGCACCGAGAAGGAGTCCGGGACCGTGACCCTGATGACGCTGCACGCGGCGAAGGGGCTCGAGTTCGACGCGGTGTTCCTGCCGGGGCTCGAGGAGGAGCTGTTGCCGCACGTGCGCGCGCTGGAGGACGACGCCGGCGGGGTCGAGGAGGAGCGGCGGTTGCTCTACGTGGGCATCACGCGCGCGCGCGAGCACCTCGTCGTGTCGCACGCCTCGACGCGCATGTACTTCGGCGCGAACTCCTGGCGCGAGCCGTCGCGTTTCCTCGAGGAGTTCCCGAGCGACGGCGTCGAGGGCATCGAACAGGGCGAGGACGACGACTGGGAGCTCGGCGAGTACGCGGGCGAGGACGACGCGCTCTACGAAGGCGCGTGGGTGCGGCACGCGCACTTCGGGACCGGCCAGGTCGAGCGCCTCACGGGCACCGGCGCCAACGCGCGTGCCGTGGTGTCCTTCGCGAACGCTGGTACGAAGACGCTGCTGCTCGCCTACGCCAACCTCGAGCCGCTCGAGAGCGGGCGCGGCTGATGGCCGGCGGTCTCGAGGAGCGCTTGGACGCGCTCGTGCACGAGGCGCAGGACGCGCTGACCGACGACGGTGCGCGCGTCGCGTTCGCCGCCCGTCTGCGCGCGGCCGCGAGCGCGTTCGACGCCGCGCCGGGCGCGAACGATCCCCGCGACGCGACCGAGCGCCCGGCCGAGGCCCCGCCGCGGCACGCGCTGGTGGGGGACAGCGCGCCGATGCGCGAGATGCTCGCGCTCGTCGATCGGCTCGCGGCGACCGACGTGCCCGTGCTCGTGCGCGGCGAGACCGGCACCGGCAAGGAGGGCGTCGCGCGCCGACTGCACGCGGCGAGCGCGCGCGCGAAGGGACCGTTCGTCGCCGTGGACTGCGGCGCGATCGCGCCGACGCTCATCGAGAGCGAGCTGTTCGGGCACACGCGCGGCGCGTTCACCGGCGCCGATCGCGATCGCCCGGGCCACTTCGTGAGCGCCGACGGCGGAACGCTGATGCTCGACGAGGTGGGGGAGCTGCCGCTCGACCTGCAGCCGAAGCTCTTGCGCGTGCTGCAGGACGGTCGCGTGCGCCCGGTCGGCGGCGACGCCGATCGCGCGGTCGACGTGCGCCTCGTCGCCGCGACCAACCGCGACCTCGAGCGCGCCTGCGAGGAGGGTCGTTTCCGCCAGGACCTCTACTACCGCCTGGCCGTGGTCGAGGTGGTGATCCCGCCCCTGCGCGATCGCAAGGACGACCTGCCGGCGCTGGTGGAGCACCTGGTCGCGCGCGTCGCCGCCGAGTCCGGCCGCCGCCCCCCGACCGTCGCGCCCGCCGCCCTCGAGCGCCTGGCCGAGCACGCCTGGCCCGGCAACGTGCGCGAGCTCGAGAACGCCCTGCGCCGGGCGGTCGCCCTGGCGGGCCGCGACGCCGAGACGCTCGACGCCGACGCCTTCGCGGACCTGGGCCGCTGAGCCCGGGCCGGCGAGCCCGGTCGGCGCCACGCGCCCCCGCCGGCCGCCCGCCGCCGCAGCCGCCGCCCGCTGGCCGCGTCGGTCGTCGCCACCGCCGCCCGCCACGGGCGCCGCCGTCGCCGCGAGCGCAGTCGCGATCGGCGACCGGGATCGGCGCCCGGGATCGAAGCCCCGGGAGCGGACGCGAACCCCACCGCCCGCGTCGCGACACCTCTTGGGGGGACTCCCCCCACCCGCCCGTGACGGGTCGCGCAGGGCCGCGGTTACCGATTTTCGCGTCGATTTTGCGCCCGCCGAATCCCCGGGGCGGATCGTCCCGGGTGCTGGGACGGCGGGCGCGAGTCGCTACCATCGTCGCCCGCGCGCTCGCGCCGCCTCCGGTCGCGGACCCGTGGCGCGCGCCCGCCGCGATCCGTGCGTGCCCTCGAGGCCGCGCACCGCTCGCTTTCCCCACGGTCCCACGGTCCGCATCCCACGCCTCCCATGCCCAAGCTCATCGTCCAGGACGGCGACGCCAAGCGCGCGTTCCGCCTCTCGAAGGGTCGCCTGACCCTCGGCTCGGCCGATTCGAACAAGCTCGTTCTGACGTCCGACGGCGTCGCCGGCGAGCACGCCGTCCTGACGATCCGCGAGGAGGCCGCGTCCATCGACGCCCTCGCCCCCGTCGAGATCGACGGCGAGAAGGTCAGCGGCGAGGGCAACGCGGTGCCGATCGGCGCCACCATCAAGATCGGCGGGGCGGCCATCGCCCTACGCGCGGACGACGACGCCGGGTCCGGCGCCACGGCGGGCGCCGCCAAGGGCGGCGGCTCGGCGCGCGGCGGTTCGTCCCGCGGCGGACGCTCGGGCGGCTCGAGCCGCGCCGGCTCGGGATCGCGTCGCAGCGGCGGCGGCGGCAGCGCGCGCGGCGGTCGCGCGGGCGGGCGCTCGCGCCGCGACGACGACGAGGAGCGGCCCAGCCGCCGTCGCCCGGCCAAGTCGGGCGGGCGTCCCGCCTGGCTCATGCCCGTCGTGATCCTGTTCGCGGTGCTGATCGTCGCGATCGGCATCATGATGTCCAAGGGTTCGGGCAACGAGACCGCGCTCAACCAGGCGATCGCCGAGTTCGAGGCCGGGCAGTACGACCGCGCCGAGAACTGGATCGGTCAGGTCAAGCGCGCGAGCCTGCCGCCCGGTCGCTACCAGGACTACGACGACATCGCGGAGAGGATCGAGCTCCAACAGAAGCAGAGCGAGATCGAAGCGCCGCGCGCCCGCGCCGCGAAGTGGGCGGACCAGTTCCTGATCCGCTTCGTCGACTCCTACCTCAGCGAGTCGAAGATCGCCGAGGAGGCCGAGAACGGTCGTCAGGCGTACACCGCGGCCAAGATGCGCACCTGGTTCGAGCGCCTCGACGAGCTCGGCGATCAATATCCCGACTGGGACTCGCCGGCGTGGCGCGTCAGCCAGAACTGGGCGAACAAGGCGGACCAGATCAACGGGATCCGCGAGGACTTCGCGGCCAAGGTCGATCCGAACGCGAAGATGACCGACTCGGACCTCGAGTGGGCGCTCTTCTACTACACGGATCCGAGCGCCCGGAAGGGCAACCGCTTCGACAAGGCGCTCGCCGCGCTCGAGCAGTACAAGGCCGACGGCGGATCGGGCATCAAGGCCGACGAGGCCGAGACGCTGATCATGGAGCGCGCGGACGCCTACGCGGACTACTTCCTCGGGCTCGCGCGCGACACCTACAAGGTGGCGAACGAGCAGAGCGGGGACACGATCAACCGTCAGCACCTCACCTCGGTCAACCACCTGCTTCTCGTCGCGCGCTACTCGGCCCTGCCCGAGCGCGCGAACGAGGCGCTCGACCTGCTCGAGCGCTACCCCAAGCAGGAGGACATCTGGAAGAGCTACGTGAAGGCCGCGAACAGCGGTGACGACGCGGCCTACGAGAAGATCACCTACCTCGAACAGGCCCGCCCGTACTTCCGCTCGTTCATCGAGGAGGCGCGCGAGGAACTCGCCGCCGCCGACGCGAGCGCGGAGAGCTGAGCGGCGGCGGCCACGCGCCGCCGTTCGAGGGACCGCACTTCGAAGCTGCTGTTCGAAGCCCACGCGCGCGTCCGCGCGCGAAGGGCTGCGCGAGGCGGGCCGTCCCGAGCGGGGCGGCCCGCCTCGTGCGTTCGGCGCCCCTCGCTCCCCGGCGTGGCGATCGGATGAACGCACCCAGCGTCGGTTCGTTGCGCCCAGGTCGCCGTACCCTCGGGCGGCGCGATCGCCGCCGCGATCCGCACCGCGATCCGCGCTGCGACCGCCGCGACGATCCGAACCGCGCTGTGCGCCCCGCCTCGCACCGCGCCCTCCTCGCCACCTCCTTCCACCAGCTCGCCCATGCGCACGCATCCCGCCGTCGCCTTCGTCCTGTCGATCTTCCTCCCGCTCGTCGTCTTCGCGCTCCCGCTGCGCCCCACGCTCCTCCAGGACGGCGAGGCGCCCGAGATCGAGCTCGTCGCCGACGACGAGCGCGCGAGCGCGCGGGAGCCCGTGCCGGCGTACGACGACGCGGCCATCGACGGAGCGCTCGCGCCGCGGATCCGGCGCCTCGTGGACGGCGAGCTCGACGACGCCGCGACCTGGGAGCTGCTCGTGGAGCTGGTCGGCGAAGCGCGCCTCGAGGCCCTCGTCACGGCGCACCGCGAGTCGGCGATCGAAGAGCCCCGCGCCCGCGCGGCCAAGTGGACCGACCAGTTCCTGATCCGCTTCGTCGACGCCTACCTCGGCGAGGAGCGACGCGCGGCGGAGCGCCAGCAGGGGCGCGAGGCCTACACCGCGGCGAAGGTGCGCACCTGGTTCGAGCGCTTCGACGAGCTCGAGGAGCGGTACCCCGACTGGAACACGCCGCTGTGGCGCACGAGCGAGCCCTGGGCGCGGAAGGCCGATCGACTGATCGCGCTGCGCGCGCAGTTCGCCGCCTTGTACGACCCGAACGGAACCGTGCACCCGAGCGGGTCCATGCACTCGAACTGGCCGCTCACCGACGCCGACATGGAGTGGTCGATCTTCTACTACACCGATCCGAGCGCGCGGAAGGGCAACCGTTTCGACACGGCGTTCGCGCTGCTCGAGCGCTACCGCGCCGACGGCGGATCGATCGCGCAGGCGCACGCGTGGGAGGAGCAGCTGCGGCAGCGTGCGAACGCCTTTGCGGACCACTTCCTCGGGCTCGCTCGCGCGACCTACGAGGTGGCGAACGAGCAGGGCGGTGCCACGCTCAACCGTCAGCACCTCACCTCGATCAACCACCTCTTGCTCGTCGCGCGCCACTCGCCCCTGCCCGAGCGCGCGAACGAGGCGCTCGACCTGCTCGAGCGGTTCCCGCTCCAGGTCGACATCTGGAAGGCCTACGCGAAGTCGGCGGACGCGGGCGACACGAGCGCGGCGGAGAAGCTCGACTTCCTCGCGGGCGCGCGCCCGGTCTTCGCCGAGTGGATCGCCGCGGCGCGCGCCGAGCTCGCCGCCGAAGCGGATCCGCCCGCCGACGGCGGCGGTCGGTAGCGGCCCGTCGACAGACTCGCGTCGCGACGCGAGTTCCTCGACGGGCGGTCAGGCGCGGTCGGGCGCCGCGTCGCGCGGCACCAGGTGGAGCGCGCCGTCCGCGTCCGTGAACGCGCGCGTGCTCGTGCGCGTCGTCCGCACGAGCGCCGTAGCGCGTGGCCCGGCACCGAGTCGTTCGGCGAGGAGCGCGAGGGGCTCGACGCCGCGTGGCGCGAAGCTCGACGCGCCGGCGTCGAGCGCGAAGGTGGCGCGCGCGTCGCCGTGCGCGTCGCGCTCGAGGCGCAGCGGACGCGCGGCCGGGACGCGGTGTTCGACGAGGCGCGCCTGGACGATCCACGCGTGCTCCAGCGCGCGGCGCGAGCCACGCAGCTCGAGCGTCGCGGTCGACGGCTCCGCGACCGACCGCTCGGTGGTCGCGCGGGTGGTCGCGCGCGCGGTCCACGGCGTGTCGCGCGCGACGAGCGCCGCGGGTGCGCCGGTCTCCGTGCCCGATCCGCGACCCGTGCCCGAACCCGTGCCCGACACGACGCGCACCGCACCGCTCGCGCGCAGCCAGCGGTCCAGGTCGCGTTCCACCTGCTCGCGGCGTTCGGCGCGCGCCTCGACCGCGAGGCGCCGACGCACCGCGCGCCCGTCGCCGCACGCGTCGCGCAGCGCCTCGGGCAGGGCGTCCCACCAGGCGTGCGCCGCGCGCGCGAGCTCGCCCCGCGTCGTGCGCTCGAAGAGCAGCGAAGCGAAGCGCCGCGCGCCGTCGAGCACCACCCGCGCGGTGGGGGGGCCGAGCCGCGCCTTGTGCAGGTCGATCACGAACACCTCGCCACGCGCGTCGACCAACGCGTTCTTGGGGTGCCAGTCGGGCTGCCGCAGGCCCTCGGCGCTGAAGCGCGCCAGCGCCCGCGCGGTCGCGCGCAGCCACGCGTGGCGTCGCGCCAGCACCGCGCGGCGTTCCGCTTCGTCGCGCGCGCCGGCCAGCTCGATCTCGCTCGCGTCGAGCCGCTGTTCGAGCGTCGGCGCGTCCGGGATCCAGGCGAGGCGCGCGCAGGCGGCGCGGTCGATGCGCTCGAACCCCAGGGGCTCGGGGACGGGCAGCCCGCGGGCGCGCAGGGCGCGCAGGACGGCCAGCTCGCGCCGCGCGCGCACGCCGTCGCGCCAACGCATCCAGACCGAGGGATGACGGAAGGCCTTCACGAGGCTGTCGCCGTCGCGCCAGACCCGGCGACCGGGGAGTTCGCGCAGGAGCTCCATCGCGGCGCAGCGTAGTCGATCGGCGGGGGCGCGAGTGGGCGCCCATTCGCGGCATCGCCGCCGGTCGCGGGCCGCGGGCGTGGTCCGGCGACCGCGCCCGGCGCTACCGTCTTCCGCGGTGACGCTCTTCCTGTACATCCTGCGCGCGCTCGCCACCTCGACCGCCTTCGCCGTCGGCGCGCTCGGCTTCGTGGTGATGCCGGCCGTGGCCGTGTCCGCCGTGCACAAGCTCGGCGGCGTGAGCCTCGGCGCGGTCGTGCGCTACGTGCCGATGATCGGCATCGAGCTGATCCCGTACCTGTTGAGCCTCGGCTTCCTGCTGGCGGTCGTGAGCACCTTCGGGCGCCTCGCCGCCGACCGCGAGTGGATCGCGGTGCAGATGGCCGGCGTGCACCCGCTCCGCCTGCTCGCGCCGGGCGCGGTGCTCGCGTTCGTGCTGGGGGCGGCGACGATCTGGCTGATGGGCACGCTCAGCCCGCAGTGGAAGCTCGAGAAGGACCAGTTCCGCGCCGACGTGCTCGTGCAGACGCTGCGCAACCTGGCGCCGGGACGCACCGAGTTCGACATCGGCCGCTTCTACCTGTCGGCGCGCGGGCGCGACGGGCGCGCGTTCACCGACGTGCAGATCGTCGTGCCGCAGCTCGCGATCGAGGACCGCGTCGAGAACCTCGTGCTCGTCGCCGATCGCGTCGACATCAACTTCGACGACGAGTCGATGCTCCTCACGCTGACGAGCGTGCGGACGGTCAACCAGACCGAGTCCTGGAACGGCAGCGGGCACGTGACCGTGCCGCTCGAGCTGATCTTCGAGCGCAAGGAGCGCGACGCGACGCGCGCCAAGTACCGCACCACGGCGGCGCTCATGACGGCGCTCGAGACCGAGGAGCTGCCGCCCGACAAGGCCGAGTACTACGTGTTCGAGATCCACCGGCGCTGGTCGATCGGCGCGACCTACGTCCTGTTCCTGTTGATCGGGATGCCGACCGGGCTGTGGCTGCGTTCCGGCACGCAGCTCACCGCGTTCGGCGCCGCGTCGGCCTACGCGTTCACCTACTACATCCTCTCGCTCCAGCTCGGCAAGTCGCTCGCCAAGCAGGGCGCGATCGATCCGCAGCTCGCCGCCTGGTCCACGAACGCGATCGGCCTCGTCGTCGGCGTGTTCATGCTGTGGAGGGTCCTGCGGCGATGACGCACCCCGTCCGCCGCCTGGCCCTGTTCGGCCGCCTCGATCGCTACGTGGGGCGCGTCTTCGTCGGCGCGTACCTGCTCGCCGCGCTACTCGTCGTCGGTCTGTTCCTGGTCGTCGACCTCGCGAGCAACCTCGACGACTTCCTCAAGCCGACGAAGGACGGCGCGGACACGCCGCTCTCGAAGGTGCTGCACTTCTACGTGCTGCAGCTGCCGTTCCTGTACCTGCAGGTCGCGCCCTTCATCACGCTCATCGCCGGGCTGTTCACCGTCACGCGCCTGCAGAAGGCGCGCGAGGTCATCGCCGCGCTCGCCGCCGGCATCAGCGCGCGGCGGGTGCTCGCGCCGGTGTTCGCCTTCGGCGTCGTGCTGACGATCGGCGTCATCGGTCTGCGCGAGGTCGTCTCGTCGGCGATCGGCTTCCAGCGCGGCGTGCTGCTCGTCGAACTCGACCAGCACCTGTCGTGGGCCGAGCTCGAGGACGTGCGCCTGAAGGACGCGAACGGCGACATGATCCAGCTCGACCGCTACTGGCCGATCGATCCCGAGCTCGCCGAGTCGACCGGTGCGTGGGACCGGCGCACGACGCTCGGCGCGCGGATCGAGGGTCTGTCGGCCGTGCGCGAGGAGGGCGGCGCGTGGCTCAGCTACAGCGCGACCGGCGGGCGCTGGAAGGGACCCGAAGAAGGCTGGGAGCTCGTCGAGGGGCGGCTGCGCGAGGTGGGGGAGAGCGCGGCCGACACGCGCACCCTGCGCACGCTCGAGGGCGACATGGCGTTCACGCCCGAGGACGTGTGGATCGCCTGGAAGGGGCGCAACAACCCGCTCGACCTGTCGTTCTCCGAGGCCGCGCGCCTCGCCGACCGCGACCCGCAGAACATCCAGTACCGCACGCTGCGCTACTACCTCTTGAGCTTCCCGCTCGCCAACCTCGTGCTGCTGCTCGTCGGCCTGCCCTTCCTGCTCAACTACGAGCGCGGCCGCGGCACCGAGGGGCTCGTCGCCGGCTTCGGCCTGTGCGTCGTCTACTTCGCGACCGACTTCGTCACGCTCAACCTGGGGATGCAGGGCCAGATCGGGCCGGTGTTCGCCTGCGGATTGCCCGCGGTGCTCTTCGGGAGCCTGGGCGTGGTCCTGACGGGTTCGATCCGGACCTGATCCGGGCGCGGACGGGCGCCCGCGCGCCTCGATCCTTCCACCGGCCCCCCGCGCCGGGGACAATCCGCGCCCGACGGAAGAAAGCGCCGGACCCGCCGTCCAGCCGCTGCCCCCGCCCCACGACCCGCCGATGACCACGACTCCCGCCCGCCCTGCGACTCCGCTGACCCCCGCCGGCCCCCGCGACCCCCGCGCGACCCGCCGCCTCCTCGGCCCGCTCCTCGTGGCCGCGGGCGCCCTCGCGGCCGTGGGCTGCCGCGCCGTCGACGACGAGGACCGCTCGGTCCAGGAGCTGTTCGGCGATCAGCGCTACGCCGCCGCGTACCAGCTGGCGTCGGAGCGCGCCGAAGCGGCGCCGGACGACGCCGAGGCCGCCGCCCTGCGCGAGCGCGCGCGCGTGGCCTACTGGATCGACGAGGGCCGCGCGCGCGTGCTCGCCGGCGACCCGGCCGGCGGACGCGAGGTGTTCGACGCGCTGGCGGCGGACGGCGTCGCGCCCGGCGTGGTCGGGCCGTGGATCGACAAGTGCAACCGCATGCTGGCCGAGCGCCGGCGTGGCGAGGCCTGGGAGGCCGAGCTCCAGGGCAACTTCGGCGAGGCCGCGCGCCTGTACCGCGAGGCCGTCGACCTGTGGCCGGCCGACGAGTTCGCGCGCGACGGCCTCGAGCGCATCGAACTGCTCGCGCAGTGGCGCAGCGAACAGGGCGCCGACTACTACAACAGCGGGATCCGCGACCTGCGCAACCTGCGGATGGCCGAGGCGCTGCGCAGCTTCCGCGCCGCGGTCGACTACCTCGCCGAGGACCCCGCCGCCGCGCGTCGCGCCGAAGAGGTGCTGACGATGCAGGCGCAGGAGCGCGTGCAGCTCGCCGATGCGCTGATGGACGACGGCCTGTACCACGCCGCGGCGGCCGAGCTGCGGCACGCGCGCATCCTGCTCGGGGACCTCGAGGGCATCGACGCGCGCATCGAAGCGGCGGAGCGCGAGGTCGAAGTGCTCGAGGGCCTCGGCGAGAGCGGTCGCCTCCTGCGGCGCGACGAGGCCGAGGCCGCGATCGAGCTGCTCGAGGGACTGCTCGCGA
>Ga0180435_10005201_pt1 | contig 12695 bp, 15 predicted proteins | sample SS_ome_3_FD_132467 | JGI IMG/M metagenome (GOLD analysis project Ga0180435, IMG submission 132467) | Hypersaline lake sediment archaeal communities from the Salton Sea, California, USA - SS_3_S_1 metaG | ecosystem: Environmental > Aquatic > Non-marine Saline and Alkaline > Hypersaline >... | reverse complement strand
ATCGAACTTGTTGGTATATTCGATCACCGCGGCATCACCACGCTTCTTCACATCCGCCAGGATATCCGCCACGATCCTGGCGACATCGCCATCGATACTGGCTTCCCAGGCGAGGACTTCATCAAGCTGCTTATAGAAATCAGCGTCGGCGTAATTGAGGGTCGTAATGTCTAACATGGTACTAAAGTTTCTAACCTAAGCGTTCTTGCGGAAATGATACAGCTACTGCCTTTAATAATTATCTTTTACTAATCGGGGTCAGGCGACAGCAGAACCGATCTGTTCAATGATGGAACTGATCCTGGCATGCTTCATCTTCATCGCCGCCTTGTTGACGACCAGACGTGAACTGATATCAGCGATATGGTCAACCGGTTTCAAACCGTTGGCTTTCAGCGTATTACCGGTATCGACCACATCGACGATGAGATCAGACAGGCCCACGATCGGCCCCAGTTCCATCGAACCGTACAGCTTGATGAGCTCGATCTGTTCGCCGCGTGACTCGAAATACTGTTTCGCCACGTTGGTGAACTTGGTAGCAACACGCAGACGGCTGCTGATGCGTGGACGTTCTTCGACCAGGCCGGCCGTCATCAGTCTGCATTTCGCGATCTTCAGATCCAGCGGTTCGTACAGACCCTCACCGCCATGCTCCATCAGTACGTCTTTACCGGCAACACCCAGATCAGCTGCGCCGAACTGTACATAGGTCGGTACATCGGTAGCACGGATGATGACCAGCTTGACGTCATCCTGACTGGTGTCGAGGATGAGCTTACGGCTCTTCTCCGGATCTTCGGAAGGCACGATGTCGGCGGCCTCTAATAACGGGAGTGTTTCTTTATAGATTCTTCCCTTTGAAAGAGCAATTGTGATCATATTTTCGTGCCAGTGAAAAGTGAAAAGTGAAAAGTGAAAAATTGAAAACTCATTATGTTGCTATGCCTTGATACTTTCTTTTGCCGTCTTGATACTTGTTACCAGTAATTTAACCAACTCTTTTGCTTCAGGCTGAATACTATTGAACTCAGATTGCGAAATATATTCGCCTCCATGCAGCAGTCTCAACCAGTAACACGTTTCATTTGCTTCTTTCAGCCTGATACTCAACTTGTTTACAAAATCAGGCCTGGATTGCGCAAACTCCGCCTCAAACACTAAAGCCCCTACAGCTGTACCTGACCGCAACACCTGTTTGCTCATCACATACTCCTGCTTTTCTTGCCGCAGATACTCAGCCAGCTTTACAATACGAAGAGCGAAATTATAACTCTTGTCCCTTAAGATACTATCCACTCAGCAGCTCCTTGCTGTCATAACACAAGCATCCGGTTGTAGTGGTATTAAAAACTTTTCACTTTTCGTTTTTCACTTTTCACTACGCGCGCATGAGTGCCGCAGGCCGCGCTCGCGTCACTCGTGTGCGCGTCGAATTTTAGCACCTAACAGCGCTAATTTTTCTTCGATGTTCTCGTAACCACGGTCGATGTGATAGATACGCTGCACTTCAGTCTCTCCGCTCGCCACCAGGCCCGCGATGATCAGGCTGGCAGAGGCGCGCAGATCCGTCGCCATCACCGGTGCTGAAGTCAGCCCATCGACGCCACGGATGATCGCGGTATTACCCTCGATCTCGATGTCTGCCCCCATACGCTTCAGCTCCTGCACATGCATGAAACGATTCTCGAACACAGTCTCGACCACGGTCGCAGTGCCTTCGGCAATGGTGTTGAGAGCGGCAAACTGCGCCTGCATATCGGTCGGGAAGGCAGGATAAGGCGCGGTTCGAACGTTGACCGCCTTCGGCCGCTTGCCTTCCATATCCAGTGATATCCAGTCATCGCCGACGTCGACTTTAGCGCCGGATTCGCGCAGTTTGTCGATCACCGCATCGAGCAGTGTCGGATCGGTATCCTTGACCATGATTTTGCCGCCGGTGATCGCAGCAGCAACCAGGAAGGTACCGGTTTCGATACGGTCTGGCAGTACGCGGTAGCGCGTACCATGTAATTTCTCGACCCCCTCGATGGTGATGGTATCGGTACCAGCCCCTGAGACCTTGCCGCCCATGGCATTGATGAAGTTAGCCAGGTCGACGACCTCGGGCTCACGTGCTGCATTCTCGATGATAGTGGTACCGTCAGCCAGCGCCGCCGCCATCATCAGGTTCTCGGTGCCGGTCACGGTGACGATATCCATCACCAGGCGGGCACCTTTCAGGCGTTTTGCACGGGCATGGATATAACCGTTGCTGACATCGATCTCTGCCCCCATATCCTGCAGACCTTTGATATGCAGATCGACCGGACGTGAACCGATGGCACAACCACCGGGCAGTGAAACTTCAGCCTCACCGAAGCGTGCCAGCAGAGGACCTAGCACCAAAATAGAAGAACGCATGGTCTTCACCAGATGGTATGGCGCTGTGTAATTTTCGATGGTAGAACTGTCGACTTCGACACTCAATTTTTCATCGATGGATACCATGACGCCCATACAGCCAAGCAGTTCCACCGTGGTCGTTACATCGTGCAGGTGGGGAACATTTTCAATGGTAGCAGGACCATCAGCAAGCAGTGTTGCCGCCAGGATGGGTAAAACGGCATTTTTGGCACCAGAAATTCTGATGTCGCCATCTAGCGTGACGCCACCATTGATCATCAATTTATTCATTAACAGATATCTCTAATCTCGCTTTCGACACCGTATGCTTTTGCTATCGTCAGCAGGCTTGCAGGCAAGTTATCAAAATGCAGTTGTATATTATTACTTTGCGCATCCTTCGACATTTCCAGCATCAATGCCAACCCGGCGCTGTTGCAATCAGCGACCTGTGACAGGTCAAACACAACATCGGACGCCTTCCCTGTACCGTTATTCCTGTGCGTTCTGAAAATTTGCAGCACACGCTTTATCAGCGCAGGTGCCGTCGCAAAGTCGATGGTACCGGTGATCTGGTATCGGTGATTATCCTGCTGGACAATCTCTGAATGAACTGGCTCGCACTGGTTTGGTTGCACGCAAACGCTCCTATCAGGTCGCATTCACAGCTAACTTGCTGTTCTTGTCGCGCAGGTATTCTAACAGACCATCGATACCGCTTTTACGAATTTCCTGGGTAAACGTACCGCGGTAGCTGGTGACCAGGCTGATACCGTCGATCTTGATATCGTAGACCTTCCATGCATTATTCTTGATACGCATACGGTATGCCATCGGTATCGATGGGCCGCCTGGCTGGATGACCTCGGCCTTGACCGATGTCTTCTTCTCATCCGCAGCCAGTTTAACCGGGAAGTAATTAATCTGCTGGTCCTTGAATTCGATCAGCGATTTACTGTAGGTGCGTACCAGCAGGTTTCTGAACTCACTGATGAACGCCAGTTTCTGTTCTTTCGACGCTTTCTTCCAGTTTTTGCCCAGTGCCAGCTTTGCCATGGTGACATCATCGAGGTGCGGCAGGATGTAATCATCGACGATCTTATAGACACGCTCAGGTTCCTGTTTCAACAGTTCATGGTCGTCTTTCAGTATCTGCAACACCTCGTTCGATGTACGCTCAAGTAATGCGACAGGTGACTCGATACTTTCAGCACTTGCCTGTGCTGTTGCTGCGCCGAATAGCAGAAACACCGCCAAAATAGATTTAAATAGTTTCATCGTTCTATACCTTATTATTCTTCATCTGCCTTGCTATAGAGGAACTGGCCAACGATTTGTTCCAGAACCAGTGCAGATTGAGTGAGATCGATACTGTCACCATGTTTAAGGAAATCCTCTTCAGCGCCCGGTTCGAGACCGATAAATTGTTCACCTAACAGGCCGGAGGTCAATACGCTTGCCGCCGTATCGAGAGGGAACTTATCGTAGCGGGTATCGATAGACATGCGCACCACCGCCTCATAGGTCTCACTGTTATACTGGATATCACTGACACGCCCTATCCTCACCCCGCCTGCTGACACTGGGGAGCGGACCTTCAATCCGCCGATGTTATCAAATCGGGCGATGAGCTCGTAGCTGTCACCGTTGCCATAGCTGCTCATATTGCTCACTTTCAATGCCAGCATGAAAAATGCTGCGACAGCGGCGGCGACGAACAGCCCAACCATGATTTCGATTCTACGTGATGACATCTTTTATCCTCTCTTCCATTCAAGCAATGCTTTCTCGGTTACCTTCATCAGGCTTACTTGGAAAACATCAGGGCAGTTAAAATGAAGTCTAAAAACAGTATCGCCAGCGAACTGTGCACCACGGTTCGGGTGGTTGCCTGCCCCAGCCCCTCGGAGGTAGGCACACAGTCATAACCTTCGAACACGGCGATCCAGACAGCGACCACACCGAATACCAGGCTCTTGATGATACCGTTATATATATCCTCATAGAGATCCACTTTATCCTGTGTCTGTGACCAGTAAGCGCCGGAATCCAGCCCCAGCAACTCGACTGCCACCAGTGATCCGCCCAGTATACCGACCGCACTGAAGATGAGCGCCAGCATGGGCATCGATATCACGCCCGCCACGAACCTCGGTGCAATGACCCGCTGCATCGGGTTGACCGCCATCATCTCCATCCCCGAGAGCTGCTCGGTTGCTTTCATCAGGCCGATCTCGGCGGTAAGCGCCGAACCGGCACGACCGGCAAACAGCAGCGCCGTCACCACCGGTCCAAGTTCACGTAACAATGATAGCGCCACCATCACACCGACCGAATCTTCAGCGCCAAAATCGACCAGTGTATAATACGATTGCAGCGACATCACCATGCCGACGAACAGGCCGGCAACCACGATAATAATCATGGTCTGCACGCCGACAGAATACATCTGCCTGACCAGCTGCATCGGACGCAACAGCAACCCATAACTACTACCGATCACCTTGAACAGGAATACCGTACCGTTACCCAGGCGCTGGAAGCTTTTCAGGGTCGCTGAGCCGATATGCTGCAGCCTGTCAAACAATTTACTGATCATTCACTTTATCCGTACAGGTCTTCCATAATCGGCCGCGCCGGATAATGGAACGGCACCGGGCCATCGGCATCACCATGGACAAACTGATGCGTCCAGTCAGCCCGGCTCTCCTGCAACTGCTCAGGGGTTCCGCTTTCGACGACTTTACCCGCCGAGATAAAATGCACCAGGTCCGAGATAGACAGGGTATCCGGTACATCATGTGAGACCACGATACTGCAGACATCCAGTGCACTGTTCAGTTCTCTGATGAGCGACACCAGCACGCCCATCGAAATCGGATCCTGGCCGGTAAATGGCTCATCGTACATGATCATCATCGGATCGAGTGCGATAGCACGCGCCAGTGCGACGCGTCGCGACATGCCGCCCGACAGCTCCGATGGCATCATATCGGCAGCGCCGCGTAAGCCAACCGCGTTTAGTTTCAGCAGGACCAGGTGGCGGATCATGGCGTTATCTAACCTGGTGTGCTCGCGCAGTGGATAAGCGACGTTTTCAAAAACGGACAGGTCGGTGAGCAGCGCGCCGCTCTGGAACAACATACCCATGCGCTTGCGCAACTCGAACAGCTTCGCGGTACTGAGCTGATGGACGTTCTGGCCATCGACCTCGACCGTGCCCTGATCCGGCGTCAGCTGGCCACCGATGAGCTTCAGCAAGGTCGTCTTGCCGGTACCGCTGGGACCCATGATGGCAGTTATCCCCTGGCGCGGGATATCGAGCGACAGGCCATCGAATATCTTTCGATCTCCCCGACTGAAGTGTAGGTCTCTAATTTTGACGAGAATTTCGCTCATTTAGCCCGCAAGTCTTTCACTAAGTCTTAATTAATATAGATCGCGATTGTGTATCGCCGGATTGTAACACTGTCGATAACATTATGTGTGCATGTTGGTACTGCAAGCCCTGTTTCATTGCTGAATGCGGCTGAACGGCTTCGATTCGCTCGCTGCGGTTCAATCAACGTTTGATTCGATTGCTTTGATGTATTCACAGCCCCATGATCTCGACGACTGAGCGTAACTTGCCGAGAGTTTCTGCCTCCAGTTCCGGGTCGGCCACGATCAATGTCGCTTCATTCATCTCATTGCTTCCGCTTTCGCCTTCACCTGCACCAACCGGTAGCTGTTGAACAAAAGCCTCGACGATCTTCCTGGCTTCTCTCATATCACTAACATCGTCATCGATACAGGCAAAACGTGCAGCGAGTGAATCACCCTGCTTTTGCCAGATCGTGCCGGCCTGATCGAAAACGGCTTGACCGAACATGCTCTCTTTACCGAACACATCGACACCCAGCGATTCGACCAATGACGCAAACTGCCCGATACTGGCTTCACTGCCGGGACTGTCCACAGGAAGAAATACCAGCGAGGCCAGCACTGGCTTCAATATGTTCAGACTTGCCTCAAGATCCTCTAGCGGTACGCATTCCAGCAGCCGTTCATCACAGGCGATATGAAAACGGAAGTCATCATGTACATTCTCCAACCACTCCTCACAATCTGGCATTTCTTGTTGACACCAGTATTCGACGGGAACCAGCACACAGTTGAAGGCATTGCTGTAGTAGGTCAGCTGCCAGTCCGGCGGCAGATCGTCCGGGTAGAATCCACCTGACCAGTTCTCGTGCTTCCAGCCATATGCGCCTATATTCAAGTTCTTAAATGACATGGTAAGGTACCTGTTATATTAACAATTACTTATTGGCGAATATGTCGACATAGCGTAATCTTCGCTGTCTGGTATCTACCGAACAAGAATAATTCATCTCAAGGCTACTCTTTGAGAAAGTTAAGGACTGTATGTTAATTGATAGCGCAGCCATCGTGGCAGGTTTTATATTGCTCATCTGGAGCGCCGACCGTTTCATTATGGGCGCTGCTGCGACCGCGCGTAATCTGGATGTGCCACCACTGATCATCGGCCTCACCATCGTTGGCTTTGGCACTTCCGCACCCGAGATGATGGTAGCCGGCTTTGCTTCCTATGACGGTAGCCCGGCGATGGCTATCGGTAATGCGCTGGGATCGAACATCACCAACATCACGCTGGTGCTCGCTGTCGCTGCATTGATCGCACCACTGAACGTGGAATCCCGCATCATCAAAAAAGAGTTGCCGATCCTGCTCTTCGCTACCTTGCTGGCGCTGGCACTGGTACGAGATAACACGCTGGGGCGACTCGATGGCTTCATCCTGCTCAGCCTGCTATGCCTGCTGATGTGGTGGATCGCCCGCCAGGGTATCCGCAACCAGTCCAGTGACGCACTGACAGATGAATATATCGAAGAGATGCCCGCCGAGATGCCGACCTCCACAGCCGTCTTCTGGCTGCTGGCTGGCCTGATCCTGCTGACTGCCAGCTCGAAATTACTGGTCTGGGGCGCGGTAAATGTTGCAACCGAGCTGGGCGTGAGCGAACTCATCATCGGCCTGACCATTATCGCTATCGGCACCAGTCTGCCTGAACTGGCCGCATCCATTACCGGTGCGTTGAAGAATGAACATGACATCGCTATCGGCAACGTGGTCGGCTCTAACCTGTTCAACACGCTGGGTGTGCTCGCTATCCCGGGACTGATGGAGCCCTCGATACTGGAGGAGGATATACTTTACCGTGACTTTCCCATCGTCCTCATCCTCACGATCATGATGTTCATCATGGCCTATGGCTTCCGTGGCAAGGGAAGGATCAACCGGATCGAAGGCGGCATCTTACTCTGCGCTTTCATTGGCTACCAATTACTGTTATTTTTTACGCTGGATTAAATTCTCTGGCACAACCAGATCACATCCTGCATTTTGACAACAAGAAACAGACAGCCTGGAAACATAGCGCTAGAAGTAGATTACGAAAAGCCACTCAAATAAATACTTTGGACAGCCCCGATGTCATCGAACGATAAAACAGATTATCAGCAGCTCGGCCAGCAGGTAGTAAATACCGAACTCGCTGAAATAGAAGCGCTGCGCGACCGCATCGATGGCAGCTTCACCGAAGCCTGTGAACTGCTGCTTAACTGCAAGGGCCGTATCGTGGTAACCGGCATGGGCAAGTCGGGACATATCGGTGGCAAGATCGCTGCCACGCTGGCCAGCACCGGCAGCCCGGCTTTCTTCGTGCACCCCGGTGAAGCCAGCCACGGCGACCTCGGCATGATCACCAAGAACGACGTAGTCATCGCACTGTCAAATTCTGGCAATACCGCTGAGATCACCACCATCATCCCGATATTGAAACGATTCGCGGTACCACTGATCAGCATGACCGGCGACACAAGCTCGACGCTGGCTACCGAAGCGGATATCAACCTCGATGTCGGTGTCAGTAAAGAGGCCTGCCCACATGACCTGGCACCGACCTCGAGCACCACGGTGGCGCTGGTGATGGGCGATGCTCTCGCAGTAGCCCTGTTACAGGTACGCGGCTTTACCGCCGAAGACTTTGCCCTGTCACATCCTGGCGGCAGCCTCGGCAAGCGGCTATTGCTGCATGTTTCCGACATCATGCATAAGGGCGACAACATCCCCCGCGTCAGCGAATCAGCCACCGTATCGGAAGCTCTGCTAGAGATGAGCAAGAAAGGTCTGGGCATGACAGCTATCGTCGATGCTCAGGATAAGTTACTGGGTATCTATACCGACGGTGACCTGCGCCGCTCTCTCGACAAGAATATCGATGTACGCCACACATCGATCAGTGAGGTGATGATAAAAAATTGCCTCACTACCGGCGAGAACGAACTGGCAGCAAGTGTGGTCAAAATCATGGATGAGAAGAACATTAATGGCCTGCTGGTCGTCGATGACGACAGCAAGCTTATAGGTGCCTTTAATATGCACGATATACTACGCGCCGGAATCATGTAATACCTAAACAATGAAAGCATATATTGACGGCATGCCTGAGGTGTATAACCATGAGCTGCTCAAGCCTGAGATGCATAAACAGATAACAATCCCAAAATACCCATCGAATATACAAACATTTATCAAGCGACTGAATTCATATGCAGGACATTCTGGAAAAAGCAAAAAATATCGAACTGGTCATCTTCGACATCGACGGTGTCATGACCGATGGCGGCCTGTTTTTCGATAATAACGGTGACGAATACAAAGCCTTCAACTCATTCGACGGGCATGGTCTGCGCATGCTGCAGGAATGCGGCGTAAAAGTGGCGGTGATTACCGGGCGCAAGTCTGAACTGGTCAAACACCGCATGCATGACCTCGGTGTCAGCCTGCTCTACCAGGGCTATCGCGACAAGACCCCGGCGTTCGAAAAATTACTGAAGGAAGTCCAGCTGGAGAAAGACCAGATCACCTATGTCGGCGATGATGTCGTCGACCTGCCGATCATGTCGCAGCTGAATTTTGCCATCGCCGTGCAGAATGCACACCCTTTCGTCAAGCAGCATGCTCACTGGATCACCGACCGTAGCGGTGGCCGAGGCGCGGTCCGCGACGTCTGCGAGTTCATCCTCGAGGCAAAAGGCCTGCTCAACGATAAACTGCATTCATACCTGCACAAGACGTCAGCGTAGATTCTAGCCACCAGGCAATTCACTGCCAGACTAGCGCTAATGAAAACAGCATTCAGCATCATTATTACCCTCGTTCTCTTCATCATGGTCTGGTGGTCGATCACCGACCTGACCGATGACACCGGTATCCAGCTGGAGACGAGCAAACCCTATGCTGAGATATACATGAATGATTTCGAGATCACCGCGATGAACGAAGACGGTTCGCCTGGTTATATCCTCAGTGGCAAATACCTGCAGAAGATCAATGAATCTGACGACATCGAGATCGAGCACCCGGTCTTCCTGATGAAACAGCAGGAAAACCAGTGGAAAGTCAGTGCCGACAGCGCGATCGTCAACGACAAGAAAGAAACCATACTGCTGACCGACAATATCGTCATGCAGCAGCAGAACGCTGACCCGGCGGTGACCATACGCACCAGCAACCTTCTGATCCATACCAAAACACAGGTTGCACAGACCAGGGCACACGTCGACATCAGTAACGGACTATCGCAGATTGAATCTGATGGTATGATTTATAACAACATCAGCAGCGATCTGGAACTATCCTCGAATGTAAACGGTTACTATGTACCCAATGACTAGACTACCGAACACTATCCGCTACCTGCCGGCTTCCAGGCTGGGAAGCCTGATGCTGGGCTGTTTACTATTACTCAGCCTGAACAGCAGCTGGGCGGATAACAGCAAAGGCAACAAAAACGCCCCACTGGAGAAGATCCGCGTCAGTGCTGATCATATGCAGCTCAATATCGAGACCGGTTACAGCGTCTACATCGGCAACGTGAAGATCTCACAAGGAGAGCTGGTACTGACGGGCGACAAGGTAACCCTGAAGACAGATAAAGAAGAAGTCCAACGCATGACCGTGACAGGTAAACCGGCCCGATATAACCATGTCACAGAAAAAGGTGAAACCATCGAGGCGGAAAGTGACAGCATGGTCTATACCGCCAGTGAAAACACGCTGGTGATGAAAGGTAATGCCAAACTACAACAGCCGGATCACAAGGTCACAAGCCAGATGATTACCTACGATACGCTGAACAAGATCGTCATCGCGGGCACCAAAGCCAGCAGCGGTTCCGCCAACACCGGAAAAACCGGCGATATCAAGGATGGTTCACGGGTAAATATCACGCTGACGCCCAAGAAGAAAGCAACGGATGATGCTTCAAACAAACAATAGAATACAGTTACCCATCCATGTCTACACTGCGCATTAACAACCTCGTCAAAAGATACAAATCACGCACCGTAGTCGATGACGCAACATTTGATGTCCATAGTGGTGAAGTAGTCGGTCTACTGGGGCCAAACGGCGCCGGTAAAACAACCTGCTTTTACATGGTGGTCGGCCTGATCAAGGCTGATGAAGGCAGCATACACCTCGACGATATCGATATAACCCGTCTGCCCATGCATGCCAGAGCCAAAAAAGGCGTTGGTTATCTGCCGCAGGAAGCTTCGGTTTTTCGTAAGCTCAGTGTCGAAGACAACATCATGGCCGTACTCGAAACGAAGAAAAGCCTCAGCAAGAAGCAGCGCATAGAAAAACTGGATTCGCTGATCGATGACCTGCAGATCGACCATATCCGAAAGAACACCGGCCTCAGCCTGTCAGGCGGTGAACGCAGACGCGTGGAAATCGCCCGTGCACTTGCCTCCGACCCCGCTTTTGTCCTTCTGGACGAACCCTTTGCCGGCGTCGACCCTATCTCTGTCATCGAGATACAGAAAATCGTCAAACACTTGATCAACCGCAATATCGGCGTGCTGATTACCGACCATAATGTACGTGAAACATTAGGAATCTGTGACAGGGCATATATTCTCAGCAGTGGTAAAATCATCGCACAAGGCCAGCCAGATGACATTCTTTCCAACGAAGAAGTCCGTGAAGTCTACCTTGGCCGTGATTTTCGTCTATAAATAGAATATTAACGACACATTTGATGTAATGGAGAGGTAAAACGGTAAATACTGACACTACAGTCAGCACAGTCAGAACCAGCTGTGACAAAAGATTTACCTGTAGATGCACCCTATGAAGCCCACACTTCAACTAAAACTCGGACAACATCTCACGATGACACCCCAGCTGCAGCAGGCCATCCGCCTGTTACAGCTCTCTACGCTCGAATTACAGAGCGAGATCCAGCAGGCGCTGGAAGAGAATCCGATGCTGGAAACTGATGATGAGAACAGTGAACCCAGCGCCGAGACCGACAACGAACAAAACGAAAGCGAACAGGAAACCGTCAGTCTGGATGCGGCCGAATCTGCAGCCGATGATGACCCCCATATCGACATGGAGAACAACCAGGAGATGCCTGATGATCTCGCTGTCGATGCAAACTGGGAAGACACCTACGATATCACCACGGCGACGGCGCCCAGTACGCAACAGAGCAGCGATTCTGGCAACGATTTCCTCGAGAACCAGAGCATCGAAGGTGATACCCTCAGCGAGCATCTGATCTGGCAGGTAAAGAACTCACAGTTCAGTGATAACGACCTGGTCATCGCCATCGCCATCATCGACGCCATCAATGACGATGGTTACCTGACAGAGAGTGTCGAGGAGATATATGATGGCCTGAAAGACGAGCTTGATATCGAGCTCGACGAAGTGGAGGCCGTGTTGCACCGTATCCAGCGATTTGACCCGGTCGGTATCGCCGCACGCGACCTGAGAGAGTGTCTACTGCTTCAGCTGGAGCCGTTCGACCCCCAGACACCGGGGCTGGCTGATGTGAAAAACATCATCGAACACCATCTCGATCTGCTCGGTGCCCATGATTATGCCCGCCTGCAGAAGAAAACCCGGCGCAACGAACAGCAACTTCATGAATTAATCTTATTCATTCAAGCACTTAATCCAAAACCAGGCGCCAGCATATCGAAGAATAATGCACAGTATGTCATCCCTGACATCTTCGTGCGCAAAGTCAACGGCAACTGGCACGTGAGCCTGAATCCGGAGGCTGCGCCAAAACTCAAGATCAATACGGTCTACGAAGGCCACCTGAAAAATGCCGGCCGAGGCCAGGACACCAGTTATCTGCGCAACAGCCTGCAGGAGGCCCGCTGGTTCCTGAAGAGCCTGCAGAGCCGCAGCGACACCCTGCAGCGTGTCGGCGAAGCCATCGT
>Ga0180435_10005199_pt1 | contig 12699 bp, 12 predicted proteins | sample SS_ome_3_FD_132467 | JGI IMG/M metagenome (GOLD analysis project Ga0180435, IMG submission 132467) | Hypersaline lake sediment archaeal communities from the Salton Sea, California, USA - SS_3_S_1 metaG | ecosystem: Environmental > Aquatic > Non-marine Saline and Alkaline > Hypersaline >... | reverse complement strand
TCTCGAAAAAAGCTTTCACGCCTTTTGCGCGGTGCTGAAAATTGCCGATGAATTCAAGGCGTTCCAAAAAGAACAGGAAGCAATTTACGAGAACTAGGAAAACGATGATGTTCAGAAGACTTTTTGCCTGCCTCGGGCTCTGCCTTCTCCTCTCCGCCTGCGTCGAGATCATCTACCTGCCGCCGGCATCGTGGGTGGTTTTTCCCATCGCCGAGATTTCGAGCAATTCGATCGAACCGCAGAGTTACACGAAACTGGCGGAAGACAACGGCGATCTCCTCGAGACACTCTCCGTGGCCGTGCTCAAGAATCCCAGCCGCAAGGGCTGGAAATCGAGGGTCGAAGGGGAAATCGTCGACGAACGGATCGACGAGAACGTGCACCTCGCCGAGTTTCTCCGCGACGAGGAGATCTTCGGCAGCGTGGCGCTCATCGACAGCATCCAGGACTCCGAGCACGATTTCATCATCACCTGCAGCGTCGACTGCATCTACAACATCGAACTCGACACCTGCATGTACCTCATGAACTGCGTCACCCTCGGCATCGGTTCGGTCATCGGCTGGCCGCACCACAACTCGTCCGCCTTCTACGTGGGCGAGTCGATCGTCTACGACAACAGGGGCGACGAGGCGACGGTGGTCACGGGCACGATGGCGCTGAACTACAAGGAGTGGTACTGCGACAACATCTACTGGCGTCCCAGCTTCTACGACGACTACGCGCTCGAGCCGCTCTTCGAGCAGATGGTCTACGAAATGCTCGTCAACGGGGGATGCCTGTCGGGAGGAGGGGAATGATGAATAACCACGCACCACTCACCGCCGCCTCGTTCCTGACCGCATTCCTGGTCGCACTTGCGGCCACGCTCGTCGCCACGCTGACCGCCTGCTCCACCCCGCGAGGACTGTACGAAAGCGCCATCGACACGGTCAACCAGCCCGGGATGCCCGACAACGACGACGCCATCGACGCCTTCGAGGACCTCGACGAAGCGGTGGTCCTGGCCAAGGAAGATCTCAGGACCGACGAGGACGCGCGGTCGCCCTGCTACCACGACCAGACCGCCTACATCATTCCCATGGCGCGCCTCGCCAAGGCGCGGCTCCACGGACGCCTCAACCAGGTGTCCCAGGCCGAAGAGGCGTGCTGGACGGCGATCGACGAGGCGAGCCGATTCTTGGGACGCTACGTGGCCGCCTTCGTGCGCTCCAGCGGGCCGCAGTTTCTTTTTGCCAATTATTCGGTCTTCTTCCGCCGGGAGAAGGTCCGGCGCCATGGATTCACCGTCCTCAAGGAGATCTACCGCAAGGCGGGGGAACGCGACCTCGAGGAGCTGATGCGTGCCCAGATCACGCTCAGCGACATCTACCTGCGATCGAGCGTGGCCCACGACGAGGAGGAGTTCATCCGCCTCGCCGAGAACTCGGACTGGGTCAGGCGCTATAACCTCGAAAAGGAAGATATTGGCTACACCTTCACGGTAATCCTCTTTGCCATGGCCATGGCCGCCCAGCAGGCCGCCTATCAGCAGCAGCAGGCGCAGCTTCAGCAGGGAATGGTGGGCGCCGATCCCGCCACCCAGGCCAACCTGCAGGCCCAGATGCAGCAGCTCGAGATGCAGATGCAGACCAACATGCAGCAGATGATGGAGACGGCGCGCCAGATCGACGAGGCCCACAACGCCGCCGTGGAGAGCATCCAGAATCAGTTTCGCAACACCGTTGTGGGCGCCCTCGTGGCCAACTTCGAAATGCTCGAGCTCTCCGCCGAGGTCAAGAACCTCGCCTCCTACCACCTCTTGCAGCAGAAGAAGGAGGCTTTCGACAATTACGTGGCCCGCGACGGATTCGATCAGAAGGCGGCAGCGGCGCTTCACGAGGTGCGCACCAGTCTCGACGATCTGACCCGCGATCTCCAGTTGCGCCGCGAGCGCTAGGAGGAACACAAGGTGAAGTGCGTGATCTGCAAACTCATTTTTGTCGCCGCAATCCTATCCCTGACCGCCTGTTCGAGTGCGGGTCCCAGCTCGCAGGGCCGGACCCTGACGGGCGAGCTCGATGGCGCGGCGGCGGCGTTCTTCGACGATCTCGCCGCGCAAGGCGTTTCGGCCCAGGCCTACTACACGCTCTTCGTGCCGGAGAATACGGTCAACCGGCGCCACATCGTCCGGTTCAGATCGGCCCTCGAGCGTGCGCTCCGCAAGACGTCGGTGCGCGCCAACCTGCAGTTCAACGCCTCGGCCGACCGCGTCTTTTTTCTCTCCGAGCACAAACCCGAGGGCTGGACGACGCCTCAGGGCGGCCGCACGGCGAGCCACGAGCTGGCGCGCCAATTCAAGAACGGCACCGCCGCGGGTTGGACGGCGCTCCACGCCTTCTGGGGGCAGGTCAACCGCCTGCTCATCGGCGACGCCTCGTGGATCCAGGATCTGCCCGATTCGATCCGCGCCGACCTCTCTCATCCGTTGACCTACGTGCTGCGCGTCTCGGTCTGGCTCGATGCGACGCCCGATGCGGCCACCGCTGTTCACGAGATCACCTTCGACTTCGTCGAGGTCGGCAAGGAGCGGACCCTTTTTTCCAAGAGTTATCCTCTCGTCCTGACTTTTCCCTTGCCCTGAGGCTGGGGGGACTATTAAGGGTAGGCAGTCATGAAATACACGACGCTGTCACTGTTGTTGATTCTCATCGCTCTCGGCTGCGCTGGACCATCGGGAAAGAATCCCGTCGATCCGGCGCCCGGCCCCGAAGAGATGACCGAAGCCGAGAGAGAGGCGGAGGTCGACGCCCTTCTTCTGCCGGTGGCGCAAAAGATCAAGACTGTCGCCGGAGAAGCCAAGGTCGGACTGGGCCAGTTTCTCAAGGACGGCAGGGAGTACGAGCCCGCCGTGTCGCGCTACGTGATCGCGCGGCTCACGAAACTGCTCGTCGACGACGGCGTGAGCGTGATCGAACGGCGCGATCTCGACAAGGTCATCGCCGAGCTCAAGTTTCAGCTCTCCGATCTGGTGGACGAGAACACGCGCGTCGAGATCGGCGAGATCTCGGGAATCGACGCGCTCGTCCTCGGAACGGTGCAGGATCTGTCCCTCTCCGTCTACCGGATCGATATCAAGCTCGAGGAGATGGCCACCGCCCGGATCCTGATGACCGAGAGCGTCGACCTGAACCGCAAGTATCTGCCGGTCAAGTTCGGGGGGAAATAGACGAAATCCCATGATCATCGCGGCACTCACCGACCTCCACGGCGACGTCTCCCCTCTGCGCGGGATCGCCGATGACCTCGCGGCGGCCGACGTGGTCGTCATCACCGGCGACGTGACCCATTTCGGACGGCGGGCCGAGGCCGCCCGCGTGATCGAGGCGGTCAGAAAATACAATTCCCGCGTGCTGGCCGTCCCCGGAAACTGCGACTATCCCGAGGTGGCCGCTCTCCTCACGGAGGAGGGGATCAACCTCGATTGCACCGTCAGAGAGATCGACGGCGTCACCTTCGCGGGAATCGGCGGCTCCCTCCCCTGCCCCGGAACCACACCCAACGAGATGACCGACGACGAGATGAACGCCCGGCTCGAGAGGCTCGGCCGAGTGCTCCCTTCCGGCAGGCCGCTCGTGGTCGCCGCCCACCAGCCGCCCCACGGAACGGAGGCCGATCTCCTCGCGAGCGGCGTCCACGTGGGCAGCAGGTCGCTGCGCGCCTTCATCGAAAAGCACTCCCCGCTGATCTGCTTCACGGGACATATCCACGAGGGGCGCACCATCGACACGGTGGTCGCCACCGGCACGGTTGTCGCCACCGACACGGTGGTTGCCACCAAGGTGGTCAATCCCGGTCCTCTCGGTTACGGCCACCACGCCGTCGCCGAGATCTCCAACCGGGTGGAGCGTCTCGAAATCCGCGGCTGACGATCCACCCTCGACGAAAGGACCGATCATGAAAGGCAAAAAGAACTTCAAGAGCGACCGGAGGCGAGCGGTCAGGCGCCACGAGGATCGCGAGCTCCTCTCCACCACTCTCCGGGGCGAGGAGGATGATTTCACGACTCGCGATCCCTGGCGCGCACTGCGCATTCTGGGTGAATTCGTCGAGGGATTCGACGCTCTCTCGCGCGTCATGCCCTGCGTGTCGATCTTCGGTTCGGCCCGCACACCGGCGGGCTCCGCCTGGTATGAGGCGGCACGCCGGACGGCGGCGCTCCTTGCCGGCCAGGGCCTGAACATCATCTCAGGCGGCGGTCCGGGCATCATGGCCGCCGCAAACCAGGGCGCGTCGGAAGAAAAGGGGCTCTCCATCGGGTGCAACATCGAGCTGCCCCACGAGCAGAATCCCAATCCCTACCAGGACATCTCCCTCACCTTCCGCTACTTTTTTGTTCGGAAAATGATGTTCGTCAAGTACTCGATCGGCTATGTAATCTTTCCCGGCGGGTTCGGAACGCTCGATGAGTTCTTCGACTCGCTCACCCTGGTGCAGACCGGCAAGGTCGAGCACTTTCCCATTGTTCTCTACGATAGCGCCTTCTGGAAGGGGCTCGTGCACTGGATCGGCGACACCATGGTCAATGGGGGAACGATCAAGCGCGACGAGATGGACCTCTTCGTCCTGGCCGACACACCCGAGGAGGCGGCGGCGCCGATCATCGAGAAGGCGCGCGAGCTCCAGTACTTATCCTGAACGGAAAAGAGACAGATGAATTCTCTGAAACGGCATTCTTCCTTCACGCCTCCCGAGGGCCCCGTGGTGATGGTTATCATGGACGGCGTCGGCCTCGGCGGCGATAACGCGGGCAACGCCGTCAAGCTGGCGCGCACTCCGGTTCTCGATCGGATCTGGCGCGATTGCCCCACCACAGAGCTCGTGGCCCACGGCAAGGCGGTCGGAATGCCCTCGTGGGGCGACATGGGCAACTCGGAGATCGGCCACAACGCCATCGGCGCCGGAAGGGTTTTTTCCCAGGGCGCCAAGCTCGTCGACGAGGCGATCAAATCGGGCAGCCTTTTCGAGGGCACGGTCTGGAAGGAGCTGATCGCTCGGTGCGTGTCGAAAATGAGCGCCCTCCATCTGATCGGACTCCTCTCGGACGGCAACGTGCACAGCCATATCGACCAGCTCTTCGCACTGGTGCGCGCCGCCGATCGATGCGGTGTGGAGTCTCTCTTCGTCCATCCCCTCCTCGACGGCCGCGATGTGGAAAAGCGGTCGGCTCTCTCCTACATCAGGCCCCTCGAAGATCTGCTCGGCGCGATCCGCGCCAAGGGCGGCCGCAACTACCGGATCGCGTCGGGCGGGGGGCGCATGGTGGTCACCATGGACCGGTACTGCGCCGACTGGCGGATCGTGGAGCGCGGGTACAACGCACACGTCCACGGCCAAGGCCGGGCCTTCGCGTCGGCCGAGGAAGCGGTCCGGACCTACTACGACGAGGATCCCGAGGTGATCGACCAGTTCGTGGGCGAGTTCGTCATCGTCGAAGACGGCGCGCCCGTGGGGCCGATCGGCGACGGCGACGGCGTGGTGCTTTTCAATTTCCGCGGCGACCGGGCGATCGAGATCTCCCTCGCCTTTGAAAAGGACGATTTCGAACACTTCGACCGCGGCCGGCGGCCCGACGTGTTTTATGCCGGAATGATGCAGTACGACGGCGACCTCCTTCTGCCCCGGCGATTCCTCGTCGATCCGCCGAAGATCGACCGCACGGTGAGCGAATACCTGGTCGAGGCCGGAGTGCGCCAGTTGGCCGTGTCCGAAACGCAGAAATTCGGCCACGTGACCTATTTCTGGAACGGCAACCGTTCGGGCAAGTTCGACGAGGCGCTCGAGAAGTACGTGGAGATCCGGTCGGACCTGGTCCCCTTCGAGCAGGCTCCGCAGATGAAGGCGGCCGAGATCACCGACGTCGTCATCGACGCCATCGAGAAGGGCGAGTTTCCCTTCATCCGGCTCAACTATGCCAACGGCGATATGGTGGGCCACACGGGTCTGCTCGATGCGGCGATCGCGGCGGTGGAAACGGTCGACACCGAGCTCGGCCGGCTCCTCGAAGCGCTGGACAAGGCGCGCGGCGTGGCGCTCGTCACTGCCGATCACGGCAACTCGGACGGCATGTACGAGACGGACAAGAAGACGGGCGCGCTCAAGCGCGACGCCGAGGGCGATCTCGTGGTGCGCACCGCCCACACACTCAATCCCGTCCCCTTCACCATCGTGGGGCCGCCGCCCTTCGACGCCGTCCCTTTCGACGCCGGCCTCGAGACACCGATGCTGAGCAACATTGCGGCCACCCTGTTGCTCCTTCTCGGCTTCGAGCCCCCCTCCGACTACGACCCGCCCCTGATCGAGAGGAATTTCTAAACCGCAACGAGGGGCTTTTCCGATGGGAAGCGTGAGGTATAATTTGTACCATCAGAAAGCATCCATCGGTCGTACACAAGGTGTGCGGCCGAGGGACTCGGGCTGCGGCCGAGAAACTCGGCTGCGGCCGAGAAACTCGGGCTGCGGCCGAGAAACTCGGGCTTTTTCGGGTAAGCATCAGAAAGGTAACGTCATGATTAAACACAGCTTGTCGCTGATCATTTTGCTTCTCGCCACCCTGCTGGCGCTCGGCGCGTGCGGCACCGAAGACGAGCCGTCCAAAAAGAACTCGCCCCAAACGGACTCGACCGGCCAGGCGAAATCCGAGGACATGGCCGCGCAGAACGCCGCCGAGCACTACACCAAAGCCTTCGAAATGATGAAATTTAGCGACGAGCCCTCCAATCCTGTTGCGGCGCCGGTCAAGCTGATCATGCTTCAGGGATGGGACCGACACGGCACGCCGGAACTGATAAAGGCTCTCGAAGACGACGCCGAGTGCATCGCCGAGTTCAAAAAAGGCCTCGACCTGGAACGCTGTGACTTCACCTTTGGAAAGCAGCAGTTTCTCTACCGCAACGGCGATTCGGCCCGAACGCGCAAGATCTGGAACCTGACCTGCCTCAATCTCGTCATCGCCCGGCTGGCCGAATACGAGGGCCGGCCGCTCGACGCTGTCGAGGCGTGCCTCGACGAGATGAAATTCATGAGGCACCTGGCGCAGGGCGCGCCTTTTTCCGACAAGGTGACCGCCATGAGCCTCGAGGAGCGGACTCTCGCCGCCCTGAGAAATATGCTTCAGAAGGAAACTCTCGACGAGCAGAGCCGCACCGAGCTTGCGGCCGGCCTGGAGAGCCTCGAAAAAAACCGCTTCCCCAATTCGGCGATTTTTGAAGGTGAAAGGGAATACTATCTCTTCGTCATCGACGAGATCGCCCGCCGGATCGCCGAAGGCGGGACTCCCGATCCCGAAAAGGACGATCCGACCGGCCCCTTCTGCGAGAAATTCAAAGCCGAGGGCCGCCGGATTGCCGACAGTTACTACGGCTTTGTGGAACAGGCATACGTGTCGGACAACGAGGATGATTGGAAGTTGGCCGCCGACACGATCGCTCCCATGAGGGAAGGGGGCAGAGAGTTCCGATCCAAGATACGGACGACCGACGATTTGCTCGCCCACGTGCGCGGCGAAATGGAGACAGGGGGAGCCGGCGCCGCACCGGCGGCGGCGCGCGCGATACTCGGGATCTACACCTCCGACGCGAGGGGGATGTTCAAGACCTACAAGAAGATTGCCGACTTCATCGCCAGGGTCAAACAGGCCGCCCTGTCCGGACAATGGATGTAATTGAAAAGGGCCTCATCATTCTCGAAGGATGAGACATCCTCGAAAGGTGAGGCCCTTGTTCGTTTTCGCGAACCTGTCTTGTTATTCGCGATCGTAGATCGTGGGACGTTTCATGTAGTCGCGCACCTCGGCTTCGTCGGCGGAAATATTCAAGCCGTATTCGGGATTACGCATGTTGTTGGTGATCGCCTGGAGCAGCTTCTTCGTGATCGGTCCCGGCTTCCGGTCGCCCACGGGACGATCCTCGATCCCCACGATCGGCATGAGGCCGCAGCCCGTTCCGGTCATGAAACATTCCCGGTCGGGGCCGACGAAATCGATGGCGAGCATATCGTCCGCTTCCTTGACCGTGTAGCCGAGCTTGCGCGCTTCCTGAATGATGATGTTGCGCGTGATGCCGATCAGGCAGTACTCGGAGCTCGGCGTGTGGATGACCACCTTCGACGGGTCACTCTCCCATCCCTCCTTGCGATAGACGAGGAAAAGGTTGTCGGCCGTCGCCTCGGCCACGGCGCCGCGCGCCGTGATCATCATCGTTTCGAGCTTTCCCTTGTCCATCGTCTCGAGGAGCCCGAGGATATTGTTGAGATAATTGCAGCTCTTGATGTTGGGGTCGATGATGACCTGTCCCGGCCGGCGGATCTTGCGCGCCACGGCGAGCTCGATTCCCGATTCGTAGGTTTCGGCCGGATAGAGCTGGATGGTGGAACAGATCACGTACACCGTCGGCGCGACGCACTTCTTGGGATGGATGCCGAGGTTACCGAAGCCGCGCGTGATGATCGGCCGGAGGTACCCCTTTTCGCCCTCCTTGAAACCGACCTCCTGGATCGTCTTGACGATACGACAGGCCATGTCGTCGATGGTGTAGGGAAACTTGATCGACAGCTTCCGGGCCGACTCCCACCACCGCTCGAGGTGTTCCTTGAAAACAAAGATCTGGTCGAAATTGATCAGGATCCCTTCGAAAGAGGCATCACCGTAAAGGCCGCCGTGATCGAGAGGAGAGAGTCCGATTTCGTCCATCCGGAAAATCCCCTCGCGCCTCTCGGCGACCTCGTCTGTCTCGTAGACCTGACACCTGTCAAGATCACTGAAGATCCTCGGGGTCAGACCCTCGATGTAAGGCATGCTGGCGAAGACCCTGGCCTTGCTACTGATCGCCGTCAATTCGCGGATGACATCGCTGGACATTATGAACTCCTTAGGGAACAATAATATGTGTTTACCCGATCGATCCTGAAGAGGCTGGCAGCTCGGCCCTGGTGCCAACGAGAAGCTCTATTATATTAAGGTTTTGCGTCATCGTTTTCAAGCCCGGCCACGGGTCCGGCCGAGGCTGGCCTTAATCACGACTGATCGTTGCAAAAAGCGAGCCTGAAAGGAAAATATGACTCAACATACTTCTCTCAAGGACATTACAGATAAAATGGCCGCCTTCCTCGCCGAACGGGACTGGGAAAAATTTCACGATCCCAAGAATTTAGCCATGTCGATCGCCATCGAGGCGGGCGAGCTCATGGAGCTTTTTCAGTGGCAGACCAATGCCGAAGTGGTCGATGGGATGGCCGATCCTGAAAAAATATCCCGCGTGAAAGAGGAATTGGCCGACGTGATGCTTTATTGTCTGGACATGGCGCGCGTCTTCGAGATCGACGTGATCGACGCCATGCGGGACAAGATCGAGCTCAATGCAAAACGATACCCCGCATCGCAGTTCAGGGGAGTGGCGAACAAATACGATAATCCTTTACAAAAAAAGGATTAATACCTGATTAACGGAAAACGCTGTGTCGACGGAAGAATTCATCGAAAAACTGGTCTCAGGCAGCAAAGAGCACTGGGACGAATTCGTGGAACGGTATAACAAACTAATATACAAAACCTTCCACGCACCGAGCTTTCGCTTCTCCAAGGAGGAGATCGAGGATCTCTTCCACGACTTCATGGTCGCGCTATTGAAGGACAATTTCCGGAAGCTCCGCCTCTTCGAGGGGCGGAACAACTGCTCGCTGCCCACCTACCTCCGCAAGATCGCCGTCAATCTGGCCATCGACCGCCAGAAGCGCATCATCCGCCGCCGGAGTTTCTCCCTCAACATGCCCGCCCTCCTCGACGGCGAGGCAGAGGTGGGCGACTTCGTCGAGGCGCCGGAGTCGGAGCCGACCGAACCGATCTCCGACGAGGAGACGCGGCTCAGGTATCTTTGGGCGCTCTATGCCATGGATGTTCCCAAACTGCTCGTCACCCTGCTCGTCATCTACCAGGAATGGAACCGCGAAAAGATCGCCGCCCACATGAACACGACGCGCCAGAACGTGGACGTCCTCTACAAGCGGGGCAAGGACAAGATGACCGAGATGATCGCCGCCAAAAAAAGCTCCGAGGCGCTTGTGGAAGAACACCTCGAGTGGCCCGACGAGATCGCCGCGCTGCGCAACAAGGCGGTCACTCTCGAACGGGGGCTTCTCTTCGACAGGTGCCTCAAGAACCTCGACGTTCCCGATGATCTCGTGGCGGGCCTCCTCTTCGCCAACGCGCCCGTGCTCCATCCCACGCCCGACCGCTTTGCCCGCCTCTTCAAGTCGACGCCGGGCTCCGAGTGCGTCCGGGCGGTGCGGGTCTTCGAGAAACTAGGTATTTGACGAAACTTATGAATAAAAAAGAAAGATAACCCTGGAGGTCCCGTCACTGATCCCTGCCGCCTCACTGGGGACGGGACGAGAAGAGGGGATAAGAAAACCGGACAGAGCAATCTCATGTAATCGGGGCTGCACGAAATGAACGACAAGGACCGCAAGTCATCAATCCTGAACACGCTCGCTCTGAGCGCCTCTTCTTCCAAAGACAGGCCGGACGACGAAACCTTTGCCGCCTTCATCGACGGCACCCTCGACGAGACCGACGCCGCGCGCGTCCGGGCCCACATCGCTTCGAACCCGGAGAGCTGGATCGCCTACCAGGCCCTCGCCGAAACGGAAAAAATAGACGGACCGCCCGTGCCCGCCCACCTGATCCGGGCGGCCAAGGACCTCGTCAAGGGCGGCGCACCCGCCACGGAGAGCGCTGCCGGACTGGTGGTGCGGTTGCTCAAGGGTGCCCTCGAGCTGCTCGAACTCAGGGGCCTCGAGCTCAACGCCCCGCCGTCGACGGCGGCCGAACCGGTGCGTTCCACCGCTCCATCCGCCGCGGCGCAAGAAGCGGAACGGATCGAGATCACCTCCTCCGTTCAGGGAATCGAAGGCATCACTCTCCAGAAGATCGAACCTTCCGACGTTCGCATCATTCTCGAACCGACGCGCGACGCCGATGGCTCCGGCGGCCGCACCCTGCGCGCCGACCTCGTGCAGGACGACACCCTCATCCAGTCCTGGCCGCTCGAAGGTGACACGCTCTCGCTCGAACCGGTCACTATCGGTCGCTACACGCTCAAAATCTTCGAACTGGACACCCGCTGCGGCGCTTCGCCCACCGAAATCGGATCAATCTCGATTGAACTGAATTAGTCTGTAGTCTGTCGGACTTGGGGAACCGAAAAGAGGGGGGCTCAGTCGTTATTCGAGTCTGCCAGATTTCTTCACATTCGCGGGAGCGACACCTGACTCTAAACATCCCTCATGCGAAGGGAACCACCTTATCACGGTGCACATCAGGCAGACCGGCTCCCACTCAACGTTGACTCCGGCGAGCCCTCGCAACAGAGACTGGCGAAAACCCAGCCCACACCGCCGCACTCTCAGTGACTCTCGATCGGGTTACTCGCCTACCACGGCGCGGAGACCGTTGCTCAACGCCCATCCGTTGGGTTGAGCAGGATCTTGTGCGCCGGCCTGGAGAAAACGTTCCTCGCCGACGAGGCCCGAGTTGGGAGGGACGTTGATCGTGACCAGCGCCGTACCGCTCGCGTTGGCGCTGAAAGGAAACTGGAAAACGGCCGGGAGCTCGACAAGCAGCGTTCCGCCGAGAAAGTCTTCGTCCGCAACCGCCGCCGACAGAACGAGCTTTCCGCTCGCGCCCGGTGTGCAGCCGTTGATCTCGAAGGTGACCGGCTCGCCGATCAGCGGCGCGCTCTGGCCGGCGAGGGTGAGCGCGTTCGCCCCGCCGCGCAGCTCACCGTAGGGAAAGCAGCCCGCTGTCTCGAGGTGATAGTCCCAGATTCCACGACCATAGGTACCAAAGCGGATGACATTCTGCGAGGGGATCGCTTCACAGGTCCAGTAGGTGTTGATCGGTGCCTCTGTCCCGAGGATATCGCTCCACTCCGACGTCGCCGGATCGAACCGCCAGGCGCCCTGGTCGCTGCCGCAAAAAAGAGCACCGCTCTGATCGGGCGCCTCGGCCATGCAGTAGACCAGCGTGCTCGGAAGGCCGTTGCTCATCTCCTGCCAGGTGCGGCCGCCATTGACGGTGCGGTAAACGGGCGGATTGCTGTAACCGCTCCCCGCCGCCCAGCAGACATTCACATCGGTCGACGATGGAAGGAGGGTCGTCCCGTAAAAGTAGTGCGCCCCGGGCCCGGGGGTGGCCGACTTGGTCCAGGTCACGCCCCCGTCGCTCGAGTAGTGAAGATCGCCGCCGCTGGTGACCGCATAGGCCCTCTGCGTATCGACGGGCGAGAAAGCGATGGCGCTCAGATAAGGGCCGAAATTCTGCGTGCTGTGCTGCGAGTAGGCCCAGTTGGAACCGAGCTCGCGCTTGTAGCGGTAGAGATTGTTGGCACAAAAGAAAAAAGCATCCCCATCATTGGGATCGGCCAGAATAAACGGCATCCACAGGTACGACGCACCTGCGGGAAAATCGACATAATGAAGAACGGGATTCTCCTCCCCCTCCTGAACGAGCACGAATCCGGGATAGACGGAGTAGACGAGATCGTGAGCGCCGTTGGACGACGTGAGGTGGCCGTAATCGCCGCTGATCAACTGATCGAAATCGGCCCACGGCCCCGGAGGCGGAGGGGGCGGCCCGTCGAGCACCGACCGCTGATAACCCTGGTC
>Ga0180435_10005198_pt1 | contig 12700 bp, 9 predicted proteins | sample SS_ome_3_FD_132467 | JGI IMG/M metagenome (GOLD analysis project Ga0180435, IMG submission 132467) | Hypersaline lake sediment archaeal communities from the Salton Sea, California, USA - SS_3_S_1 metaG | ecosystem: Environmental > Aquatic > Non-marine Saline and Alkaline > Hypersaline > Sediment... | reverse complement strand
TCTGCGATGGGTTCTTTTTCCGGGACAAAACCGTCATTGTCGTTGGTGGCGGCGACACGGCCACGGAAGAGGCCCTCTACCTGGCCAAGTTGGCCAAGAAAGTCTATATTGCGCACCGGCGCGACGAATTGCGGGCGAGCAAGATTCTCCAGAAACGCGTGCTGGACGAGTGCAAAATCGAGATGCTTTGGAATACGGTGCTGACCGAAATTCTGGCTGACGACACCGGCGTGGTGGGGGTGCGGCTGAAAGACACGCTTTCCGCCGAAGAGCGCACACTGGATCTGGACGGCGTTTTTATCTTCATCGGCTTTGAACCCAACAATCAGATTGTGCCCGCGGGGATCAAACTGAACGCCGATGGCTATGTCATGACCAATGAAAACTGTGAAACGGCCATCAGCGGTATCTACGCCATCGGAGACTTGCGTGAAAAAACCTTCCGTCAGATCGTGATTTCCGCGGCGGATGGATCGGTGGCGGCCCTGGCGTCGGCCCATCACGTGGAATTGCGCAAGGGGAGTTCCGACGCTTGCGAAATGCCGGCCGATCTTATGGCCTGAGTCTTGACAGAGGCGTGACCCGGTTGCCGGACTGGTCGTGAGCGTCAGTGCGGGGCGATAGGCAGCGCTCCCCTTGAACGCTGCGATCATGGGGCAGGGCTTTTGACCCGGGCCGGTTAGATCGCACGACCCTGCGGACACGCAACCATGCGAGGCAGGACCATGCATCCAGGCCGATGGATGAGGCGGGTTTCATGCTGTTGGGTTTGCCCCCCCTGGGTGTCTTTTTGCGGGGCGAATCGTTGGCGCCCTTTTTCGAATTCCCCCCCCATTCGCAGTTTATCGACCATGCCCCCTTTTCCTGGTTCGCCTTCGGCCTGATTGTCGTTCTGGTATTGGCGAGTGTTGCACCGTTGGCCGTCAGCATGATGCGCCCGCAAGTGGCCTCTCCCAAGCCGGCACCCAGGCGACCGTTTCCCTGGTGGGGATTCTCCGGCGTCGCCCTGGGCGGTCTGGCCTGGATCCTGGCCTGGAACCGCTTTGCCTGGTTTGCCCCGCTGCAGCCCCATACCTTTCCCATGCTCTGGGGCGCCTTTATCCTGGTTGTCAACGGGCTCACCCATCGCCGCACCGGCAGCTGCCTGATGACCTCCCGGCCGGTCGGCTTCGGCGCCCTTTTCCCGGTGAGCGCGGCCTTCTGGTGGTTTTTCGAGTATCTCAATCGATTCGTCCAGAACTGGCACTATACCGGTGCCGACTATCCACCCGTAACCTATTTCGCTCTTGCGACCCTGTCCTTCGCCACGGTGCTGCCGGCTGTCTTGTCGATGCGGGAATGGCTTTTGTCTTTCCCGCGGGTGTCTGCCGCCATGCGGGGCCGGCGGTTGCATGCCAGGGCAACATCCCGGACGACGGTCCTCGGTGCCCTGGTCTTTGCCGGCGCAGGCCTGCTGCTGGCCGGCGGGGCTCCTGACTTCGGCTTCCCCTTTCTATGGTTGTCGCCGCTGGTTCTCCTGCTGGCGCTGCAGGTTCAGGGTGGCCATTGTCCCCTGCTGGACGAAGCCTGTCAGGGGGATTGGGGACGAACGGCATCCGCTGCCCTGGCCGGTTTGTTCTGTGGTGGCTTCTGGGAAATGTGGAACTATTTCAGCCTGGCGCGCTGGGCCTATACCGTACCGTGGGTGGATCGTTTTCACCTGTTCGAAATGCCGCTTTTGGGCTATGCCGGTTACCTGCCCTTCGGCCTGGAATGCGCGCTCATTGGTGACGCCATTTTATCCATGGGTCCTGTGCGGCAAATTGACCAACGCTGACCAGTCAACCGAATGCCCAATATGTTGACGTTTTTCTTGACATGGCACTATATATAGTGTAGATGCGCGCTATATGGCGATTGGCCATGCTGCTGTTTGCTCCCTTTTAAAGGACTTTGGCGATGCCATGGGCATTTTTATAGATCCTCTTAGTGATGATTGTTTGGATCTTTTTGAGGAGGTCCATTTATCCCCGGGATCACTGGGGTCTATCCCCGCCTTCACCTGTCAACCCGTATCCCACCGATCCATACCCTCTTCCCCCTGCACCCCCGCCGAAGACACACCGCTTGTCGAACCGTTTTCACGTCTTATCTTCACGCCCTGGATCTTCAGGAGGGCGACATCGACTGTCATGCATGCCTGATGTCCCGGGAACGTTGACAAGCGGAGCGGTTATGCACTTGAATATCGGATTTGTATCGACACGATTCGCCGGCACGGACGGCGTGACCCTGGAGTCCAGCAAATGGGCGGAGGTGTTCCAGCAAAACGGGCACCAGTGCTTCTGGTTTGGCGGCGATCTGGATCGCGGCAACGGCAGTCGCTATCTGGTTCCGGCGGCCCACTTTCAGGACCCGACCAACGACTGGATCAACCAGCAGGTGTTCGGCCGCAAGGAGCGCAATCCCTCCGTCACCCGGAAGATTCACGCGCAGCGGGCTTTCCTGAAGGAACATCTGCACGCTTTTATCCGGCAATTCGATATCCATCTTTTGATCGTAGAGAATGCCCTGACCATTCCGATGCATGTTCCCCTGGGCCTCGCCCTGACGGAAACCCTGGCGGAAACCCAGATTCCCACCATCTGTCACCATCATGACTTTTTCTGGGAGCGCGTGCGCTACGCGGTCAATGCGGTCAACGATTACCTGCGGATGGCTTTCCCGCCCAATCTGCCGAACATTCAGCATGTGGTCATCAATTCGGAAGCCCGTGAACAACTGGCCCTGCGCACCGGAATTGCATCCGTGATCGTGCCCAATGTCCTGGATTTTCAGACGCCGCCGCGCATCGATGAAGGGGGAACCCGCCGCTTCCGGGATTCCATCGATCTCAAGCCGGACGATATCATGATCCTGCAGCCCACCCGGATCGTGCGCCGTAAAGGCATTGAGCACGCCATCGAACTGGTCAAGGCGCTCAACGATCCGCGCTGCAAACTGGTTGTTTCCCATGAGGCCGGCGACGAAGGTTTCGACTACGCCGAATGGCTCAAGGAATATGCCTGTGCAAGCCAGGTCGATCTGCGGCTGGTCAGCACGCGCCTGTCCGATCCCTGGCAGGGCCGTGCACCCCGGGCAACATCCCACACCCTCTGGGATGTTTATCCTTACGCGGATTTCATCACCTTTCCGAGTCTCTACGAAGGATTTGGCAATGCCTTCCTCGAGGCGATCTATTTTCGCAAACCACTGCTGGTGAACCGGTATGCCACCTTCGTGCGCGATATCGAGCCCTTGGGATTTGATCTGGCCGTCATGGATGGTTACCTTTCCAGGGAAACCGTGCAGTTCGTGCGGGAAATCCTGTCTTCCCAGGAGCGGCGCGACCGGATGGTCGACACCAATTACGCCATTGCCGCGCAGCACTATTCCTATGACTGTCTGCGTGAACGGCTCAATCTGGTGCTGGTGGATTTTTTCGGCGAAAGGGTCGCCCCGTTGAAGGAAGGGGCCCCCAGCTCGGATATGGATGGATTCCTGACGATCGATCCGCTGCAGGTGGTGTTCAAACGCTTCGATAACCGCAATTGTGTCGGGCAAATGAGCCGCTAGCGCAACCTGTGTCACGGAAGGTGCCGCCATGACGTTCAAAACGTTTCCCGGAATCGAGGGCAAGGTGTATGTCCCGGATGTGGATGACCGGGAAAAGAAACATGCGTGCCCGGATTGTTTCGCCTGCCAGCGGTGCCGTGACGATCGCTGTCGTCTCTGCCTTACAGATTCAGCCGTCAGGGCAACCGGCCCTCTTTTTCACTGCTCCTGCAAGGAAGGCGCCGCCGGCCGGCTGGGCGATCGTCAATAAAGCCTGCTGTACCCTGCCTTTGACATAACCGCGACTACCTCACCGGCGACTGCCGCGACCCCATGCGCGTTGTTTTTGGCTTGTGGAACGATGCCTTAGGTCCGGGTGTTGCATCTCTTGCTTGCCGTCAAGCGGCAGTTGGGCGCATTAGCGGTCGGACATGCGGTCCCAGAAGGCCTTGCCGCTGTCCAGCGGGCCTGACGAGGGGCCGGCCGGACTGTCGGGGGGCGGAGGCGGTGACGCGGCCGGCGGTGCCCCGCGCAGCCGGGAAACGCGCTCTTCAATCGGGGGGTGGGTGGAAAAGAGGCTTTGCAGGCTGCGCCCGGAAAGGGGATTGACAATGAACATGTGCGCGGTGGACGGATTGGCCTGCAGGGGCCGCCGCTGGCTGTAGGCACCCAGTTTTTCCAGGGCGGCCGCCAGGCCGTCCGGTCGGCCGGCTATGGCGGCACCGGTGGTATCGGCCAGATATTCCCGGGACCGGGAGATGGCCATCTGGATGATCATGGCGGCAATCGGGGCCAGCAGCGACATGACGATCAAACCGAGGCCCCCCAGGCCACCTTCCTCGTCGTTTCCGCGTCCACCACCGAAAATGGCGGACCAGCGGGCCATGGAGGCCAGCATCATGACGGCACCGGCCATGGTGGCCGCAATCGTGCCGATCAGGATGTCACGGTTTTTGATGTGGCCCAGTTCATGGGCGATCACCCCCTCGATTTCGGCCGGGCTCATCAATTGCATCAGGCCTTCGGTTACAGCCACGACCGCATGGTCCGGGTTGCGGCCGGTGGCAAAGGCATTGGGCGTTTCCTGGGGAATGACATAGACGCGCGGCATGGGCAGTCCGGCGTTGCGACGCAGGCGATCAACCATGCCGTAAAGGTCGGGCGCCTGGGATTCGCTGACCTCCTGGGCGCGATACATTTTCAAGACGACGCGGTCCGAATACCAGTAGCTGAAAAAATTCATGGCGCCGGCCAGGAAGAAGGCGATGATCATGCCCTGCTGGCCGCCGAGCATACGTCCCACCAGAAGAATGAAGGCCGTCATGGCGGCCAGAAGCATGGCTGTCTTGAATTGGTTCCCCATCGATCGATCTCCTGTCGTTGTCCACCTTGAGTTGCAGGTTCGCTCAGGCCTCTAAAATATGAATTCTGGACTGAAAGGCAAGTTTAGGATTGTATTTCGGCGGGATGTCGATGTAAACGAAGGCAACCCCAATGGGGAGAATGGGACAAATACCGTTACTGGAACGCTATAGGAGATGGTGGCCCATGGTGGAGAACAACGAAAACGACATCCCGGAAGACGAACCCAGTTTCGCCGAACTTCTGGAGGCCTATGAGGGCCGTTCCGAAGATGCCCTGCAGGTGGGAGACAAGGTGGCGGTGCGGGTTATCGCTATCGGCAAGGAGGCGGTGTTCGTGGATACGGGCACCAAGATCGACGGATCGGTGGAGCGGGCCGAGCTGCTGGATGACGAGGGCAACCTGACCTGTGACCTGGGTGACACCCTCGACTTGTTCGTGGTCGCGCGGGAGGAAGGTGAAATTAGGCTTTCCAAGGCCTTGAGCGGGTTTGGCGGGTTGCAGATGCTGCAGGAAGCCCACGACAGCCAGATTCCCGTGGAGGGCAAAGTCCAGGCGACTTGCAAGGGCGGTTTTGATGTGCGCCTTCTCCAGCACCGGGCTTTCTGCCCCATCAGCCAGATCGATATCCGCTATGTGGAAAACCCGGAGGATTATGTAGGGCAAACCCATTCATTTCTGGTGACCCAGTTTGAAAACCGGGGGCGCAACATCGTTGTGTCCCGGCGCCGCCTGCTGGAAAAGGAACGCGAAGCTTCCCGGCAAGCTTTCATGGCGGATTTGAAAGCCGATGCCCTATGCGAGGGCCGCGTCGTGCGCGTTGTACCGTTTGGCGCTTTCGTGGAACTGGCTCCGGGGGTGGAAGGCCTGGTGCACGTCTCCGAATTGAGCTGGTCGCGGGTGACGGAAGCCGGTGATGTGGTCCGGGAAGGAGATCGCCTGACGGTCAAGGTCTTGGAAATCAAAGCCGGCGAGTCCGGTCAGGCACCCAGGATTGCCCTTTCGCTCAAGCAGGTGGGGGCCAACCCGTGGGAAGCCGATATCGACCGCTTCAAGGCGGGGGACGTGGTGCCGGCCAAAATTACCCGCTGCGCGCCTTTCGGTGCTTTTGCCGAGGTTGCCCCGGGCATCGAAGGGCTGATCCATATCAGTGAATTCAGCTTTATCCAGCGGGTCCGCAAGGCCGAAGATATCGTTTCGCCGGGCGAGACGGTTTCCGTCATGATCAAGTCCGTGGACCGGGAGCATCGCAAATTGGCCCTCAGCCTGCGGGATGTCGGGGGCGATCCCTGGCAGCGACTGCCGGAGAAGTACCGCCAAGGTCAAGCCGTCGAGGGGACGGTGGAGAAGAAAGCCCCCTTCGGGCTTTTCATCGCCATCGAGCCGGGGGTCACCGGGCTGCTTCCCAAGGCCCGCTGGGGCGACGCCGCGGATCCCGGTCGCCTCGAAAACGCCAAACCGGGTGACCGCTTTTCCGTGGTCATCGAATCGATCGACCTCGAGCAGCGCCGCCTCAGCCTGGGGCCCGGTGAGCGGGCCGACGGTGGCGGCGACTGGCAGTCCTTCGCCAAGGCCGGGGAATCATCAATGGGATCGCTGGCGGATAAGTTGCAGGCGGCTTTGAAGGCCAAAAAAAATCAATAGCGTTGCCTGCCGGATCTTACCGGGAGCGGGTTTCGGTCGGGCCGGCAAACGGCAGGTTCAATTCATAGATGCCGTCTACCACGCGGGCTTCCACGGCCAGACCGCTCTTTTCGAACACCTTGAGCATGGATTTGTTGGAGCTCAGCACGTCGGCTTTAAACCCCCTCAGGCCACGCTCCTTGGCCAAACGGATGAGCATTTTCAGCATGAAGGTGGCGATGCCGTAACCCTGGAATTTTTCATCCACGACGAAGGCCACATCCGCTACCGGTCCATGGGGTTCGCGGACGAAGCGGCCCTCGGCAATGATCCGGCCTTCACCCGTTTCCCTGAAAAGCCCCACGATGGAAAGTGTCCGGCTGAAATCGACATTGACGTATTCCTGCATTTTGGCGTGGGGCATGGTCTTGATGGGGCTGAAATAGCGGTAATAGACCGAGGTGTCTGAAAACCGGTAGAACAGCCGGCGCATGTCCTCCACGTCGGAGGGTTTGATGGCACGGAAGTCGACGGCCAGATCCTTTTTGAACACGTGACGCGTGGCGATTTCCGCCGGGTAAAGGCGGGCGTTTTCGGCCAGGTAGATCTGGTTCGGGTAGATAATGTGTTCGGCCTTGGCCTGTTCCACCAGGGTTTCCCGGTCGTCCGGATGGGCGACTTCGATCAGGGCCAGGGCCCGCTCGCGCACCGATCGGCCCCTGAGATGGGCGACCCCGTATTCGGTGGCCACCATGTCCACCGATTCGCGCAGGTTGAACTGGCTCGGAAACTGCTCGACACTCAAGCGGATGTTCGGCTCTCCTTTGCGATTGCGGCTCGGCAGGGCGAAGATGGAGCGGCCGCCGTCGGAAAGTTCGGCCCCGCTGACCATATCGGCGGCTTCGGCCGGACCGGCGACCACATTGCCGCGGCCGGTGTGCAGGGCCATTCGGCCGGACAAATCGACCTTGCGGGCCGGCAGGATGGAAACGAATTTCGGGTTACTGCCGATTTGCATGGGGTTCAAAACGCGGTCGGTGCCCTGGAACTCGATCAAGGGGTTGCGATCCAACCACTGCATGAGTTCCGGTGTGCCGAAGGCATATGAGGTGACCGATTTCCCGCGAAAAATCCCCTTGCGGCGATTGCTGACGGCACCACTTTTGACCAGGTCCATGGTGGCATCCGTAAAAAACGGGGTGTGAATACCCAGGTTGCGCTTGTGGGCCAGGTGCTTGCTCAATGCCTCGTAAATCGGTCCGATGGAATATGCCAGGCAACTGCCGTCTTCGATGAGGGCGGCCACATTGGCCGCGATCTGATCGAAAACCGCGTCCACCGGCCAGCATGAAAAATAAATGGGCGGCTCGGTCGCTTCTACCAGCAGATCGAACTCGCTGATTTGTACGAAGGTGTCGCCGTAGGTGTACGGGATGTGCGTGTTGATTTCCCCGATGACCAGTTCGGCCCCCTCCATCGCCTGACGGGCGGCATCCACGGCAACCCCCAGGCTGCAATAGCCTGCCTCATTGGGCGGGGTAATCTGCAGGATGGCGACATCGACCCCGATCTGGCCGGACTCGATCAGTTCCGGTATGCGGGCAAAACGGCTGGGAATCAGGTCCACCCGTCCGGTCGCGATGGCTTCGCTGGCCACCCAGCCCGAGAAAAAGGTGCGCAGGCGGTACTTGTGGGACTGCAGCTCGCGCACCGAAATCGCGTCGCCAAAACTGACGATCTGGGTCAGTTCCAGGTCCTGCAGGTTGGCGGCATCGGAGGCCATCAGCGATTTGACCGTTGTAAGGGGTTCCGCCACGCCGGTCCCGATAAAAATACTCATACCCGGCGAGATGCGGGCCAGGGCCTCTTCCGGGCTGACGGTTTGCGTTTTCCAGTCAAGGGGTTGGGAGGCGGTCATTGGGTACCAAACTCCTTTGTAACAGGGGGTGTCGTGTGTGCCTCATGGTTGAGAGGGAACTAACGTTGACAAGACCTGGTTGTCAATGCATGATTTGGTCATTTTGATTGAACAGGATGATGTTTATATGATGAATCGACACCAAGCTATTCCCGGCCGGCTGCCATTTTCGGTTTTATCGCTGGCGGCCGCCCTCTTTATGCTGGTTTTCCCGACCGGTCTGATAGCGGCCGAACGCCTGCTGCCGGGCGCGATTCAACCAGGGGTCAACTATCTTCTGGCTTTAACGGACGATCCCCGCCAAACCACCATAGATTCCGAGCAGCTGACGTCGCTGGTCAACTTTATTCTGGCGGACAAGGCGGATGACGATCAGTATTATGGCGCCGCGGACCCCCTCCTGGATCCCCTTGTCTATCACGAATTCGAGCTGCAGCGGTCCCTCGCGACCATCCTGGAATACGCTTTTCATCCGGTCATCCCGTCCCATGTTTTTGCCCTCTCCTCCGTTCGTCACGCCTACTGGAAAGAGGTCAACGGTCAGCCCCGGTCTTTTCCCGGGGGCCTTGCCAAACGAATGCAGGATTTGCGCACCCCTCTCGTGATCCACGGCATCGAGCATGAGGAAATCGCCCCGGATTTGTTTACGGGCGCCTATTACAGCTACGATCTTGCGCGAACCCTGGTATTGTGCCGGGTGGACGGGCGGACCGTATGGATATCCCTGGCCCGCCAGCGCGATCTTTCCGATGTGGGCCGCAAGGGCTTTGTTCTGGGGCCCGACGATAGCTGGGACTTTATTTACAGCGGGGAGAAGGGGATCAACAAAATGGGGCTCGGGTGGGTCGAATCCTACATGTACGATGCCTTTTCCGCGATCGTCTATATTCAGGAGGATGAGACCACCCCCCGGGTACGCTGCGGCATCTTCAAATGGCTGCGGGCCGGCTGGAGCGATATGAATTTCGTCCGCCGCAACCACATCCGCCGGGGGCTGGAGCGCTATGCCAAGACCTTCCAGGAGATTCTGGAAACGCCCCGACTGCCGGCACCCTTTGAGGTTGCCGCCGCCGCCAGGGAGATCGGCCAATTGAGCCGTGCCCAGCTGCAGGAACGCGGGTGGCAGCATCTCCGCACGTTGGAGGCCCAGTATGCCGGCGAACGGCGGTTTCCCCGTGAATGGTATACCCGTGCCATGGAAACCAGCGCTTACCTCGATGCAATGACCCGGCCGCAGCTCGAGGCCATGCTGTTCCTGGATTACATGCAAAAGGCTTTGGGCCGGCATCCGGATCAGGCGCGAAGCCTGGCCATGGGGGCTGGTGGCGCCACGGAGCCGACCCCGTGACCATCGACCATCGCCTTGCCGTCCTCGCGCATCTCTATGCGCTGTACGATCGGGTCTGCGAATCTCTCGGCAATCTGGCCTGCCGCAAGCACTGTGCCGACTGCTGCTCCCGCAATGTGACCATGACCACCCTGGAGGGGTTGCATTTGCTCGAGGGCCTCGATCCAGGCGAACAGGGGGCCTGCCTGGCGTCATTGGCCCAAGACCCCGGGGGGACGATCTTCAGACCCCGCTGGACCACCAACCAGATTGCCGCCCGCTGCCGGGACGGCCAGGATCCGCCTCAAGACGAGGCCGTCCACGACGGGTCCCCGTGTCGCCTGCTCAGCGATGCCGCCTGCCCGCTTTATGCCGTACGTCCTTTTGGCTGCCGCTGCATGGTGTCGCGGCAGCCCTGCGCCGATCGGGGCTACGCCGACGTGGATGACTGGGTTCTGACCGTGAACACCGTCTTTCTTCAGACCATCGAACACATCGATCGCCCGGGCTGTTTCGGGAACATGCAGGATGTTCTTCTGGCCCTGGGCCGGGAAGACCGGCGGGCGGCCTATCGCGAGGGTCAGCCCCCGTTGGATGCGCCCGGCTTGATCGCCAACCGACCGGCGCCGGTACTCATGGTGCCGCCGGAACACCGGGGGCGGGTCCAGCCGATTCTGGAGGAGATGCAGCGGGGGATGGCGTTTTCCCCTTGAATGACGGCCTTCAAATGTCACCCAACGGTATAAACGGGGCTTTTTAAAGGGGTGCTCGATTTGTAACGTGGGGCTTTAGTTACCGAATGCGGAAAAGAACCTGCTGCCTTTGGCAGGGCTCTTTTACTCGGAGCGGGCGCCCCTATTCGCTTAACGCAGCTTGGGGTAGTCCAGCGCCCTTTGGATGGCGACGCCGCCCTGCTCGGCGACCGCCATGGCGAAATTGATATCCACGTTGGTGAAATAGCGCATCTCTTCGGTGAGCAGCCGCAGAATACCGATGGTTTCTCCCTGGACCCCAATGGGGACGGCCAGGATGCTTCGGATGCCTTCTGTTTTAGCTTCTTCGTGGTAAAGGGTGTGGATGTCTTTTCTGGCGTCGGGAATGACCACCGGCTCCCCTCCCTTGAGGTAATAAGTGGCCAGTTCGTCGTCCAGGGGACCTCTTTCAAGATAGGACTGACTCAGGCCGTAAGCGGCCTTGAGCTGCAATTTGCCTTTATTTTCTTCGATCAGCCGTATGGTGGCGGCTTTCAGCCCCATAACGGCAGGCAGCCGGGTCACGATGAGGTCCAGAATGGCGTCGAGTTCATAGGTGGCATTGATGCGTTTGCCAATTTCATGAATGGCCTTGAAATAGTCGAGCTGGATCTGTTGTTCATTGAAAATCCGGGCATTTTCGATGGCGATACCACACTGTTCACCCAGGGCGGTGACAAAATCAATTTCTTCCTGGGTAAACGTCCGCGGTGCTTTGGTCAGCAAACGCAAGACACCGCTGATGCGACCGCGAATGGGGATTGGCACCACCAGAATGGTCTGGATGCCCTCCTCCCGGGTAGCCTCCGGATACTTGATCCGCGGATCTCGCTGGGCTTCGGCGATGACGATGGGTTCGCCCTTTAGTGCTTTGAAGATCGGCTCCTCCGTGTCGATGGTGCCCCGTTGGAGATAACCATCGCTGAGTCCATGGGCGGCGCGCAGCTCCAATTTTTCACCCGCCGCATCCAGCAGGCGAATGGTGGCGGCGTGGACATTGATGATTTCGGGTATCTTTCCCGTGATCAAATGGAATACCTCGTCAGGATCGAGGCTGGCGGTGATGGCCTTGGTTACCTTGCAAAACAAATCGAGAAAGGTGGTGTCGGTTTTCGCGCTCATGGCATGGGCTCCTAATGTTGTCGTTTTCCTGCAATCACTTCAGCTTTATGTGGGGACGCGGCTAAGCTTGTAAGGGGGGCAACCGTTTCCTTCCGGCGGCAATTTCCAAGCGCGGAAAAAGCATACCGATCTTTCACCTCCGATATGAGCAAACAACCTTGGTCAAGGCCCGAAAATAGGACCTGTGGCCAGTTTCGTAAAGTGTCCGAGGCGAAGTTCGCCCATCTCAGATGCCGGTTGTTTTACGAAACCGCCAATCCCAGCACGGCGGCGGCGTTGCCACCCTTGATGCGCGCTTTGTCTTCCGGACTCAGCGGGCTGGCGTCGATCTCGCGAAAATAGCGGGACGGTTTCAGCAGGGGGTAGTCCGTACCCCATAGAATTTTCTCGGCACCCACGATGCGGGCGGCAATTTCCCATATCGATGGGTCGTAAAGGAAGGGAGAGGCGGCCGTATCGTAGTAGACGTTCTCCAGGGTGTCGCGGACTTCTTTTTTTAGCAGGGCGTAGAAAAGAATACCGCCACCCCAGTGGGCCAGGATGAGACGGTTATCCGGAAACCGTTGGGCGAGACGGTAGATCTGCTTCAGGGTGTTGGGGGATTTCCCCGGGTAGAGGTGCCCTACCGGCTCGTTGGTGTGAATCAGTACAGGAGCGTCCTTTTCCCGGCAGATTTCCATTACAGGGCTCAGACGGTCCAGATTGTCTTCGGTAATGCCGGATTCGTAGTAAGCCAGCTCACCCACGCCGGAAAGTCCACCGTCCAGACAACGCAATGTCTCCTCGGCGGCCCCGGGGTGGTCGGCGTCGAAACAGGCCATTCCGGTCAGGCGGTCCGGGTAGGCCGCCACGGCTTCCATGATGTAGTCGTTCTGGCGGCGGAAACGCTCGGCCGATTGCCAGGGAAACCCAAAGACCACCGAGCGATCCACCCCCTCGGCATCCATGGTATCGACGAGTTCCCGAGCGCCGATCATACAGGCACGCGGGTCATTGTAGAGGCGATAAAAGGCTTCCTCCGAG
>Ga0180435_10005196_pt1 | contig 12704 bp, 11 predicted proteins | sample SS_ome_3_FD_132467 | JGI IMG/M metagenome (GOLD analysis project Ga0180435, IMG submission 132467) | Hypersaline lake sediment archaeal communities from the Salton Sea, California, USA - SS_3_S_1 metaG | ecosystem: Environmental > Aquatic > Non-marine Saline and Alkaline > Hypersaline >... | reverse complement strand
GCCCGTCGGCGCATCCGTGGTCGCGAACCGCATCGGCGACGTCGTCGGGAAGCGCGCGGATGCTCTCCGTGCAATGGGGGTCCGCCTGGCCGCGGATGTCGGCGAGATGGGTGAGGCCCTCGGCGACGCCGCGGAAGAACTCGGGCACGATCAGCGTCGGCTCGGCTCCGCGTGGGATGACGAGCACCGCCGGCTGGATGCTCAGGGCGTGCCAGTGAATCGAGTGGAACCCCGTGTAGTAGCGGATGTTCGACTTGTCCCACAGGACGAGCGCGTCGAGCTCGGCCTCCGCCATCAGCTCGTGCGTCCGCTCGACCCGTCGCGCGTACTCGGCCCGCGGGAAATCGGCGTACGGAGGCTCCGGATACGACTTGCGCTTCGGCTCTCGGATCAACATGGAGACGTCCTTTCGTCTGTTCCGTAGGGAATCTCATCGGCCCTCAGACAGGCGGCGGCGTGTTCCTCGCCGACCGAGACGAGCTCGGGCCTTGTTCGCCGGCATTCGTCGATCGCGTACTTGCAGCGTGGGTGGAACCGGCACCCGGAGGGTGGGTTGATCGGATTCGGGACCTCTCCGGTGATGTGCTCCAGTCGCGTCACGTCCTTGACGAACGCGGGAATCGACCGGATCAAGCCGATGACGTACGGATGGCGCGGATGCTCGATGATTGCTTCGGTCGGCCCGTGCTCGACGATGCGGCTGGCGTACATCACGTAGATCCGGTCGCAGACGCAGCCGATTACGCCCATGTCGTGAGAGATCACCAGCGTCGACATGTTCGTGTCGTCCATGATCTGCCGGATCAGCTTGAGGATCTGGAGTTGCACCGAGACGTCGAGCGCCGTTGTCGGCTCGTCGGCGATCAGGAGGCGGGAGCCGCAGGAGAGGGCCATCGCGATCATCGCCCGCTGCTGCTGGCCACCGGAGAGTTCAAATGGGTATCTCGCCAGGAGCCCCTCGGGGTTGCCGAGCGCGACCGCCGTCAGGCTTTCGATGGCGATCCGTCGCGCCTCGCTCTCGGAGACGGAGCGGTGAAGACGGATGACGTCGATGAGCTGCGAACCGAGCGTGAACACCGGATTGAGGGACGACATCGGCTTCTGGAAGATCATCGCGATCTCGCGCCCGCGGACGGAGCGCATCTCGGCCTCGCTGAGCGTGCGCAGATCGCGCCCGCCGAGCCGGATCTCACCGCTCACGATGCGGCCGGGCGGCTGCACGAGGCGCATCACGGAGTTGACGGTGACGCTCTTCCCGCACCCGGTCTCCCCGACCATTCCGACGACCTCGTTGCGGCGCACGTAGAACGAAACGTCGTCGACGGCACGGACGACGCCCTCCTGGACGACGAACTCCGTCGCGAGGTGAGTCACTTCGAGCAAGTGCTCGTCGGACGACGTGCCGCGATCGTTCTCGAATCCGGCACGCTCGGTCATGAGGTCGCCTCCACGGGAACGCAGCGATGACAGAGGACGAAGTGCCCGTCCTCGACTTCGACCAGCCGCGGCGCCTCCGGCGTGCACGACTCGTCCCGTTCGGCGCAACGCGGAGCGAACGCGCACCCCTCGGGAAGGTTGACCGGGCTCGGCGGGGATCCGTGCAACACGACCTCGCAGGTTCGGATCCTGCTTCGAGGCGTGACAACCGCACTGCAGAGCGCCTTGGTGTACGGGTGTGACGGTCGGAAGAAGACCTGCTCGGTCCGTCCGATCTCGACGACCTGGCCGAGGTACATCACGGCGACGACGTCCGACAGGTAGCGGACGACGGCGGCGTCGTGGGAGATGAACAGGTAGGTGAGTCCGAGCTCGCTCCGCAGTTCGAGGAGGAGGTCGAGGACGCGGGCCTGCACCGAGACGTCGAGCGCCGACGTCGGCTCGTCGAGGACGAGGAAGCTCGGGCGCAGGATCAACGCGCGCGACAGGCACACACGCTGCTGGAGTCCGCCCGACAGCTCGCGAGGATAGCGACGAAGGTACTTCTTCGGGAACCCGACCCGGTCGATGATCTCGTCGAGACGGGCGACGCCTTCGCCGAGGCGGCTGTGGATCCGCATCGGCTCGAGGATCGCCGAACGCACATTCATCCGCGGGTCGAGCGGCTCCTGTGGATCTTGGAAGATCATCTGGGCGTCCTGGCGGAACGCCTTCATCTGGTCGCGCCGGAGCGCGGTCACGTCGTACTCCCCGATGCGAACGGTTCCTGCCGTCGGCTCGGTGAGCCGAAGGATCGTCAGTCCGCACGTGGTCTTGCCGCAGCCGCTCTCGCCCATCAGGGAGAGCGTCTTCCCCCGTTCGATTGCGAACGATACGTTGCGCACGGCCTGGACGTCGCCGACCTTCTTGCCGAGCAGGCCCTTTCGAATCGGGAAGAACTTGGAGAGTCCGGAGACGTCGAGGAACGGCTCGGTGGTCTCGGGGCGCCCAATGACTTCGCGATCGGTTGACGCGGCCTTCATGCCGTCTCTCCTTCTTCCGAGGTGCCCCGGGCGTATGCGACGAGCCCGTCGAGTGCGGTGTCGAGCATCCGCGGGATGAAATCCCCCGACAGTGCGGCGCAGTGCGGGGTCATCACGACGTTGTCCAGTTCGTGGAACGGCCTCTGGTACGGGCGATCCTCGAAGTACCAGATCTCCTCGTTGAGCGACGGGTAGTTCCACCAGACGTCGAGGCCGGCGGTGAACCGAGGATGGGCGCGCAGATGTTCGTAGAGGTCGTCCTGCGCGACGAGCTCGCCGCGTCCGACGTTGATCAGGGCCGCGTCATCCTTCATCAGTCGAAGCTCTTTCGCCGTGATCACGCCGCGCGTCGCGTCGGTGAGCGGAAGGACCAGAACGACGAAGTCGGACTCCGTGAGGACGAACGGAAGATCGTCGAGCGTGCCGAGAAAATCGACCGGGATCGACGATTTCTTGCGGCGGTTGATCGCGAGGACGCGCAGGTCGAACGCGGACGCCCGCTTCGCGAACTCGGTGCCAATGCTCCCCAGGCCGACGACGCCGACGGTGCTCTCGGCGAGGCACGCGGTCGGGACGCGTTGATCGAAGACCCCGGCGCGCATCTGACCGTCCCGCTCGGGCAGCCGCTTGGCGGCGGCGAGCATCAGGGCGAACGCGTGCTCGGCGACGGCGACCGAGTTCGCGCCGATCGCGCCGCGGGCGTCGACCTGGTCCGGAATCGTTGCCGTCCGCCGAATCGAGTCGGTCCCCGCGCAGAGAAGCTGCACGCGCTCCAACGACGTCATCCGGGTGAACAGCGCGTCGGGGAACGGCTTGTACCCTCCGTAGCGGAGGACGACGTGGATCGACGCCGCTTCCTCCTCGAGCCGGCCGGCGGGAAGCTCGTCGAGAAACAGGACTTCGGCGAGTCCGGCGAGCCGCTCGCGGGCGAGCGTCTTCTGGGCGTCGTCGAGCTCGGTAGCGATCAGAACCTTCTTCAGCATCATCGGATCGAGCCCCTCCGGGCTACTTCACCTCCCGTGCCAGGTAGTCGCGCAGGTAGTCTCCGAGGAGCATGAACCCCATCGATAAGACGACGATCGCCAGCCCCGGGAACGTGCTCATCCACCATTGGGCCGGCAGGTATCCCCTGCCGAGGGCAATCATCGCCCCCCACGACGGCGCCGGGGGCTGCGCCCCGAGTCCGAGGAAGCTCAAGCCGGCCGAGGTGAGGACGACGAGCCCGGCCTGGGTCGTCGTCTGAACCATGATCGGGCCGGCGCAGTTCGGCAGAAGATGGCGGAACAGGATCCGCCACGGGGAGGCGCCCATCGCGCGCAGCGCGAGGGTCATCCTCGTCTCCTTCAGTCGGAGCATCTCGCCGCGGACGATCCGGGCGTGCCACGTCCACCAGCTCAGGCCGAGGCCGAGCATCACGTTGTACATCGACTGGCCGAGCGAGGCGACGGCGACGACGGCGAACAAGAGCGGCGGGATTGCCAAGAAGATGTCGACGAGCCGCATCACGATCGAGTCGGTCGCTCCGCCGAAGTATCCGGCGAGAGCGCCAACGACCGTGCCGAAGATCGTCGCCGTCGCCACGACGACCGCGGTGATCGCGAGCGAGATCCGCGAGCCGTGGACGACGCGCGAGAACAGGTCTCGTCCTACGTTGTCCGTTCCGAACAGGTGCTGTGGGGACGGAGGTTGGAGACGCTCCATCATGTTGACGCGGAATGGGTCGTACGGTGCGATCAGCGGTGCGAAGATCGCCATCACGACGATCGTCAGGAGCAGAATCGTAGCGATGACCGCCGTCGGTGACTTGAGAAGCGCGTACACCGCGTAGCGGAGGTTCGACGGGCCGGTCTCCTTCGTGTCCTTGTCCGGGGGCGTCTTTCCTGGGCCGGCTGGCTCTCGGCCGAGGACGTGACGAAGACCTTCGGTCGTCGCGTCGTCGGGCGATTGCCGCCTGTTGGCGTCGGTCATCGGACGTCCCTTCGTCTTCCGGCGTTGTCAGTCATAGCGAACCCTCGGGTCGAGCCAGGCGTAGGCAATGTCGACCAGAACGTTGATGACGGCGTAGATGAGCGAGAACAGGATCGCACACGCGATCGCCGGCTGAAAGTCACGGTGGACGATTGCCGTCATCGCGTAGAACCCGATTCCGGGGTAGGTGAACACGGTTTCGATCAGGAAGGTGTGAGCGAACAGGGCGCCGGTGAGGAGCCCCATGATCGACAGGATTGGCGGGAGCGCGTTCTTCATCCCGTAGCGCATGATCAGTCGGAAGCGTCGAAACCCGTACGCGCGGTGCGTCGACATGTAGTCCTGCGACAGAACGTCGAGGAACGCTGTTCGCGTCATTCGCGTGATCGCCGACAGGCGCGTCACGGTCAGACTCAGGACAGGGAGGATCATGTGCAGGATCGCACTCCCGAGGGCGCGCCAATTCCCGGCGATCAGGCTGTCGAGAACGTACATCCCCGTGATCCGATCCGGCGCACCGATCAGCGGGTCGATTCGTCCGCTTCCCGGGAGGACCCGCCACGTCGCGAAGAAGAGGAGGAAGAGCATGATTGCGAACCAGAACTCGGGCATCGAGTTGCCGAGAACGGCGATGCCACGCGCAATCACGTCGGGCCAACGGTTCTTGTACAGGGCGCTCAGGATTCCGAGCGTTACCCCGGCGACGATGATGCAGACGATTGACACCCCAACGAGCTCGAGGGAGGCGGGCAAGTACAACGCCAGCTCCTCGATGACCGGGTGTCCTTCGGCCATCGACTCGCCGAGATCCCCGCGGACGATCCGGCCGAGGTAGTCGAGGTACCGATACCAGAGTGGCTTGTCGAGGTTGTACTCCTCGGTGAGTGCCTGGACTTCCTCTGCTGTTCCGCGGAGACCGAGGCGGACGTAGATCGCGCGGCTGGGCGTCAGGTTGGTCAACACGAAGACAATCGTGATCACGCCGAGCACGAGGAGCGGGATGACGGCGATGCGACGAATGATGTAGTTTCTCATCGACTCGGAGTCTCCCTGATCCGCGAATGCCGTTCACGTCCACGAAACAACACTCGCCGCAAGATCGCGCGGCAGACCGCGCCAACCGCCTCTTCGCGGCCGCGCGGTTCTGCCGCACGTTTCCTTCCGCCCAGTCGGCGGTCCTTCCGTCGTCCGCCTAGCCCTCCTGAAGCTGGTAGAAGAGGACCAGGGCCCGGTTGATCGGAATCCCGTGGTACCCCTCGATGTCGCTACGCATGATGACAACGTAGGGGACCGTGAACAGCCAGACGACCGGGCAGTCTTCGATGAGGACCTCGGAGACCTTCACCGCGAGCTCCTCGCGCTTTGCGTTGTTCGGCTCCACGGCCATCGCGTCGATCCAGCCCGTGACCAGGTCGTTGAAGTATCCGTTGTTCCATCCCCAGTTCGGGTCCTCAGCTGAGAGGTTTCCGTAGTTGAGATGGAGCACGTCGTACGGCTCCGCGCCCTGTGCCGCGCCGTACTGCGTCGACATGACGTTCGACACGTTGGCGTCACGGCTCTCGGCGGAGAAGTCGGGCCAGTTCTTCTGCTGTAGGTTGACCTTGATCCCGAGGTCGGCCAGGTTCTGCTGCACGATCAGGCCGAGACATTCGTGGAAGTCCGTCGCTGCGATGATCGAGAAGTCGAGTTCAAGGTCGCCCGGATCATAGCCGGCGAGCGCGAGATAGTAGCGCGCCTTCTCCAGGTCCTGGTGCTGAATGCAGTCGTAGTCTGTGGAGCCGCCGGGGAGCCAGCTCGCCAGCGGGCCGCACGGAGCGACCGAGTACCGCATGCACTGGCGGACGGAATCGTAGTCGACGGCGTAGGAGATCGCCTTGCGGAGAAGCTTGTTCGACAGGACGTCCCGGTGAGACTGCAGGTAGATCGCCTGGATCGAGGATGACTCCGTGACGTGGACGGTCAGGTTCGGGTCGGCCTCCACCGCGGCGTACATGTCGCTCGGAATGCTGGTGCTCGAGTCGACTTCGCCCGCCTGAAGGGCAGCGGCGCGTGCGGCCGGCTCGGTCATGATGCGCAGGACGACCTTGTCGTAGTTGCTGTCGGTCCATCCGCCCCAGTAGTCGGCGAACGCCTCGAGAACGACGTACTGGCCCTTGACCCATTCCGTCATCATGTAGGGACCGGTGCCGACGACGTTCTCGGCGAAGTACTCCTCGGCCCACGGATCGTCGGCCGTCTTGTTCGCTTCGGCCGCGGTGGGGGAACAGATCTTGAGTCCGTCGAGCGAGGCGAAAATGCCGTCCCAGAACGCGAACAGATCATCCGACGAGAACTTCACCGTGTAGTCGTCGATGATCTCAAGGCCGGTGACAGCGGTGAACGACTGCGCAGGACCGGCGCCGATCGCCTTCATGCGGTTCCACGAATACTCGACGGCGGCGGCGTTGAAGTCGGTCCCGTCGTGGAACTTGACCCCACGGCGGAGGTAGAACGTGCAGGACTTCCCGTCGGCGGCGATTTCCCGGCTCTCGGCAAGCGCACCGGTGGCGCTCATCGCCGGAAGATCCCAGATCAGCAATCCCTCGTAGGTGTTCCCGGTAATGATCGTGTTCTCGACGAGTTGGGCCTTGCCCGGATCGATGGTGATGACACGGTACTCGACTGCGTGCGTGTGAACCTTCTCAGCCACGACGAGCGGCGCCACCGACATCACGAGAATCGCGACGGTCAGCAGACACCATAGGGGCTTTCTATGCATGGTTGGATACCCTCCCGTACCTCCGGTCTGTTGCGTGCTTCTCTCCTCCCTTTGCGCCTGCTGTGCGGTGCCGATCACCTCCGTTGCAGATTCGCTTCAAGAGCGTTCAGAAATATAGCGCAGGATTACAGTGTCGTCAACTTCGTGCGCGACGCACGGCAGGGGCGTATACTTCGGATGTTCGTAATCTGACTGACAGACAGCGTCTTCTGCCCATGTTGGGCGCCACTGAAACGAACCGCTTCCGTGGCAGACCCTCCGGCGGCGGTGCGCGGGGAGGAAGAGAGATGGAATTCGACCACGTTGCGATCCACGTGCGCGATCTGGAGAAGAGCATCGCGTTTTACCGCGACATCCTCGGGCTCACGTTGATCGATGCGGAGCCGGGGGAGGAGGTCTGTACCGGAACGTCGATCGCCCCGTGGCGGAACGGAGGGAAGATCTCGTTCTGCTACCTGAAGGGGGAGGGCGATCGCTGCACGATCGAGCTGATCTACGAGCACGATCGCACCGAGGACTACGACGTCCGCGACCTGAAGGTGCCTCACATCTGCTTCCGGGTGAAGAACCTCGACGAGAAGGCGGAACAGCTCAAGCGCCACGGGGTCAAGTTCCTCGTCGAGAACGCACGCCCGAAGTACAGCGACACGATCCGGCGGATCGACTACATCGAGGATCCGGAGGGATACCGCATCGAGTTGATGGAGTTCGTCGACCGATCTCCGTCGGAGTGATTGCAGTTCGCCGCCGAGGCTAGTCGTCTTCGGCCCAGCAGGCACGCGGCCAGTTCTCGCCGAACAACACCCCCGACGTTCGATTGCTGCGCGGACGTGCGGGATACCGGGCGCAGGCGTCGAGATCGAGTTCGATCCCGAGGCCCGGTCCCTGGGGGACAGGCATTCGCCCGTCCACGAGCCGAGGTAGGCCCGAGAATAGCTCGTGACGCATACGCGGGTGGTCGTAGTCGTCGAACGTCTCCTGGATCAGCGCGTTGTCGATCACCGCGTCGAGGTGAAGCGACGCGGCGGTGACGATCGGACTGGTCCCGGTGTGGGGGGGCGATCGACGCGCCGTGCGAGCGCGCGATCGACGCCGTCTTGAGGCCCTCGAGGAGCCCCCCCGCGTGTCCGAGATCGGGCTGAAGAACGTCGGTTCGGCCGCCGCGCAGGAACTGCGCACAGGCGGCGCTGGTGTAGAACCGTTCTCCAAGGGCGATCCGGACCTTCGAGTCGCCGTAGACCTCGGGAAGGCGGTCGAACGTCTCGGGCGTCACCGGCTCCTCGATCCAGAACGGCTCGAGCGGCTCGACCGCGCGGACGTAGTCGCGCGCCGCGTTCGGGGCGAGACGTCCGTGCAGGTCGAGGAGGATGTCGACGTCGTCGCCGACCGCATCGCGGATCGCTGCGACGATCGCGACTGCGTTTCGGAATCCGGCTGCCGTGAACTCGCCCCACGTGTGTCCGAGCGGATCGAGCTTCAGCGCCGTGTAGCCGTCCGCGACGACGGCGCGCGCCTCGTCGGCGAACTGCGCCGGTCGATCGGTCGATCGGTACCATCCGTTGGCGTAGGCGCGGATTGACGACCGGTGTTGCTCGCCGAGGAGGCGGTGGACGGGCTCGCCGGCGAGTTTCCCGGCGGCGTCCCACATTGCGATCTCGACGCCGCCGATCGCGCTCATCAGGACCGGTCCCCCGCGCCAGAAGGTCGCGTCGAGGACCGACCGAACGAACCCTGCGGCGTCGAAGACACTCCGATCGACGACGTGCGCCTCGCCGATCCCGTCGAGGACGGCAGCGACCGCGCGCGACTGCCCCTCGAGCGTCGCGTCTCCGATCCCGACGACGCCCTCGTCGGTGGTGAGGGCGACGATCAGCCAGTCGGAGATTCCGCCGCGGACGAAGAACGATTCGACCTTTCGGATCTGCCCTCCGTCCGGCGGATTCACGATCAGCCCTTCGCCGGGAACTGCATGGTGGCGAACGGGAAGACGGCGACGGACGGGGCGTCGTACCGGGCGGCGAGGAGTGCGACGACCTCGTCCCACGTCCGCGCGAGCTGCGTCTGAGGCGGGTAGATCTCGTAGAGATCGGGCTCGCTCAGGTTCGGCGAGTAGACGATCGTTCGGTAGGCCTCGAACAGCTCGCGGTGCGACGGGAATTCGTGCGCCGGCGTGTACAGCGACATCCCCCGGTCGTAGAGGTAGTGCAGGCCGCGGCCTTCGGTCGACGCGGTCATGATGACGGCGGTCCCGCCGTCGCTCAGGACGCTCCCCGCCCCCTCGTTTCCGAAGACGTTGAACGCGTTCGGCGATTGGATCAACTCGGTGTCCTTCGGGTAGGCGTTGAGGATCGCCACGTCGAACCGCCGATCGGGCATCGGGGTTGCGTACGTCTGCCGGGCGAGTGCGACCGCCGCGCGGTGGGCGTCGACGACGTCGCCGACGAAGACCCCGGCCGTCTCCCGCTTCGAGTTAACGACCCCGTTGACGATCGCGGTCAGCCCGATCCGCCGGGCGAACGCCTCCATGTCGAGGCGGGTTGCGTTCCCCTCGACGACGCCGATCCCGCCTGTCGTGTCTCCCTCACCGCGGGAGACGGCGTAGTGGTTGTCGCGGATCGTGTCGATCCCGGCGACGCCGGGAAGGACGATCTTCGCGCCGCCGCTGAACCCGGAGTGCCCATGCGGGAAGACCGTTCCCACGCCGATCTTGACGTCGGCCTCGTAGAAGATCCGGTTGACTTTCGCCGTTCCGGTCATCGTTTCGCCGGCGTCGACCAGGTTGTCGAACGGGTAGTGGTTCGTCGTCAGGACGGCGTCGACGACGTCCTCGCCGTACTTCGTGACGAACTCCGGTCGCGTCATCGGCCGGTGGGCGCCGAGGGCGGCGATGAGGGTGACGTTCTCGTCGCGGATCCCGCCGCGTCGCAGGCGTTCGAGCAGGGGACGTAGGAGGTGCTCGGCCTTCGTCGGCCGCGTGATGTCATCGGCCGTGATCGCCACCGTCGTCTGCCCGGCGACGAGTTCCTCGATCGGCTTCGAGCCGATCGGGCGATCGAATGCGGCCTCGATCCCGGCGGAATCGAGACTCGGGGCGTCGTTCATCCGGACGACCTCGACCTCCCACGGATCGGGGAAGCGAAGGTCGACGGTTTCGTCGCCGTGCCAGGCCTTCCAGAGCATGTTCACGTTCATCGCGTTCTCCTTCTCGCTCCGGTTCTTCGTTCCGAGCGTCGATTCGCGGACTGCGCCGCGGTTCGCCGAGCCGGCTTCGCTCACCTATGCGAGGACCGCGCCGCGGTTCGCCAAGTCTGCCTTGCTCGTCCATTCGAGGACCGCGCCGCGGCCTGCCAACTCGCCGTTGAGCATCTATTCGAAGACCGCGCCGCGGCCTGCCAACTCGCCGTTGAGCACCTATTCGAGGACCGCGCCGCGGCTTGCCGACCCGACGGAGCGCGAGTAGCGGGCGAAATAGCCGGTCCCCTCGATCGTCTTCGGTTCCCATCCCTCTCGGCGTCGCTCAAGCTCATCCGGACCGACGTTGAGGTCGAGTCGGCGCTCGGGGATGTCGATCTCGATCACGTCGCCGTCCCGCACGAACGCGATCGGGCCGCCCTTCTGCGCTTCGGGGGAGACGTGGCCGATCGCCGGTCCGCGAGTGTATCCGGAGAACCGCCCGTCGGTGACGAGGGCGACGCTCTCGTCGAGACCGCGAGCACAGAGGGCGGCGGTCGCGTCGAGCATCTCGCGCATTCCGCGCCCTCCGGCCGGCCCCTCGTACTGGATCACGAGGACGTCGCCGGGCCGGATCCGCTCCGCCTCGATCTCGTGCAGGGCGTTCTCCATCCCGTCGAAGACGCGGGCCGGTCCGGTGTGGCGATGCATCGCCTCCGAGACGGCCGACTGCTTGATGACTGCGCCGTCGGGGGCGAGCGAGCCGCGCAGGACGGCGTGGCTCCCCTCGGTGTGGACCGGATCGTCGATCGGACGGATCACGTCCGCGTCGTAGACGTCGGCGCGCGCCAGTCGATCGCAGACCGTGCCCCCGTCGACGGTGATCAGGTCGGTGTGCAGCACCTGCTCGAGGCGCTTCATCACCCCGGGGATTCCGCCCGCGTCGCGGAGGTCCTCCATCGTGTACGGACCGGACGGGAGGACGGGGCAAAGGTGGGGTGTCTCCCTCGAGATCCGGTCGAACGCGTCGAGCGGGAGCTCGCGTCCGAGCTCGTGGCAGAGGGCGGGCAGGTGCAGGAGCGTGTTCGTCGATCCGCCGATCGCCTCGTTGACGCGCAGTGCGTTCTCGATCGCGCGGTCGGACAGGATCTCGGACGGACGCAGGTTCTTCTCCAGCAATCCCATGATCGCCTTGCCCGACTCGCGCGCGATTCGGAGCTTCTCCGCGTCGGTCGCGTGGACGCACGCGCAGTAGGGAAGGGACATCCCGAGCGCCTCGATCAGACAGGCCATCGTGTTCGCGGTCCCCATCCCGAAGCACCCGCCAACCCCGAGGTGGAAGCCGTCCTTGAGCGCGTTTCGCTCCTCTTCGGGAAGGGGAGCGCCGTCGCGCAGGCCGGTGATCAGCGCCTCCTGGTCGGCGGCCGTGCACCGCCGGCCGCGGTAGTGGCCGAGGTACATTGGTCCCCCGGTGACGAAGATCGTCGGGATGTCGATTCGCGCTGCGGCCATCAGCTGGGCCGGTTCGATCTTGTCGCAGGTCGAGATGAGGACCATCGCGTCGAACTGCGGCGCGACGACGGCCGTCTCGATCGCGTCGGCGATGACCTCGCGGCTCGGGAGAACGTAGTGGTGTGCGGGCGCGATCCCGTCGCAGAGGGCGATTGTATTCAGCTCGAACGGGCTTCCGCCGGCGATGCGGACGCCGATCTTGACCGCTTCGGCGATCCCGCGGAGGTGGGCGTGCCCCGGATGGAGTTCGCTCCACGAGTTGACGACGGCGACGAACGGTCGGTCGAACTCCTCGTTGCAGACGCCGCACGCGCGGATCAGCGTCTCGGTCATCACGCGATCGCGCAGGCTGTCCGATCGCAGTCTTCGTTCTCCTCGCCGTGGTCCGTTCACGTCTCCTCCTCTTCCGGTCCGTCGTCCTTCGGCGGTGCTCGTTCGACGGACGCCGAGATGGTACCGACAGCGAGGCTGAAAAGGAAGGCGCCCCAAGCGTGCACCCTGGAACGGTGCTGGGATGGACAAGAGAAGACGATTACAGGCTACGCTACGCTAGAGGTCGACGGACGCGGAGCGCAATTTGTTGAAACGGCGTTCACTCTCACTATAATCGCCGAACGTGCGAAACGTGCCGATAGGAGGCAGAGATCGATGGGTGGACACAACAACTGGTTGACCAAGGAAGCGCAGGGGCCATGCCCGCGGTTCGACGATCCGCGGGACTGCTTCCTGCGGGGGGTGCACATCCTCACCGTCAAGGCGGGGGAGACGGCGAACGGGATGTCGGTGGCGTCGGTCACGCAGGCGTCGCACGAGCCTCCGCTGATCTCGGTGGCGGT
>Ga0180435_10005194_pt1 | contig 12711 bp, 10 predicted proteins | sample SS_ome_3_FD_132467 | JGI IMG/M metagenome (GOLD analysis project Ga0180435, IMG submission 132467) | Hypersaline lake sediment archaeal communities from the Salton Sea, California, USA - SS_3_S_1 metaG | ecosystem: Environmental > Aquatic > Non-marine Saline and Alkaline > Hypersaline >... | reverse complement strand
CTTTATATATTGAATAATCCTTTTTTATAGATGTCGAATGATTCATACTAAACTAGTTAGAATAAAGTCTTATGACGAAACCGTCGTCTCCTTAGTCCTACTAGGGTTTGGCGGTTTTCTGATTGTTTATGAGGAATAATATATTCTTGGAAGGGTTCCGATTAGTTCCATTGAAAGAGTGGATTTTATTCAATTCTCTGTGCCCTTTTTATCCATACAGAATAGGAAAATGACTCTCCTGCTTCTAAACAGGGAGACGCTCAACATTTAGTTCGAATTGCTGCTCTAAGTATATGCTCACCGATGCCTAAACCGCAATAATCCCCCACAACGTTAACGTATCATCAGGTTGAATAAGTGTACCGCTCATTCGTTTCTCTCCTTTCATTTCTATGACCTTTTAATAGTATGAAAATTTTAAAAAATAAATCTTTTCTTTTATAATGGGAGAAGAACTGACAAGAAGGGGATAAAGATGAAACCGCTGAAGCTTTATATGAAAATAGGCATATTCATATCCATCTTACTACTTGTGACTGTATCCATTCTTGGGTATTCATTTATGCGCATGATGTCTACTACGTTTGAAAGTCAGACGGGTGAACGGGCTCTACATGTGGCGACGACTCTTGCGAATATGCCATCCATCCGTGCTGCTTTTACAGAAGAGAATCCGAGTGCTTTGTTGCAGCCAATTGCGGAGGAAGTTCGGAAAACGACAGGGGCAGAATTTGTCGTAATCGGGAATCGTGAAGGTATTCGTTATGCGCACCCAATAGAAGATCGGATTGGGAAAAAGATGGTCGGCGGCGATAATGACCGTGCGCTTCTTCACGGAGAGTCTTATATCTCAAAGGCAGTCGGCTCACTTGGTCCTTCCTTGAGAGGGAAAGCGCCCGTTAAAAATGAAGAGGGAGACATCATCGGCATTGTGTCAGTCGGCTTTTTACTCGAAGACATTGATGCCATCGTTCATCAGTATCGAGTGAAAATCATTTTTCTCGTTGTGACCGTTCTAATGATTGGAGGGATTGGGTCCATCTATATCGCCAAAGGGGTAAAAAGAGCGATTTTTGGTTTAGAGCCTCATGAAATTGCCCGACTGTTCGTCGAAAAGAATGGAATTTTACAATCGGTTAGAGAAGGGATACTTGCTATTGATGAGAAAGGGGCTATTACGATGGTCAATCAACAAGCCTACGATCTACTTCCGCTCGATCCATCGGTGGATTATGTTGGAAAATCGATTCGAGAAGTCCTTCCACAATCACGGATGATAGACGTATTGGATTCGAAGGAGAGTCAATTTGACGAACAAGTATCTTATGAAGGTCATGAGCTTATTGTAAACCGAGTGCCCATTTTTGAAGAAGGCGAAATGATGGGTGTTGTGTCGAGTTTTCGCCGGAAAAATGAGATTGACTTGTTGACGAAACAATTATCCCACGTTCATCGCTACGCCGAAGCGTTGCGTGCTCAAACGCATGAATTTGCGAATAAATTAAATACGATTTCAGGATTGATTCAGCTAGGCTCTTATACAGAAGCGATTGAATATATACATAAAGAAACCGATGGGGCTCAGACAATTGTTAAACGTGTTATGAAGGCCATACCCGATCCAATCATCGCGGCTATTGTCATTGGAAAGTTTAACCGAGCACAAGAGCTGAAAATTGATTTTCATATCGACAAAGAAAGTCAGTTGCAAGATTCGCTTGACGAGATGGATCGGGAAAAGCTTGTCACCATTTTAGGAAACTTGCTTGATAACGCTTTTGAAGCGGTATTGGCATCGGGACAAGCTAACAAGAAAGTTCAGTTGTTTATGACCGATCTCGGTCATGATTTTATTTTTGAAATTGAAGATAACGGTAGGGGAATTAGCGAGGAGGAATTTTCCCGTTTGTTTGAGAGAGGATTTAGTACGAAGCAAGGAGAAGACCGGGGGATTGGGCTATATTTAGTTCAAGAAGCGGTGACGCATTTAGGAGGGGTGGTCACCGTGGAAAATGGGAAGCTTGGAGGAGCAATTTTTACAGTAATTATTCCAAAGAGGGGGCGGGATGAATGAACGAGATACAAGTACTTATCGTTGAGGATGATTGGAAGAATTTAGAGATTAATCGTCGGTTCACAGAAAAAGTGGAGGGGTTTTCTGTCTGTGGAGTGGCAACGACCGTTGAAGAGGCGAAAGAACTGATTGACATTTTAAAACCCAATTTAGTTCTTCTAGATGTGTATTTACCGGATGGGGATGGAATCAACTTGTTGTGGTACTTGCGAACATATAAGCAGGATATCGATGTCATCATGATTACAGCTGCAAAAGAGGTAGACCGTGTGGAAGAAGCAATTCGCGGTGGGGTGTTTGACTTTTTAATTAAACCGATTATGTTAAATCGACTGAAGCAATCATTACGAAAGTATCGGGAATATAAAGGTAAACTTAAGGCTGTAAAAGAGGTGACACAAGGGCAAGTCGATCGCTTACTTCATCGTCTTCCTGAGCATGAAGAGGTTCATTCCCTTATCCCGAAAGGAATTGATCCGCTCACGTTAAAAAAGGTAAAATCCGAGCTAGCAAATTATCAAAATGGCATTACGGCTGATGAGTTCGGGCAATCGATCGGTATAAGTAGGACGACCGCTCGTAGATATTTAGAGTATTTAGTATCGACAGGAGAGGTGCATGCGGACCTCTCCTATGGAAAAGTGGGTCGACCTGAACGGACCTACATTGCTTATCACATTATGGAATCGAAAGGTTAAGTAGTGGAACGTGCTGTTGTGCTCCGTAAGTATCTCTTTCTCCAGGTGATCCTGAAGGCACGGTGCGCTTCATAGTAATTTTCACAGCGCGTGCTTGTTTGAAAAAAACGAGTTCGACAATGTCTTGAACTTCCACATTGAATAGCTGACAAATCGTGTCCGTAGTCAGTCGATTGGAAGATTGAACACGTTGAAAGGAGGCGTCATCATCCAAAATAATGTCAAACGTAATTTCATAAGGTCCAGCATTTTTACTTCGAATCACGCTAGCTAAATCCTTTAACACCGTTTCAGTTCTCATCTTCTTCCTCCAATCGTTCGTTTCTTAATTGGGAACAGTTCAAGGGGGCTCTCTACTTGAACCGTGTGGTAGACAGAAAACGTAAATACTTGACCACCTGATAACTCAGGAGGCGAAAAGGGAAGAGCGAGATTGCCAGCGGTTGAAATTCGGCCTTCATAGTCATAATGCATGAGCAAGGACCGAACAAAAGCGCAAATGCTATCGGCTAGCTCTTGGGTTTTGGCAATTACTTCAATGACAATTCCTAACTCATGAGGATGACCAAAAGTAATCTCACGCTCCCCCATCACGCCGTTTTGACCATAATGCAGAGAATGAAGAGAAGCTTGCTTGGCCTTCAGTTCAGGAAAATAGTCCGCTACTTCCATCTTCACTTTCTCCATGACATGATCGATTTGTTCAATGAATATCGGGTCACGAACGCCAGCTACTAACACGGTACGATAGCCGACAGGGCGAACGCCTTCAATTTTAATTTCGTAGGAAGAAGAAGGGATGAACCGACTTCCATCTACACGAACCGTTCGTTCATCATATTGAGTAAATGTGCATTGGGCTAAATCTAACATGCCACCTGGACCTGGTAAGTGATAAGGATGTGTTTTTTCATACAAAGTGTGTGCCGAAACAGATTGAACGGTACATGCCCGATTCGGATTTAACGGGCGAACGAGAAAGTGATCATCTCGAATAATCCCCATCATTCCATCCTTTGCAGTTCCTGGTTCGGCCGCGATGGCGCCGCATTCTAAAATTTTTCCCATATGCCAGCTAAGTCCAGGGTCCATTCCGTAAAAGAGAGGAAGGGCCGCTGTCATGACGGGGTCGTACGTTCTACCACTAATTATAATATCCACCTTTTCGTTAAATACGGTTAAATAGGGCTCAACCCCCATCTGACCGACAAGAGCAGTTGATTGTGTAATGGCTTCTTTTGTGAGCGGCGGTGCCGAACCACACGGTTTTACACAATCATCCTCCCACTTTTGTAAAAGCCATTGTTGATTGATGTCGGCGTAAATCAGAGCAACAGAAAGCTGAAGGTCTTCTTCTTCGGCAAGCTCAGTTAAGATGTCCATCATCCAGTCAACGCGACAGTTCGCTCCAGAACCGCCACAAGAACCGATGAATAGAGGGATGTTGAGACGTTTCGCCGCAAGGACAAGCGGCTTTAAATCTTTTTTCGTTGCATAACGACTGACGCCCCCAACGCCTTTTCCTAGGCGATGAGGCCCCCCATCGGTTGATCCGGCATCTACACTGATCGCATGAGGCTGTTCTTGTAAACCGTTTTCGAGAGATTCCATCGGATATCCGTATCCGAGCATTCCTTGCGGTGACAAAATTCGAAGCTCCTTCATTTAGGACATCCCCTTTCCATGAGTATGGTCGTTATGACTTCGTTGTCGCTTTCGTATAATCGGGCGAATGAGCGGGATGATTAGCGAAAAGAATGAAAGAATGAGTAACAGCAAGGTGATCTTGCTTTCCGTAAAAATGGTCAAGCTCCCATTTGAAATCGTCAGCGCTTGGCGAAAGGCTTGCTCCATCATCCCTCCTAAAATAAACGCGAGAATAAAAGGAGGTGCTGGAAAGGCGTACATTCGCATGAAGTATCCTAAAACGCCAAAGAAGACGAGTAAATAAAGATGGAACGTGTTAAAGCTAACGGCGTAAACCCCGATTAAACAAAAGACGATAATAAGAGAAATGAGCATCGGCTTAGGAATATATAAAATCCGCGAAATATACGGGATTAACGGTAAATTTAAAAGCAGTAAAAATAAGTTTCCGATATACATACTCGCAATTACACCCCAAAACACATCCGGGTGGTCTTGAAGCATTAGCGGTCCCGGCTGAACCCCTACAACTAACAAGGCTCCTAACAACACCGCTGTTGTCCCTGAACCAGGAATTCCTAGCGTTAATAACGGAACGAATGCCCCGCTTGTTGCCGCATTATTGGATGCTTCAGGTGCGGCCAGCCCTTTTATGTTTCCTTTTCCAAACGTTGAGGAATCCTTCGCCAGTCGCTTCTCCGATAAATAGGACATAAACGATGCGATGGTTGCGCCTGCTCCAGGTAAAACCCCAAGAACAAAGCCTAATAAAGAGTGGCGCGCAATCGGCCCCGAGATTTCCTTCGCTTCATTTCGTGTAATTTTGAGTGAGCCGACGTTCTCGCTTTTCCCGAACCCTTGTTTATTTCGCGATAAGATTAAGGACCCAACTTCTGCAAGGGCAAACAAGCCGAGTGCGATTATGAGAAAATCAATTCCCTCCATTAAGTATGGAGAACCAAAGGTGAAGCGAAGTGTACCGGTTTGTTGATCCATTCCAATCGTGGCAACGATAAGACCCATTGTCGCGGAGATTAAAGCTTTAACCGTGGAGCCCTCCGATAAACTTGCAATGGCGGTTAACCCAAGTAGCATGAGGGCAAAATACTCGGTCGGTCCAAAGGAAATAGCTACATCCGCCATGAACGGCGCAACAAGCATTAACAAGACAACGCTGATGGTCCCACCGCAAAAGGAGGCGATGGCTGCAATCGCTAACGCTTTACCAGCTTTTCCTTGTTTGGCAAGCGGATAGCCATCAAACGAGGTGGCAACCGTTCCGGATATCCCAGGAGCATTCAAAAGGATGGATGAGGTTGAACCCCCAAACACAGCTCCATAATAAACGCCTGCCATTAAGATAAGGGCCGAAGCTGGGTTCATCCCATAGCTCAGTGGAATCATAATGGCGATGGCGCTGATAGGACCAAGACCTGGTAACATCCCGATGATCGTACCTGCTAATACACCGATGAAGGCAAAAAGGATATTTTCAAACGTTAATGCAACTTGAAATCCATATATTAGACTGTCAAAATCCATTGTGATTCCCCCTTAAAATGGCAAGATCCCTTGAGGCAGGTAAATGTTCAGCAAATAATTAAAAGATAGATAGATGACGAAAGAGAACGATAGGGCGACAAGGCCATTCACTTTCCAATTTTCATAGCCAAGCAATCGAGTCATTGCGAACAAAAAGGCGACCGTGGTAAGGACAAAGCCGACAATCTCAAGTAGAAAAATATAAAGCAAAATCATTCCAACGATACCTACCAATAGTGTCTTCTCTTTTTTAGCAGCTTGTTTTCCTTCCTTTTTCTTTTCGTTTTTATCGAAAAATAAACCGATTGATAAGACAAGTAAAAGAAAGCCTAGCCCTTTCGGAAGAACGTCAGAATCTACAATCGCGTAAGGAAACTTCGGCAGTTGAAAACTGAGCGTCAAATAAAGAGTTGAAAATAAGATTAAGAGAATTGATATCTTTCGATTGGTTGTTCGTAAATTCATGTGCTGACACCTTCTTTCTTTTATCAATGTAAGAGAAGAGCTGACTCTATTTGGTAGAGGCAGCTCAGTCCTTTAACCATTTTTAATTAACGAGGCCGATTTCTTTCATCAATTCTTTCATTATTTCGTATTCTTCATCTAAATGAGCTTTAAATTCGTCACTTGCCATAAAATTATCCGTCCATCCGAAATTGTCGCGCTGTTCTTTCCAAGTATCAGTCTCCATCATGTCTAGAATCGCGTTTTCATAATAAGTCACTGCCGCTTCATCCATTTCTGGAGGACCCATGAATCCGCGCCAAACGATGAACTCATCGTCAATGCCTTGCTCTTTTAGTGTTGGGAACGTTGAAATGACGTCTCCTTCAAGGCGGTCAGGTGCGGTGATGGCTAATACTTTTACTTTTCCAGCACGGGCTTGTTCTGTTGCTTCTGCAAGTCCGGTTGAATACACATCGACTTTTCCACCGAGCAACATGCTCATGCCATTTCCATCCTGTGCCGATACATATTTCAATTGCTTCACATCAACGCCAGCTGCTTTCGCTGCCTTCACAAAAACGAGATGATCCATGCTTCCAGGAGCGGAATCACCGACAACTGAAACGGACTGGGGATCTTCTTTTAAGGCATTCACTAAGTCACTCATCGAATTAAAAGGTGAATCTGCGCTTACAATGAACGCCGCATAATCCGCAATGACTCCCGCAATCGGTGTAAAATCATTATGATCGAGCTCTGATTGTCCATTTAGCGGTACGAATAAAATTGGTGGAGAAGTGACAAACAACGTGTGCGGATCACTCTTTTTTCCATGAACATAAGCCCACCCAACAGCACCGCCACCACCTGGCTTATTTACAACCGCCATGCGTTGATCAATCAGTTGTTCTTCTTCTAACACTTTTGCAACCGTACGTGCAGTCGTATCCCATCCACCACCTGGTCCAGCTGGTGCAATTACTTCTATTGGTTTAGAAGGTTGAAAGGATTCTTTCTCCCCATTTGAGGAACTAGACTCACTCGCTCCGCCACAAGCCGCTAACGAAAGAGCAAGAAAAGCTGCTAAAATCGTCATTATCTTTTTCATGAAATACCCCCCTTGAATCTATTTGGTAACGCTTTCATAATAACTTGAAGGTTTGTTAGAGTGAATATTCCGAAAAATAAAGACAATTTGTTCTTTGTGGGTATTTTGTTCATTTTGTTTATGAGAAAAGCATCCCACTGAATAATCGGGATGCTATGTTTTGTTATTCGATTGAATTTAAGTATGTGGAGTAAATGAGGTAAATGGAATTTAAGACGCTTAAAAGGCTGATTTCTTCAAGAATTGGGGATTTGTGACTAATGAGTCTTCGTTCACTAACGAGTATGACTTTTTTTGCCCGACTAGCTAAAAAAGACTCGTTATTTCCTGTTATGGCAATGATGGGAATACCACGTTGTGAGAGAAGTTTAACGAGTCGGGTAATGAACCTTGTTTGTCCCGAAAAGGAGAAGATGACGGCCAAATCTTTTTCTGTTAGAGACTGTGCCTCATTCAACTGATTTTCATGGTTACTGTAAGCGCTAGAATATTTTCCTAGTCTCATAAATTTAAATTGGGCGTTTCGTGCTAACAAATGGGAAAATGTCACCCCGAAAAAAGCGACCTTATGTGCCTGATGAATATTTTGTACCACTTCAAAAATGTCTTGTGACTGTAATAGCTTTTTTGTTTCTTCTAATGAGTCTTGAAGTTCCTTGAAGTATAAATCTAAATTTTGGCGGTTTGCATTCGTGTTGATCTTTTCTAGATTAACTTCGGAATAATTAAACTCAATATAATGTCTAGCATATTCTTTCAGTTCCTTAAAGGTTATATTTTCAAACTTTCTACAAAAACGGGTAATAGTGGCGGGAGATGTATGACAAGCTTTAGCTAAATCATAGATGGACATGTCTGGTATTTGTTCTACATGACGCAAAATGTACTCGGCTATGATGACATCGATTTTTGTATGGTCTGTTGAAGATTCGATAAAGTTTAGTAGCTTTGCTATAAAGTTATACATTTATCTACAACGCCCCCATTTCTTATTTAATACGTATTATAAGCCTCTTTTCTAGCATTTCACACTATCTGAAGTGAAAAAAGTTTCATAAATTGAAATTTTTCCGAGGGTTCAAAAATTCACTGTTAATCTTGAGATACAGAAACTAATTCATCAATTCCTACTTGAGTAAAGGAGATGACCTTCGTGAAAAAGTTTAATGTAACGATTGTTGGTGGAGGCAGTACTTGGACACCTGGTCTATTGAAAGGACTATGTGCAAGACAAGAAACGTTTCCGATTCATCGTTTAGTTATGTTTGATATTAATGAAGAACGTCAAAGAACAATTGGGGAGTTTGCCAAAATATTGTTTGCAGAAGAATATCCTCAAATTGAATTTCATTATACAACGGATAAACATGAGGCATTTCAAGAAGATGTTGACTTTGTATTTTGTCAAATGAGAACTGGCGGCTATGAAATGCGCGAAAAAGATGAAAAAATTCCACTAGGTTTAGGCTTAATCGGTCAGGAAACGTGTGGACCGGGTGGTTTTGCTTACGGGATGCGCTCTATTCGAGATATGGTACAACTTGTCGAAGATGTTCGAGCTGTTGCGCCTAATGCGTGGATTTTAAATTACACAAATCCGGCAGCTATTGTAGCTGATGCTTTATCCCGTTTATATCCAGAAGATAAGCGAATTCTAAATATTTGTGACCAGCCTGAGAATCTCTTACGTTCTTATGGACGAATTTTAGGGATGGATGCAAGAGACTTTGATCCAGTATATTTTGGTCTAAACCATTTTGGATGGTTTACTCACCTTTATGATCATGAAGGAAATGATTTATTACCGGAATTAAGAGAGCGAATTTTAAATGAAGGATTCCGCCCTGTAGACTATGAACAACGCGATCAATCATGGCTCGATACGTATGCGATGGTGGAGCGAATGGTTCGAGACTTTCCTGACTATCTTCCAAATACGTATTTGCAATACTATCTATATCCCGATAAAGTGTTAGAAAAATTAAATCCAACATTTACAAGAGCAAATGAAGTAATGGCTGGCCGTGAGAAGCGAGTATTTGAAGAATGTAAGCGGATTATTGAAAATGGAACGGCGAAAGATTCGCACGTCGTTCACAACGATGCGCACGGTGAATTTATCATTATTGTTGCAGAATCTATTGCCTTTAATAAAGGGGATAACTTTATCGTTATCCTGAGGAACGAAGGAATTGTCGAAAACTTACCAAGTGACGCCATGGTAGAGGTTGCAGCAAGCCTCACTTCAAATGGTCCTCGACCTTATAAAGTGGGCGAAATTCCAACGTTCTATAAAGGGTTAATTGAAGGGCAGTATGCATATGAAAAACTAACTTCAGAAGCGTACATTGAAGGTTCCTATTCCAAAGCTCTTCAAGCGTTAACTTTAAATCGAACGGTCGTTTCAGCTGGAAAGGCGAGAGAAGTTTTAGATGCGTTAATTGAAGCGAATAAAGGGTATTGGCCTGATCTCCGTTAAACAGAGGGAGTTTTCTCTCTCTGTTTTAAAAAACATAATAAAGTATCCGCTTTCAAAACTACTTAGATAAAGGGGGACTTTGATCAATGAAACATATTTTTACTTTTGATTTTTTTCAGCGAGTCGGAAAAACGTTTATGGTGGTCATTGCGCTGTTACCGGCAGCGGGCCTTTTGCTCGGTCTTGGAACCACTTTGCAATCACCGTATTTAATACAGTATATGCCTTTTCTCGAGCATGAGGTTTGGCAACAAATTGCAAGCTTGCTAAAAGGTGCTGGTAGTGCGATATTCCGAAATTTAGGGGTGTTATTTGCGATTGGGATCGCTGGAAGTTGGTCAGGTGGGAAGTCAGCTGCAGCGCTATCGGCACTAGTTGGTTACCTCATTATGCACACGGTTATTGGCATTGTGTTAGGGATAACTCCAGAGAATACATCTGAGCCGGGTTATGGAATGGAACTTGGAATTCCAACGTTACAAATTGGGGTATTCGGTGGTATTATAATTGGATTTGTTTCCGCGAACTTATATAAGAGATATCATGACTTTAAAATGCCGGATGTATTATCCTTTTTTGGAGGGTCTCGCTTTGTTCCAATCGTAACAGCGGGATGGTCCATTGTCATTGCGCTTATTCTGTCTTTCGTATGGCCACTTGTTCAAGATGGTATTTTCTCTTTAGGGAAAGCGCTATCAGGAGAGAATACACCGCCAATTTATATGTTTATATATGGACTTGTTGAACGAGCGTTAATTCCTTTTGGCTTACATCATATCTTTTACATTCCGATTCGATTTTCAGAAGTAGGAGGAATGTACACAACACTGGCGGGGAATGTCGTTTCTGGAGATACAGCGATGTATATGGCGCAACTCGCAGATAAGCAAATAGATCAATCCATTGAAATTACGGCAGGTCGATTTATGGCTGGTAAGTATCCATTCATTTTATTCGGTTTACCAGCAGTAGCGCTAGCCATGTACCATATGGCAAAGCCAGAAAATAAAAAGGCAGTGGGAGGCTTATTATTCACGGCAGCTGCTACGGCCTTTTTAACAGGTATAACAGAGCCAATTGAATTTACCTTTTTATTTGTTGCACCCCTGCTGTATGTGTTCCATACGTTAATGGCTGGTTTATCTTTTATGCTCATGTATGTTTTAGATGTAAATATTGGATATGCGGGAGGATCTGGATTTATCGACTTCTTACTTTTCGGTATTTTACCAGGGGTAGGGGAGCCTTGGTGGTACGTCATTTTAGTTGGGTTCGCAATGGCCGTCGTGTATTATGGCGTATTCCGCTGGGCGATTGGCAAATTTAATTTACTTACGCCAGGACGCGGGTCAGAAGATTCCAATCGTTTAATGACAAAAGAAGATTACGAACAGAAAAGAAATGGTAAATCGAATGATCAACAAAAAGCATACGATGTTTTAAAAGCATTAGGTGGAGAGGATAATATTTTAAACTTAGATGCTTGTATCACGCGTTTACGTGTCGGTATTATCGATAAAGCAAAAGTCGATAAATCTCAATTAAAAGCATTAGGTGCTGCCGGAGTATTAGACGTTGGAAATGGAATACAAGCTATTTTTGGTCCTACTTCAGATGTACTTCGAGGACAAATTCAAGACATTATTGATAATGGGACAACGATCGAGAACAATCAGGTAGCTGCTAGCAAAGATTCCATATCCATTATCGCACCGTTAACGGGGAAAGTTATCCCGGTAGAGGAAGTACCCGATGAAGTATTTAGTACAAAAATGATGGGAGAAGGAGTGGCAATTATTCCATTGGTGGATACAGTTGTTTCGCCAATAGATGGAACGATTGTATCAATCTATCCAACAAAGCATGCGGTCATGATGAAGTCCGAAGAAGGGGTAGAGCTCTTAATTCATATGGGACTGGATACGGTTCAATTGAAAGGAGAAGGGTTCGTAATTGAAGTTACAGAAGGACAGCGAGTTCAAAAGGGAGAAGTGATAGGAAGGTTTGATATTGGGAAGGTTCAAGATGCTGGATACAAAACTATTACTCCAATCGTTATTACGAACAGTGATCAATATACCCTTCAAACACCTGTAGTAAATCAAAAAGTAGAAGCTGGTCAATCAGTTGTCTTAGAATTAACGAAGTAAGGTTATTTAAGTCCCTCATGCTGAGCGTGAGGGCATCCTCTTTTTAGTTATAAAAGGAAAGCGAGGATTGTGAGTGAAAATTATAATTGCACCTGACTCATTTAAAGGATCGGTTTCAAGTACAAAGGCAGCGTTAGCGATTGAGCGTGGTATCAAAAGCGTTCTTTCGGATTGTGAAACCATCTGTATCCCGATGGCAGATGGTGGAGAAGGAACAGTTGAAGCGATATTAGCCATTACCGGTGGGAAGGAGATTTATGAGAATGTCAACGATCCACTTGGTAGGCCTATTCAAGCTTCTTTTGGGTGGGTTGAGGAAGAAAGAACCGCCGTCATTGAAGTGGCCGCAGCCTCAGGTCTTCCTTTATTAAAGAAGGAAGAGCTAAATCCTTATCAAGCCTCTACATATGGCACAGGGCAACTAGTGAAGAGAGCTTTAGATTTGGGAGCCAAAAAGATCATAATCGGACTTGGAGGTAGTGCAACCGTCGATGCGGGTACGGGTCTGTTGCAAGCACTCGGTGTCAAGTTTTTCAATCAACATGAAGAGGAAATAATAATGGGCG
>Ga0180435_10005192_pt1 | contig 12713 bp, 10 predicted proteins | sample SS_ome_3_FD_132467 | JGI IMG/M metagenome (GOLD analysis project Ga0180435, IMG submission 132467) | Hypersaline lake sediment archaeal communities from the Salton Sea, California, USA - SS_3_S_1 metaG | ecosystem: Environmental > Aquatic > Non-marine Saline and Alkaline > Hypersaline >... | reverse complement strand
TTAGGACCATGACAAGCACTGCATTTGCCGAGGGACTCCAAGTAGCAATTCACCCTCAACCTCATTTCCCAGTGGATCCTGCTGCCTGGTGGATGGATGCGCCGCTTGATTTCAGCTGGTGGAATTCTTGGTTTGACCAATATCACGCCTTCGCGATACATTTCGCTGAAACAGCCCAGATCCAGGGCGCGGATATGCTTATACTCGGCGGAGATTGGTTGATACCAGCTTTACCCGGTGGCAAATTAGCGAATGGTGATCCTTCAGGTGTTCCGGCAGATTCTGGCCTCCGCTGGATTGAAATCATGAACGATGTGAATGCCCGTTTCTCCGGAACCATTGCCTGGACCATGTCCCTCCCAACTGGAACTTCTATCCCGGAGTATTTTGAACATGTAGACCAGGTTCACCTGAACTGGGATCCCGGGCTAGTCATTGCACCAAATATTACTTTGGAAGAACTCGTCAATACAGCTGATCTTTCATTAGATCAAGAAGTAAACACGTTCTGGTCTAACTGGTTGAAACCTGATAACAAACAAATAGTATTACGAGTTCTGTATCCATCTGTATCCGGTTGGAATCCCGATTGTTCCTCCGATATCGACGGCTCCTGCTATCCAATCTCGACCTTTACTACCCCTGCCCCGATCGTGACGGATTATGATACGGGATTTTCTGAACAAGCCCTCGCTTACCAGGTTTATTTATCGACTGCTCCAAAAAAGAGCTGGGTTTCTGGAATCATCTCACAGGGTTATTACGCTCCAGCAGTCCTGCATGATAAATCCATCTCTATTCACGGGAAACCAGCAGAAAACCTGATTCAAGAGTGGTTCTTGATGCTTAAATAATTTCTTACACAGCTCCAGATCAGATATTAGACTACAATCGTGAAAATTGGAGTCAAAAATCAGCCTATTTGGTGTTTATAATTGTTAAACTATTGTTGGAAATTAATATTGCCCCTTGTAATTATTAACACTATTGCTATAATGAAGCTCCAGTTGAACACCAAACCCATCCACTTTTCCTCTGTGGATGGGTTTTAAATGTCGTAAGATAAAGGCTATTGGTGAAGTGCTAAGAATGACGAAAGAAATTAAACAAGAAAAATCCCTTGAGTTCGAAAACCCGCTTGCTCACCTGCTTCAAATTGGCAGTGACAAAGGTTATGTTACGTTGGATGATATTTCAGATATTTATCCCAAGGCAGAGAATAATGTAGACCAGCTGGAAGAGGCTTTTTCTGCCCTACTGACTGCCGATATTCCCTACGTGGAAAGTGAAGACGAAGCGGAAGAATTAATTGAGGATGAAAGTGAAGATATTCTCGTAAATCACGATAGTGATCTCTTTGATGAGGATGATCCGCTAGAGAATATCAGCACCAACGATACTGTTGGCCTTTACATCAAACAGGCCGGGAAAGTTCCATTATTGACCAGAGATGAAGAGCAGAATCTGACCAGTTTGATAGATGAGGGTCGAAAAGCCCAAACAAGGTTGGCAGAAGAAGAACTCACTCTCGAACAAAGGGAGGCCCTCAGCGAGATCGTAGATCAAGGATGGGAAGCTTTTGAGCATCTAATCCAGGCTAACTCACGACTCGTGATCAGCATCGCTAAAAAATATGTTGGACGTGGTGTATCTTTCCTGGATTTGATCCAGGAAGGGAATATTGGTATGATGCGAGCTGCACTCAAATTTGAACGAGATCGTGGCTACAAATTCAGCACCTATGCAACCTGGTGGATTCGCCAGGCTATCACCCGGGCTATAGCCGATCAGGGCCGGACCATCCGAGTTCCAGTTCATATGGGTGACAAGATCAATAAAATGATCCGGATGCAGCACCAGCTCAAGCAAGATTTGAATCGCGATCCAAATCAGGATGAACTTGCTGAAGCTCTCAATGTAACTCCAGATGATGTCCAGGACATGATGAAACATGCGCGGCGTCCATTATCGCTGGAAATGCCTACTGGCAAAGAAGATGATGCTCAACTAGGTGATTTCATCGCTGATACTGACGTCACTCCTCCAGATGAAGAAGCAACCGGAATCCTCCTCCGGGAACATCTCCAGGAAGCTCTAGCAGAGCTCCCTCCCCGAGAGACAAAGATCCTAGAAATGCGCTACGGTTTGGTTGACGGTCGTACTCTTACGTTAAACGAAGTCGGAAAGAGAATGGGAGTGACCCGCGAGAGAATTCGTCAGATCGAAGCACAAGCCTTAAGAAGGCTTCGTAATCCACGCATCCAGGAAAAGCTACAGGCTTACCTGGACTAAGACATAATTGCGAACACAAAAAAAGCGGAACAGATTAACTGTTCCGCTTTTATTTATTTTATAGATTTTTCCTATTTCAAATACAGATCACCCCAAGTTGTAGGATCTGCATAAAAACGTCCTTGCACGTTACTAACAACAGATTGCTGGTTTAGTGTTCCGGCAATGTCATTGTCATTGATTGAAATAGCAAAACCAAAGTGATTACCGGATGCTGGATTTGTGACACCAATCAAACTCCAAGGGATCTTGAATTCCACCTGGTAACCATTTCCACTCTCCAATACACCAATCTTCACATCGGCTTTTTTACCAGCATTTGTTTTCGGGGTCCACAGATAGGCCAATGGCGGCTGGTTAGTGATACCGTACTGCCCAGGAGAAATTCCGATCTGATAGTCATCGGCTGACATTGTATGCAGAGAATAATCTGCACTAACATATCGGTCAAAATGAACCTCGATGGAATCTCCAAGGTAAAGTTTCTCATTAGTGCTTTCCTGGACATATTTCTCGTCTTTTACCCGGACGCCTATATACAGGAAATCCTCATCCCACGCGGCAACGACAGATCCTGAACTGTCCTCCGCATTTGTCCACTTATTTGCCCCAAAAACAACATAATTAATCACGTTTTGAATTGGCGAATCCCATTCATCGAGATTCCCATCCATATTCAGGTTTTTATCCAAATAATCAGCAGTGATCGAAGGTCCAGGACGGACTGAAGGACCTGTAAAGGCAGAATCTGTGGCTGCGACCACAGGTGTTTCAGTAGCATCAAGTTCCTCTGTTGCTGTCACTATAGGTGTACTTGTGAAAACTACCTTTGGTGTTGAAGTATTTTCTCCACCACTTGATGAGGATGCAGAAGTCGCTGGAACCTCCTGTGTTGGCTCAAATAGAGCTGTCATGGTTTTATCAGGAGTAGGGAAAGAAAATGGTGTCGGTGTTGAAAATCCCGGCAAAGTACAACCTGTCAGCATAGTTAACACTATTAACGCCACAATAATTTGGCGGGTTTTGATTTTATCCATGGAATTATCCTCCTCAATGAGGCTCATCACACTTTCTATGTTTTTTATACTAAAATTATAAACGAGTTTTACGGATTTTTTCTCCCTTATCAAGGAGTTACCTCTGTATACATATGAACATCCCCGACCTTCAGTAACTATTGATGTAGCAATATTCAGGCCATTTGGAAATGAATATCAAATATTATTGATCCAAAGAGCTCAAGCGCCATATAAGGGCAAATATGCTCTTCCCGGGGGATTTATCAATATAGATGAATCCCTGGAAGAGGCTGCCCACCGGGAGTTATACGAAGAAACCGGAGTTGAAAACATGATGCTTACGCAGATCCAAACCTTTAGTGATCCTGAGCGAGATCCTCGCGGACGAGTTATTTCTACTTGTTATGGTTGTGTCCTGGATGTAGGAGATAAAATCCGAATTATGCCGGGAGATGATGCTGTAAATGTTGGTTGGTTTGAACTGAGCGATCTCCCACTCCTGGCCTTCGACCATAACCTTCTGATCCAGGCCGCTATCGTCAAACTACTCCCTTCATTCTAAAATACTTATTATTTTCAGATCCCCCATCTTCCTACTTGATTAAATAAAACACCCCACCATGCCGTGTGTGATTGAGTCTTGAACCTGCTTGCGCAGATTGGGTATCCGCATCAGGAATTTCGCCTTGGCTCAGGCCTATCGCGTAGCTCCATCAATATAGGACCCCTTAAATTTGGTGTTGGCTCAAAACACTTCGATCACATCGCGAACACAGTAGGGTGGTTACACTTTACCATAGGTAACCCTGACTGAAAAGGGTTTTTTTGTCCTGAAATTTACTCCAAATTTAATTTAATATGGAGCTCTTTCAGCTGACCAGGTTCTACTGATGACGGTGCATTTCCCATCAAATCCCGAGCAGATTGGTTCTTTGGAAAAGCGATCACTTCCCGAATATTTGGTTCATCTGCCAAGATCATGCACAGACGGTCAATCCCCGGGGCAATACCACCATGGGGCGGTGTCCCGTAGGAAAAAGCCTTCAACATATGGCCAAAACGCTCCCGGGCAACCTCCATATCCAGACCTATCAACGCGAAGATCTTTTCCTGGAGTGCAGCGTTATGAATCCTGATCGATCCACCAGCTATCTCATATCCATTCAGAACCAAATCGTACTGCTGACCACGAACCCGAGAAGGATCTTCGTCGAGCAAGTCGATATCCTCAACCATAGGGGACGTGAAGAGGTGGTGGCTGGGATCCCAGCGTTTTTCATCTTTATTCCAATTCACCAGGGGGAAATCAATAATCCAGCAGAAACCAAGCACGTCCTTATCAACCAGATCCAGGCGGTCGCGAAGTTCTTCCCGCAGCCTACCCAGGCTTTCATAAACCACTGCAGGATCATCTGCCACAAATAACAGCAAATCTCCCGGGGTTCCTTTCAGTCGCTTAATCAACTCTTTTTTGATCTCAGGAGAGAGGAATTTAGCAAAGGAGGATCTCTCTTCACCGTCAGTTGTCAGGGCCAGGTATGCCAAACCACCAGCGCCAAATTGCTTGACATATTCAGTCAATTCATCGATTTGTTTCCTGCTGTAATCACCAAGGCCTTTGGCGTTAATCCCTTTGACCAGGCCGCCTTTGTCAACGATATCTGCAAAAACGCGGAAACCCGAATCAGGAGCAAGGTCGGAAATATCTCCCAGTTCCAAATCAAATCGGATATCCGGGTTATCTTTTCCGAATCGATCCAAGGCTTCCTGATAAGTCAATCGCGGCCATGGGGTTTGTAGAATCTTTTTATCAGGAGTGACTTCAGCAACCAGATCTGTATAAAGGCCTTCAATCAAGCCCATCACATCCTCGCGGTCCACAAACGACATCTCGAGATCCAGCTGAGTAAACTCTGGTTGGCGGTCACCGCGTTGATCTTCATCGCGGAAGCAGCGAGCAATCTGGAAATACTTCTCCATTCCTGCCACCATCAACATCTGTTTTAACTGCTGAGGGGATTGTGGAAGCGCGTAGAATTGTCCAGGGTGAACCCTGGATGGCACGATATAATCCCTGGCTCCTTCAGGAGTCGTTTTGAATAATATCGGAGTTTCGATCTCGAGGAAGTCACGATCATCCAGATATTTGCGAATAAAGGTGACAATCTTGTGGCGAAGAATGATGTTATCCCGCATTCTTGGTCGGCGCAGATCCAAATATCGGAATTTCAACCGGGTCTGTTCATCAACATCTTCTTCCTGATTGATCAGGAAAGGTGGTGTGACAGCAGGATTCAGCACTTCTATCCGGGAAATCTCAACTTCAATTTCACCAGTGGACAGATCTGCATTTATCATTCCTTCAGGCCTTTTCCTGACCGTTCCGATCACCTGGATCACCCACTCAGATCTAACCGGTGTCAGAGCTTGATGAACCTCAGGTGATGTTTCAGGATTTGATACAACTTGAACTTTACCAAAGCGGTCGCGCAAGTCTATAAAACTCACCCCACCCAGATCACGTATACGGTCTACCCAACCTGCCAGGGAGACTTCCTGGCCAACATGTTTGATATTTAACTCACCACAAGTATGCGTTTTGTACATCCTTCCTCCAGCTGCAGCCCAACCAAATATGAAATAATGAAATAAGTTTCTGAATTATAGCATGCCAGCAGAATCATTCAGATAATAATGTCTCATAACAAGAATAACACCCCAACCCCTACTAAAGCGATAATTGTGCCACCCACAGCCCCCCACCCCATTTTCTCCTTAAAATAAAATTTTTCAACTGGGAGCAAAAAGATCGGTGGGAGCGCCATCAACGTGCTTGCTACACCAATGCTGGTATGCTGAAGTGCAAACAGAGATAACGAGACACCAAGAAACGGACCTGAAAACGCTCCACCTACGATTCCCCAGAAGGCTTTTGGATTTGATACTACTTTATTAATCGTGTTCCTAAATTCTTTTTGAATAAGGGTTGCTGACCAAATCACAATCATTGCTATGATCATACGAATGAAGTTGGCAGAGATAGGAGAAAAGCTGCCATCTAATCCGAGCTTGGCCAGCACCACCCCTAATCCTTGACCCGCCGCCCCCCCCAGTCCATACAAGATACCTTTTTTATAATTCTCTTTATCTGGTGGTTGTTTTTGATTCTTCTCCATTACGACCCAGCCAATACCCATCAACGTGACCAGTATTCCTGAGATTTGCCACAAAGAGAGTCTTTCTCCCAGGAAGATCCAGGCTGCAGCCGCTGCGATGATCGGAGCCAAGCTCATCATTAGCATTGATAATCTCGGGCCAATCATTACGAAAGCTTGGAATAAAAAGGCATCTCCCAGAACCAAACCTACGATTCCAGAAAGCCCCAACCAGAACCAACGATCCCATTGAGCTCCTACTGGCCAGAGGCTGCCTAAGAAGATCCAATGTGCGAGGGTCAAAAAGAAGCAGGCAGCAATCAATCTAACGCGGTTGACAACAGTCGAACCCACCAATCTTCCCGCCACAGTGAACAGAGTCGAGTTCACAGCATAGGTGATTGAGGTAATTATGGCTGCCAATTCTCCCAGATACAACAATTTCATAAGATATCCGTATATATGAATAACAAGCTACAATTGTACCGGATAGTCAGAAAACCGTTAATGATATTCTGTGAATATAGCCATTTGTTGGATAGTATAAACTTTATAACAGGAGGATTGAATGCAATATAAGAAAAGCGGCACACTAATGGAATCCGTAGATATTCACCTTAAACAAGGAGAATCGATCTACTCAGAATCTGGTGGAATGGCCTGGATGAGAGGTTCTTTCAAAATGGATACCAGCACGCGGGGCGGATTGGGAGCCGGACTGGGAAGAATGTTGGCCGGGGAATCCTTGTTCCTTACCACCTATACCTGCCAGAGCCAGGATGGGTTGATCACCTTTACTCCAGAAGTTCCAGGGAAAGTGGTCGATCTGAACTTAACTGGTGGCCAAAGTTTGATCTGTCAGAAAGACGCCTTTATGTGTGCAGAGGAATCCGTCAAGATCGAAATGCATTTTCGGAAACGACTTGGTGCGGGCCTGTTCGGCGGTGAAGGTTTCATTCTCCAGAAAATCACTGGGCCTGGTACTGCTTTCGTCGAGATCCCTGGCGAGGTCCGAGAGATAGAGCTTGGTTCAGGAGAGATCATGAAAGTGGATCCCGGCCATATCGCCATGTTCGAACCCTCAGTTGATTATGACATCGCCGCGGTAAAAGGGTTAAAAAATGTCCTTTTTGCCGGTGAAGGTCTCTTCCTGGCCACATTGAAAGGTCCCGGAAAAGTCTGGCTGCAAACCCTACCTCTCTCCAATCTGGCAATGAAGCTCTCTCGATATATGCCAACCAAGGGTTAGACCTGATAGTTCCAAAAACAAAACATCCATTCCTTATTCAAGAATGGATGTTTTGTTTTAATTTTACAAAGAAATCAAATCATTTTCCTGGAGGATTTTATTTTCAGTGTATACTGAGGGAAATCGACTTGGGGAGGGAAAAATGAGAGCATTAGAAGATCGCATTCTCAAAGATGGACAATATATCGGGAACGGTATTCTTAAGGTGGATAGTTTCGTCAATCATCAGGTTGATCCCAAATTGATGAATGAGGCAGGAAAAGAATTCGCGAAATTATTCATGGATTTTTCCGCCACCAAGATATTAACCGCAGAGATATCCGGTATCGCGCCAGCGGTATCAGCAGGATTACACCTGGGAATCCCGGTTGTTTTTGCACGAAAAAACAAACCCATAACGATGCCTGACCAGGTTTTGTTAACACTATCTCCTTCTCATACTTCAGGCAGAACTGTAGAATTGATCGTTTCTCCAGAATATCTGGGAGCTGGAGAAAGAGTATTGATCATCGACGATTTTCTTGCGACTGGAAAAACTATCGAAGGATTGATCCGCCTGGCTGAAATTGCTGGGGCTACAGTTGTCGGTGTTGGTACATTAATTGAAAAGACATTCGAAGAAGGTCGTGCTCATTTGGAAGCAATGAATATTCATGTTGAAGCTCTAGCAAGAATCGAATCAATGTCAGAGGATGGGATAGTTTTTTATAGACCATGACACAAGATACGATAGTCATTCTTGATTTTGGATCACAATATACTCAGTTGATCACCCGGAGCGTCAGAGAACAATCTGTATACTCTCTTCAATTACCCTGGACTACTAGTGCTGAAGAAATTTCTAATCTCCGTCCAGCTGGTATGATCCTCTCCGGAGGGCCGGCATCAATTTATTCCCCAAACGCACCGAAATTTCCCTATTTCTTGCTCGACCTTAAAATCCCGCTTCTGGGGATTTGCTATGGCATGCAAGCCACGGCTGATGCCCTGAATGGGGAGATCACTTCTTCAGCCGCCAGGGAGTTCGGGTACACGCAACTAACCGTAGAGGAACAGAACCCTCTCATCCCTATAGGAGTTCACCAGGTTTGGATGTCTCATGGGGATCAAATAACAAAACTACCTGATGGGTTTTCCTCGCTTGCAACGAGCGAAAATACACCTATAGCGGCTATGGGGGATCTCCATCGCCAACTATTTGGAGTCCAATTCCACCCCGAAGTGAAACATACCTCTATTGGCACAGAAATCATAAATAATTTCCTGTTCAAAATTTGTAATATCAATGCCAGTTGGACACCATCATCAATCATCGAAGAAAGTGTATCCCAAATCAAACAGGAAATTGGAAGTTCAAGAGTTCTGTCTGCCGTCAGCGGTGGCGTCGATTCCAGTGTTGCCACCGCTCTGGTTCATAAAGCAGTTGGAAATCAACTGGATGCGGTATTTGTTGACACCGGGCTTCTCCGTAAGAATGAGGTCCAGGAAGTAAATGCAGCTCTTCAAGAGAATCTGCGTATAAATTTAAAAACTGTACTCGCAGAAAACCTGTTTTTCCAGGACCTAAAAGGAATTAATGATCCTGAAGAAAAGCGCTCAATAATCGGCAATCGTTTCATCCGAATTTTTGAGGAAGAAGCGCGAAATTTAAATACTCCTGATTACCTCGTTCAGGGAACGATTTATCCTGATGTCGTAGAATCTGCAGCACCGGATAGACCAGAATCGGAAACGATCAAAACTCACCATAACGTGGGCGGTTTGCCAGAGAATATGTCGTTCAAGCTGATAGAACCGCTCCGGTATCTATTCAAAGATGAGGTACGGAAGATCGGTGAGGAATTAGGACTGCCCCACTCTTTGGTTTGGCGCCAACCTTTTCCTGGCCCAGGATTGGCTATACGCTGCTTGGGTGAAGTTACCCAAGATCGCATTAATCGCTTACGAAAGGCAGATGCAATCTATCTCCAGGAACTGGAAGATGAAAATCTTCTCCACTATAGAATGAATGATGTTGGCAGCGGATCATCCCAAGCCTTTGCTGTATTATTGCCAGTAAAGTCAGTCGGCGTGATGGGTGATCAGCGCACGTACGAAGACGTGATCGCTCTCAGGGCAGTAACAACAGATGATTTTATGACCGCAGATTGGGCTCGTTTCCCTTCTGAGATCCTGGCTAGAATCTCCAACAGGATCGTAAATGAAGTGAAAGGTATCAACAGAGTTGTTTATGACATAACCAGTAAACCTCCTGGTACTATTGAGTGGGAATAACATTCACTCAATATCTCTACCTGGTAAGAACAACTCTACTTCAATCATCAATAGGACGATCAATCCATCTATTCAGAATAGCGTTATATCAACAATCCTAAAACCAAAAAACCATGACTTCTCCAAAGAACCTTCCCGTGAAAGTAATTCTAGTCACTGGACCTGCAGGAAACCTCGGTTCCGCGCTAGTCGAGAGATTGCGAAAAGAAGCTGTCTCACTTATACTGGTTGATCGTCATCCAGACCGGATCATGAAGCTCTATCCAGATCTGAAGAATTCTGATAAACATCTTCTCATTCCTGATGTCGATCTCACTGATCCTGAAACCATTAGAAATGCTGTTAATACTGGGTTGGAAACCTTTGGGCATATTGATTGCCTGGTTCATACAACTGGCGGCTTTCAAATGGGAGAAGCGGTCCATCAAATAACGCCAGATAAATGGGATATGATGATGGATATCAATGTCAAAACCTTTTTGAATACCATCAAATTCGTAATCCCAGCAATGATAAAGCGGGAAAAAGGTATTATCATCACCATTGGCGCCAAACCCTCTCTTGTAGGAAAAAAGAAGATGGGATCTTACGGCGCTGCAAAAGCAGCTTTGTTGAGATTAACGGAGAGCATCGCAGCAGAAGGCTCATCCACAGGTATTAAAGCTAGATGCATCATTCTGGGAACTATTGATACTCCAGACAATCGCCGAGCAATGCCAAAAGCAGACACATCCAAATGGATAAAACCTAAGACAATTGCGAATGTAATATCCGAAACTTGCTTCAATAATACTCTTACTGAAAAAGACGTGATTGTCAGCCTAAACTAACTATGAATAAACATCCTATTTCTATACTGATCTTTGGTGCCTCCGGGGACTTGACCCAAAGGAAACTTATCCCGGCCTTGTTCAACCTGTATCAAAAGGAAAGGCTGCCAGATATTCACATTCTTGGAACAAGTCGGTCGGATTTTACAAATGAAGAGTTCAGGGATCACTTACTAGCTGGTATCCAAAAATTCAGTCCTGAATCTTATCAGGCCGAGAGTTGGGAAAAGTTTTCTCAGAAGATCCATTATCAAAGCGGTAACCTGACCGATCCTGCTGATTACAAGAAATTAGCCGACAAATTATCAAGCCTGGAAAACGAACCGACAAATCGGCTGTATTATCTGGCTATCTCACCAGAATTCTACACAGAGACAGTACTTAACTTGGGTAATGCCGGACTTGCCAACCAAGGATTAGGAGAACAATCACCCTGGCGTCATGTGATCATTGAAAAACCGTATGGTAGGGATCTTGTCACTGCCCGGGAGCTAAACCAACAAATCCATGAGATATTCACAGAAGAACAGATCTATCGAATTGATCACTATTTAGGCAAAGAGACAGCCCAGAATATTCTCTTCTTCCGCTTTGCGAACGCAATTTTCGAACCCATCTGGAACCGCCGCTATATCGATAATATCCAAATCACCGTAGCGGAGAGTGTAGATGTTGGTCACAGGGCTGATTATTATGATAAAGCTGGAATCCTGCGGGATATGTTCCAAAATCATCTCCTTCAGCTTTTATCCCTGGTAGCAATGGAAGCACCAAATTCATTTAGAGAAGAACCAATCCGCAACGAACGAGTTAAGCTGCTTCGTTCTATCCGTCCGTTAAAAAGGGAAGATTCAATTGCAGGCCAATATATTGGATATTGCTCTGCAAAAGGAGTGCAAGATTATTCACGCACACCAACCTACGCTGCATTAAAACTCTATATTGATAATTGGCGCTGGAAAGGTGTTCCTTTTTATTTGCGTTCCGGAAAATCCCTGAAACGGAAGGCTACAGAGATCAATATTGAATTCCAGCGACCTCCTCATTTAATGTTCGGATTAACTGATCCGGATCAAATTACACCAAATATACTATCGATTTGCATCCAACCTGATGAGGGCATTCATTTGAAGTTCCAGGCCAAAGAACCCGATTCAGAGCAGAAGATGCGCCCTGTGGATATGGAATTTCACTATCAAAAGTATTTTGGTCAAAATAAATTACCAGGCGCTTATGAACGCTTATTAAGCGAAGCTATCGATGGTGATCCCTCACTATTCACTCGGAGTGATGCCATTGAAACAGCATGGTCCATTATCGATCCTTTGATCCAATCTTGGGAAGATCCTTCCACAGAAGAATTAGCAATCTATGATCCCGGCACATGGGGGCCTGAAGAGGCAAATCAGCTACTTGCCAGGGAGGGGCACTGCTGGCGGATGAACTGCGGATTACACGAAGATTGCATTGAACCTGACCCCCTTCAGAGTTAAAACCTGCCTATTTGTAAGATCTCTTATTAATAATCTTCTATCACTAGACCATTTTTTCCCTGTGTTATAATGACCGCACCGGGGATGAAAGGTATCGACGGAAAAGGTTGACCCCGGATCGCGAGCCGAGAGGCGCCGTTCTCGATAAATCAGCGCAAAACCTTAAGTGCCAACCGCACTGAATATGCTGCTCTTCCCCTTGCTGCATAAGCCTGGGTAAGACAGACGATTACCTCAAGGTAATCTCGTTCACCTCCCTCAATCTCCTGCTGGTGGAGAGTGAACGTCAGAAAGCAGGAGTGCTGTCGGGCGACGCCGCTAAACCGACTCAAGAGGAGCTTTCGGGTTCCAGCGGCTAATCAGTAGACACTTTGGGCAGTTGTAGTCCTGCTGGTAAAAAC
>Ga0180435_10005190_pt1 | contig 12717 bp, 8 predicted proteins | sample SS_ome_3_FD_132467 | JGI IMG/M metagenome (GOLD analysis project Ga0180435, IMG submission 132467) | Hypersaline lake sediment archaeal communities from the Salton Sea, California, USA - SS_3_S_1 metaG | ecosystem: Environmental > Aquatic > Non-marine Saline and Alkaline > Hypersaline > Sediment... | reverse complement strand
GGTCCGTGGCCGACGTTCATGCTTCCGCCTCCTCCAGGGGTTCGCCCAGCACCCGGAGTACGGCTCTCATATGAGCGAGCCAATCCCTGCGGGCTTTCGCGAGCTGCCGTTTTCCGTCGGGTGTGAGGGAGTAGAACTTGGCCCGCCGGTTCTTGGTGGAGATGCCCCAGTGGGCCGTGAGGAGGTCGTCCCGCTCGAGGCGGTGAAGGGCGGGATAGAGGGCCCCTTCCTCCACCTGGAGAGCCTCTCCCGCCGCCGCGTGGATTCGTCGTTGGATCTCCAGCCCGTGCAATGGTTCGGCCTCGAGGGTCTGGAGGATGAGGAGGGACAGCGTGCCATAAAGAGTGTCGGAATCGATGCGGCCCATGCGGCTCTCATAGGAGTGGTTGGTGAGGTCTTTTACCTAAGGAGCTTAGGTCAGGGTCTATTGATTAGGACGAGGACACGACCTGAAAGGTTTCACGGTGTTGGTGAGAAGGCGGGCGGCCAAGCGGACGATTCGAGTCCACCCTCCCTTGCCCAGGTGGGAGTCACCCCTCTAGGCTGTTGCTATCCGATTGCCGACCACACTCGGAGGGTCCCATGAATCCGCATCGAAACGTTCTTCGAATCTCGATCTTCTTCTTCCTTCTCGTTCTCCTCCTTCCCGCAGCGACCTCGGCCCAGGCCATCCCTTCTCCGGAGGAATTCTTTGGCTTTCAGATGGGAGCCGACCGGAAGCTGGCCCACTGGGATCGACTCCTGGAGTACTACGATCTGCTGGACGAGCAGAGCGACCGCGTCCATGTGATGGACATGGGTGAAAGCACCCTCGGGAACCGCTTCATCGTCCTCTTCATCTCCTCTCCGGAAAACCTGGCGAGGTTCGACGAATACAAGCGGATGAACGCTATCCTCTCCGATCCACGCGGACACTCCGAGGCCGAGATCGAGAACGCCATCGAGAACGGGAAGGTGGTGTTCGTGCAGAGCTTCGGTCTCCACTCCTCGGAGGTGGCGGCCAGCCAGACCATCGCCGAGGTCACCTACGACTTTGCCACGCGAAACGACGAGGGGACCCTGGAGATCCTGGAAAATGCCATCGCCATCATGATCCCCTGCTTGAACCCCGACGGGGAGATCATGATCACTGAGTGGTACAACCAGTGGGTCGGGACCGAGTACGAAGGAGCAGGGCTCCCCTACCTCTACCACCACTACATTGGCCACGACAACAACCGGGATGCCTTCATGCGGGCGACCATCGAGTCGGAGCACGGGGCCCGGATCATGTTCCGGGAGTGGGTGCCGCAGGGGTACATCGACCATCACCAGATGGGCTCGTACACGGCTCGGATGGCCATCCCGCCCTACGCCGAGCCCATTCGTCCCGAGGCCGACCCGCTGGTTTGGCGGGAGATGTCCTGGTACGGGGCCCACATCGGGTACAAGATGGACGAGGCGGACCTGAAGGGGGCCATCGGAGCGGCCATCTATTCAGGATGGGGGCACTTCGGCTTTCACTGGATCACGCCGTTCCACAACATCGCCGGGATGCTGACCGAGGGCGCCAGCGCCCGCCTTGCCACCCCCATCTACATCCATCCCGATCAGCTCGGCGGCTCACGACAGTTCCCCGAATACGAGGCCCAGACCACCTTCCCGAACCCCTGGCCTGGAGGCTGGTGGCACGTCCGGGATATCGTGGACATGCAGAAGGTGGCCACGGTCGCGCCACTCGAGATCGCGGCCAAGAATCGGAAAACGGTTCTTCGAAACGCGTACAACAAAGCCAGCAGACAAATCCAGCGTGGGCTGGACGGCGAGGTGAAGGCCTTCGTCATCCCGGCCGAGCAGCACGATCCCCTCACCATGAAGAAGCTCATCAACCTGCTCTACGGACAGGGGGTGACCGTGGAGCAGGCCGGAAGTGAGTTTATACACGAGGGCCGTGTGTACGGGGTCGGAAGCTTCGTGGTTTCCATGGCCCAGCCCAAGCGGGGTCTGATCCGGTGGGTCCTTGGCCAGACCTACTATCCCGACAACACCTTTACTCGGGACCGGGACGGCAACCCGATTCGCCCCTACGATCTCTCCACCGACAACTTCGCCGAGTTCATGGGCGTCCGGGCCGACCCCGTGATGACGCCGGTCGAAGCGCCGTTGACCAGAGTCGCCGATTGGCTGGACCCCGACGGTGAGGTGACGGCGGGTTCCAACGGCTACGTGATGGACGGTAGTCTAAACGACGCCTTCCATGCCGTGAACCTTCTCTTCGAGGAGGGGGCTTCGGTTCGGCGGGTGGCCCACGGCGGGGAAGGGCTGAATCCTGGGGACTTCATCGTCGAGCCGGGAGTCTCTGCCGATGCCGTGGCTGAGATTGCCGCGGAGACCGGGGTGGATTTCGCTCCCCTCCGGGGTGAGATGCCGGAGGCCAGCTACCCCATCGAGAAGCAGCGAATCGGGATGTACCATCGCTATCTCGGCGGGAACATGGATGAGGGCTGGACCCGGCTCCTCCTGGAGAACTTCGACTTCGACTATACGAAGATGCTCGACCGGCACATCCTGGAAGGGGACCTCCACGAGAAGTACGACGTCATCGTCCTGGCGGCGGACAACAAGAGCATGATGACGGGAATCCGAGCTGCAGGTGGCGGTGGTGGGTACGGCCGGGCTCCCGATCCCAGCACGATTCCGCCGGATTTCCGGTCGGGCTTCGGTCAGGCGGGCATCGATGCCCTTCAAGATTTCGTGCGGAACGGTGGAACGCTGGTGACCTTCGCCCAGGCCGGCGACCTCCCCATCGACGAGTTCGACCTACCTGTGCGGAATGCCGTGGCCGGAATGTGGGGGAACGAGTTCTGGTCGCCCGGCTCCACGCTGAAGGTCGATGTGAACAACCGGGACCCATATGCTTTCGGCATGCCGGAGGATGCCCTGGCTCTCTTCCTGGCCTCGGGGCAGGTCTATGAAACGGTATCCGGGCCGGCCAGCGCCGGCGTGAAGCGCATCGTTACCTACAAGGACCGGGACATTCTCCAGAGCGGATGGCTTCTCGGCGAGGAGGCCATCGCCAACAAGGCCGCAATGGTGTCGGTGGAGCATGGGGAAGGGACCGTGGTTCTCATCGGTTTCCGGCCCCAGCATCGGGTCCAGACCCATGGCACCTTCAAGCTTTTTTTCAACGCGTTGATGGCGGTGCCGGATGGACACTAGAAACAAATCGTGGTGGTGGGTGGCGGCGTTGGCCGTCACCCTCTTCCTCTTCGGGTGTTCGGCGGGGGAGGGCGGAAGGAAACCGGGTGAGGCAGGTGGCGCTTGGTCTTCAGGGGAAATGGGTGGGGCGGAAAGGATCGTTCCCTCCCAGAGCCGGCCCGACGTCCGGGGCGTTCACGGGGCGGTTTCAGCCGGGCACCCCCTGGCTGCTGTCGCTGGCTACGAGGTCCTCAGGCGCGGCGGAAACGCTGTGGACGCGGCAGTGGCCATGGCCGGCGTGTTGGCCGTGGTTCGGCCACACATGAACGGGGTGGGTGGAGACGCTTTCGCCCTCATCCTCGATGGAGGAACCGGGGAGGTGGTGGGCCTAAACGGGAGCGGAAGGGCCGGAGCCCTTGCCGACCCCGCCTTCTTCGCCGCTGCCGGGGTGGAAGAGCAGGTTCCCGAGAAGGGAGCCCTGAGTGTTTCGGTGCCGGGAGCCGTTGCCGCTTGGGCCGATGCCCTGGAGCGCTTCGGCACGCTGAGCATGACCGAGGTTCTGGAACCCGCCATTCGCTACGCGGCTGAAGGGTTTCCCGTCTCCAAACGGCTCGGGACGGACATGGAAGCCGGAGGCTCGGGGCTGAACGACGCCGGCCGGGACCTCTTCCTCCCTGGAGGTGAGGCTCCTTGGCCCGGAGCGATCCTCAAAAACCCTGCCCTGGCCGAAACCCTGACGCTCATCGCGGCTGACGGGAAGGACGGTTTCTATCGAGGTTCGCCGGCCCGGAGCATCTCTGCCTATCTCGAACGCGAGGGGGGATACCTCAGGGAGGCCGACTTCGCGGCCCACACGTCCACCTGGGTCATGCCGTTGGCCTCGGAGTACGAGGGCCACACGATCCTGGTCATGCCTCCCAATACCCAGGGACTGGCCCAGCTTCAGCTCCTGGGCATGGCTTCGAGACACGACCTGGCTGTGAGGGGACCCGGCGACGCCGACTACCTTCACACCCTCATCGAGTTGAAGAAGATCGCCTTTGCCGATCGAAACCAATGGGTGACGGATCCGGAGTTCGTCGATATTCCCGTGGAAGCGCTACTGGACGAGGGATACCTCCTGGATCGGTCCGGGATGGTGGACCCGACCCGGGCCTTTTCTTCGGTCCTGCCGGGGATTCCGTATTCGCCGCCGGGGCTCGGCCCCTCCCCCGACGAGATCGACGATTCAGGGGACACCGTGTACCTGACGGCCGTGGACCGATGGGGCAACGCCGTGAGCTGGATCCAGAGCCTGTTCCAGAGCTTTGGATCGGGAATCCTGGAACCAGAGAGCGGCGTGGTGCTACAGAACCGGGGAGCGCTCTTCTCGCTGGACCCGGCCCACCCCAACCTCGTGGCCCCCGGGAAGCGACCGTATCACACACTCACTCCCATGATGGCTCTTCGGGGTGGGGATTTCGCTTTCACCCTCGGGACGCCGGGCGGAGACGGCCAGACCCAGTCCCTCACCCAGATCCTCAATTACCTCCTCCTCTTCGGCATGACGCCCCAGGAGGCCATCGAGGCGCCGAGATTCCGAAGCTACCCGGGCATGGAGGTCGCCATCGAGGACAGGGTGCCCGGCGGGGCATTGAGGGAGTTGGAGAACAAAGGCCACGCGCTCCGGATCGTTTCAGGCTGGACCGCCACCTTCGGCGGGGCCCAGATGATCTATGTGGAGCCGGAATCAGGGACCCTGGTGGTGGCCAGCGATCCCCGGCGGGAGGCGTACGGGCTGGCTTTCTGATCGAAGATGTCTGGAAATGTCTGGGAGCGGGGGCCGGAAGTGACCGGTCCCCGTTTTCGAGCGCTCCTCCCTGGAGTCGACCCTCTACGCCAGGGTCAGCTCCTCGAGGTGGGCGAGGGCAGCCGAAGCGAGACCCTCGGGGGTGTACCCGCCTTCCAGGACGGATACGAGACGTCCTCCCCCGTTAGTGTGGGCGATCTCGAGCATGATGCGTGTGAGCTCACGGAACCCATCGTCCGTGACGTTGAAGCTCCCGAGCCTGTCGTCCACTCTCGAGTCGAATCCTGCCGAGATCAATGTCAGGTCCGGCATGAACTCTCGAGCCGCGGGGAGGAGGTCCTCCCGGAAGGCCCCGATGATTTCTGTGTCTCCGGCCCCGGCCGGGAAGGGTCGGTTCATGGTCAGACCTGCACCTGCCCCCTCTCCCGTTTCCTCCACGGCACCGGTCCCTGGGTAGAGGGGCGACTGGTGCGTGCTCATGAAGAAGACCGAGCCGTCTGAATAGAAGGTGTCCTGGGTTCCGTTCCCGTGGTGAACGTCCCAATCGGCGATGAGGACCCGCTCCACTCCATACTTCATCTGAGCATGGCGAGCAGCGACAGCCACATGGTTGAAGAGGCAGAACCCCATTCCCCGCTCGGCTGAGGCGTGGTGGCCCGGTGGCCGCACGGCACAGAACGCGTTCTTCACTTCGCCGGCCATGACCCTGTCCACCGCCCCCACCACGCCTCCTACCGCTGCCAGAGCCACAGCGTAGCTGGCCGGAGAGATGTTGGTGTCTCCGGTGGAGAGGCGGGTGGCTCCCGAGGCGCACTCCCGTTCCACGAGGTCGATGTACTCACTGGTGTGGACGAGGGCCACGGTGTCGAGATCGGCGCGTTCCGGTGTTAGGGGTCGGACCGTGCTCCCCCAGTCCCTCGAAGCGATGAGATCCCGGATGGCTGTGAGGCGCCCCGGGCTTTCTGCGTGCTGCTCACCCGAGTCGTGTTCCAGGAAGATGTCGTCGTAGAGGAACCCCGAGGGCTTGGGGCTGAAGATGTCCGAGAGGCACCCGGGCTGGGAAAGAACGGCAGTGGCCCCCAGAGTACCGAGAAGAAAGTCTCGACGGTTCATGGTGGGTTCCTCCTGCTCAGGACTCTTCCGGCGGGTTTCGCACCGATTCATCCATCCGTCCATCGGAATAGAGCCCGTGAACCTTCCGGAACACGCCTTCCGGGCCCTCCTCGAACCGGAGCCGGAACGTGGCGCTGGACTCCAGTGCGAAGAGGGTACCGGATAGGGGGATCAGCGCGGTCTCCGGGCCACCGTCCCGAGAGTACATCAGGACCCCATCCTCCACTTTGAATCCCCGTGGGCCGTATTGGCCCGCCATGGCCTCCAACTCGGCAGCGGAAAGCTGGATGTCTCCGGTCGACGTGAGACCCTCGTCCAGCCAGGCGATCCGGGGTTCCAGCTCCTCCCGATCGGCTCCAAGCTCGAGGGCCTGCTCATACGTCTCTCTCGCTTCGGCATAGAGTCGGCCCTCGGTCTGGATCTCGGCCAGGACAACGAAACCGGCAGCATCCTCAGGAGCCTCCTCCACGGCTGCTTGGGCCAACCGCAGCGCCGACTCGGACTCTCCTTCTTCGGCAAGGAAGCGCATGAGCCCTGGAAGCTCCTCCTTCAGTTCCGGACCCAGGTCCTTCCTGAGGCTGTCGAGGACCGCCATTCCCTCATCGTAGCCAAGAAGGAAGCTCTTTCGGAGGTTGACGTGGGCTTGGAGGCCCGGATCGTCCCACCGGGGATACTCCAGCCAGCGAGCAGCCCAGAAAGTGTCTTCGAAGAACACCGCCAGGAGGTCTTCGGCCACCGAGAGGCCGGCTTCCGAGTTGGTGAAGTAGACCACCCCGTCTCCTGTGTCCGGGTAACCCACGACAAACGCCCGGAAGATTCCGTTGTCCCCCCAGTGCCATATGGATCGTCCACGGTCACTCTCCTGGACTCCCCAACCGAGGCCCCACGCCACATGAGGCAAAGCCTCGTCGGGTCCGCGGGTGTCGGCATCCGATGCCGGTTGTGACATTGCAGCCTGGGCGGTTTCGGAGAGCCCCTCGCTTCGGAGGACGGCGGCCAGGAACCGTCCGTAATCCCTGGCCGTGGTGTGGAGGCTGGCAGCGGCGTTCGCTCCGTCAGGTCGGCGAAGACCCGGGACCGGCCTTCCGAGAACATCGTGGCCCGTGGCCTTGAGGGTGTCGAAGGAATCCCTCCACACGAAACTCGTTTCCTCCATCCCAAGGGGGCCGAACACCTCGGCCTCGGCCAGCTCCTGGAGGGAACGGCCGGTCAGCTTCTCCATCGCCCGCTGGAGATAGACGAATCCTTCGCCGGAGTAGCCCCATGCCTCTCCGGGCTCTTCGATGAGTTCCAGAGGGGTCCCGCCCCAGTTCGGCAGGCCGGTCGTATGGGAAAGGACCATGCGAGGTGTGATGGTTCGGGCTCGCCCATCGTGAGCGAGGCGGGGATATTCGAGGATTTCCCAAAGAGGCGTGTCGAGATCCAGCTCTCCCCGATCAACGAGACGGAAGGCGACGTATGCGGTGACCGGCTTGCTCAAGGAGGCGGCTTCGAAGACCGTAGAGGCCGTGATGGGAACCTCGCCCTCGGCTTCCACGACTCCGAGGGCGAAGTCCTCCACCACGGTTCCGTCCTCTACACGTGCCACCTGGAGGCCCGGGAGGTTCCCCGCGGCCATCAGGCTTCGGAGCTCTTCCTGTCTCCGCGAGTCTTCCTCGGCTCCACAAGCCGAAAGGAGGAGGGTCGACAGAACCGAGAGACAGAGTACGACTGGGAACCTGGCCATGCCGGGATCCTCCGTTCGCAGATGTGTTCCTGCCCGAAGACGAAAGCTACCTGGTGTGCACTACCCTTCCGCCGACGATCGTATAGTCGACCAGCGCCTGCATGATCTCTTCCTCCGGACCGGTCATGAAGTCCCTGTCGTAGATGACCATGTCGGCCAGGTAGCCCTTCTTGATCATGCCCTTTCGGTCTTCCATGAACTGGGCGTAGGCGGAACCCAACGTGTAGAGCTCGATGGCCTCTTCCGCCGTGAGCTTTTGATCCGGGAACCAGCCGTCTCCCTCTTCACCCAACCGGTCCTTTCTCGTGACCGCCGCGTAGATGCCCTCCAGAGGGGGAAGGGGCTCGACGGAGTAGTCGGTCCCGAAGGCGATTTTTGCCCCGGTGTCGAGAAGGCGCCGCCAGGCATAGGCGCCCCGGCTTCGATCCAGCCCGATGCGCTTCTCCGCGAAACGCTTGTCGGTGATGCAGTGGGTGGGCTGCATGGACGCCACCACGCCCAAACCGGCGAATCGAGGGATGTCCTCGTCGATGAGGACCTGGGCGTGCTCGATGCGGTGGCGGCTGTCCCGTACTCCGTTCACCTCCTGCGCTTTTTCGTATGCGTTCAGGTCCAGGTGTTGGCTTTGTCCCCGATGCAGTGGCTTCCGATCTGGAAGCCCCGGGCATCACCGGCGAGGATTCTCTCTTCCATTTCTTCGTACGGCATCATGGGGAGGCCGGACTTGTCCGGTTCATCGTCAAAGGGTTCGTGGAAGAGGGCGGTCCCGGATCCCAAGGTGCCGTCCATGAAACCTTTCAGGTACCCGAACCGGATCCAGTTGCCAGACTGGGGGAATCGTTCGCGGAGTTCTTCGTAGCGATCGAGTTGCTCCGGGTCGGTAGTGATGCGTCCGTCGATATCTACTCGGACCGTTAGTCTCCCTTCGTCCATCATGCGCTGATAGAGCTCACCGTTTCCGCCTCCGGCGTGCTGGATGCTTGTGACGCCCAGGCTCCGCGTGAACTCGAGCATGTCGTCCCACCCCTGGTCTCTGAGAGCCGCCTGCTCCTCGGGCGTCCGCTCCACGGAGACGGCGTTGTACCGCAAGAGCCCCTGGGCCTGCTCCTTGAAGATCCCGGTTGCCTCTCCGGTAACGGGATCCCGCTGAATCTCACCTCCGAAGGGATCAGGAGTGTCGTTGGTGATGCCCGAGGCCCTTATGACGTAGCTGTTCACCAATGAGGAGTGCCCGTCCGCCCGACTCAGCCTCACGGGGTTGTTCGGGGCCACCTCGTCCAAAAGCTTCTTGGTGGGCCACTCTTTGTCGTCGAACATCTCGTGTTCCCAATGACCGCCGTAGATCAGGACTCCGGGTTCGACCTGGGCCACCCGTTCCCGGACCTTCTCGGTGATGATGTTCTTGTCGGTGATATAGCGGAGCTCGACGTACTCTGGGTCCAGGGGGCCGTAGTGGGCATGGGCATCGTTGAAGCCAGGGATCATGAGTCGACCGCCGGCGTCGATGACCTCAGTGTCGTCTCCGATGTAGGCCTGAATGGCCGCGTTTGAAGTGACCGCGACGATCTCTTCACCGATGACGGCCACCGCCTCGGCCCTGGGATTGTCCTTGTCGATGGTGACGATGTCGGCGTTGGTCACCACTAGGTCAGCAGGCGGGCCGGTATATTGGGCCTGGCAGGCTGCGGTGACCGCAAAGAACGCTGCTGCAAGGGCAAACGTCACTTTCCGAGCGAACATGGTATTTCTCCTCGGCGTAGCCGGTGTTAGCGGGACGGTGCGTTCTCGCTACGATCCACCCGCAGGGTTTGCGAAAAGGTCCTCTCCCCGATTCTCATCACCACGGTGTAGTCGCCCGCATCGACCATGGTCCCGGGCTCGGACCGGGCCGGAAACAGCCCTCCCCCTCTGAATCGGCGACTCCGACCGCTGGGGGTCCCCCGCACCAGACGAGTGACCAGCTCTTGGAGAGATTCGTCACCGCCTGCCCCCTGTGGCCTCACAGCGCCCATGGGTCGTCCCTCTGCGGGACGTTCCTGGAAGGTCGCAGAGGGAGCCGCTCCGCCGCCTCCGTACCCACCGAAACCTCGGGCGGGGGACGCCTGGCGAAGCTGCTCGGCGATCCCGTCCAGCTCCTCCCGATCGGTTCCGGCCTCGGCCAGGGAGTCGACCACGAAGGACAGGCGTTTCTCGATGGCGATGGAGTCTCGGACCTCGGAAGGCGATCTCGGCAAGGGCGTCGCCGGGGTCATCATATTCCAGGTTGCGGTGTTGAGTCCTACCCTTTTCGAGCCGTTGATGGTCGTGAGCTCATTCCCCTCTGAGTCCTGGATGACGATTTCTACGTCCTCCTCCGGGGCCGCGCCCAGCCAATACCGGATCTGGGCTCCGGCAGACGGGCTCGGAGCCTGGAAGTACAGCTGTGCCGTGAACTCCCCGCCCGTGGGCCGGGTGCCGAAGTGGTAGGCCGGAGCCGGCTCGAAGAGGTGGGCGTCGGATGCCAGGACTGAAGCGTCGGTTTGCTGAAGAGGCGTGATGTTCACGATCCAGATGGAGCGTCCGTGGGTCCCTGCGATGAGGTCCCCTTCTCTCGGGTGGATCTGAAGATCGTGGACGGGAACGGTGGGGAAGCCGTTCATGAATCGTTCCCAGTACGCACCGCGATCGAGGGAAACGTAGAGGCCGACATCCGTCCCCACAAAGAGGAGATTCTCATTCACCCGGTCTTCCCGGATGACGTGGGCGAAGTCCGGTTTTCCGGTGGGCAGGTTGCTGGATATGGACCGGAAGGTCTCGCCGCCGTCGTCCGAGACCAGGACGTAGGGGGTGAAGTCTCCGCGCCGATGGTTGTCGAATGTGACGTACACCCGGTCAGCGACGTGATGAGACGGTTCGATGCGGCTCACATAGGTCCCGTCGGGAACCAGGCCGTCCAAGTTGGGGGTCACGTCATTCCAGGTATCGCCGTCGTCGGGGCTCACCCAGAGGTTCCCATCGTCCGTCCCTGCCCAGAGAAGGCCCTGCTGGACGAAGGACTCGGCCAAGGAAACGATGGTGGCGAAGGTCTCGGCTCCCGTGAGGTCGGGAGTGATCCCACCTGTTTCTTCGGTGCTGATCCGGATCTGCTCCTCGTCCTGCCTGGAGAGGTCGGGCGAGATGGGCATCAGGTCATCGCCCCGGTTCGTGGATTTGAGCACTCGATTCGATCCGGCGTATACGACGTCCGGGTCATGAGGGGAGAGGAAGAACGGCGTGTTCCAGTTGAAACGGAGTTGGAGACTGGCCGAGTCGGCTGAGGCCCTGGCCTGGAGTTCGGCGATCCGCTCGGCGTGCTGGCTCGGCATGGGCATGGTGCTGTCGGGCCAGAGCATGGCGATGGAGTCCTGGAGCTCCCGGTAGGAATCACGCCAGTTTGGCCGGCCGAAAGATTGCCGCTCTCCGGTGGCCAGGTTGGACCGGCCCATATTTCCACCCTGGGATTCCGAGTAGACGATGTCGGGGTTCCTGGGGTCCTGCTGGGTCACGAACCCGTCTCCTCCACTGACCATGAACCAGTCGTGGTTCGTGATGCTTCCCCGGGCTTTTCGGCTCGGCCCACACCAACTGTAGTTGTCCTGAAGACCACCACAGACGTTGTAGGGCATAGCCATGTCGTAGCTGACCGCGTAGAACTGGCCGATGGAGAACGTATTGGGGAAGATATAGTTCCCTCCCTGATCGAAGCTGACGACGATTCCGCCGTCGTCCCCGAGAACGATCCGCTCTGGGTCGTTGGGATCGATCCAGATGGCGTGGTAGTCCACGTGGGTCGCCTGGGCCGCCGTCGCCGCCGTTTCCCCACCGTCTGTCGTGAACCTGAGAGACGAGAAGTATACGCGGTCCGGATCCTTGGGATCCACCGCTACCTCGGAGTAGTAGAAAGGTCGGGTGTTGAAGGTGTTCATATGCTCCCAGGTTTCGCCCCCGTCCTGGGAGCGGTAGAGACCGGAACGGGGCTCCGAAGCGCCATCTTCGCTCTCCAGAGGGGGAGCTTCGACCATGAGGTAGATGACCCGCGGATAGCTCGGCGCGAAGGCGATACCGATTCGGCCGAGCTCGGTCTCCGGCAGACCTCCGCCTTCCACCTTGTCCCAGCTATTTCCGCCGTCGGTGCTCTTCCACAGGGCGCTACCGGGTCCGCCGCTCTGCAGGTAGTAGGGTCCCCTCTCCCTTTCCCAGCTGGCGGCGAAGAGGATGTCAGGGTTGTTGGGATGGATGGCGACATCGACGAAGCCTGCCTTGTCACTGACGAAGTTCACCAGATCCCAGGTGTCCCCGCCGTCAGTGGTCTTGTAGAGGCCCCGCTCGGGGTTGGAGCGCCAGAGGGCACCGAGGGCAGCCACCCACACGGTATTGGGATCGTGGGGGTGCACGACGATTCGCCCAATGTGCTCCGTGGCTTCGAGGCCCTTCAGCTCCCAGGTCAACCCTCCATCGACGGACTTGTAGATCCCTCCCCCCGGCGAGATGGAATTACGGGAATCCTCCTCGCCTGTGCCTGCCCAGATCTGCATCGTGTCGCTGGGAGCGATGGCGATGTCTCCCAACGATATCACACGTTCGTTCTGGAACAGGGGCCGGAACGTGGTGCCGTTGTTGGTGGTTTTCCAGATCCCGCCCGCAGCCGCCGCGACGTAAAACGTTTTCGAAGGGCCCGGGAGACCTTCTACATCGGTGACCCGACCCGACATGTTGGCAGGCCCAATGGACCGCCACTGAAAACCGCGAAGCCAGTCGTCACCCAGGCGTGGGGATTCCTGGGCCCGGACCGGTCCTGAAAGGCATAGGACCAACGCCGCGAGGATGATGGATGAATATCGGATACTCATGGTGGTCTTCCTTCGGTAGCTCTTCATGAGGGGATGCGAACGTC
>Ga0180435_10005189_pt1 | contig 12718 bp, 11 predicted proteins | sample SS_ome_3_FD_132467 | JGI IMG/M metagenome (GOLD analysis project Ga0180435, IMG submission 132467) | Hypersaline lake sediment archaeal communities from the Salton Sea, California, USA - SS_3_S_1 metaG | ecosystem: Environmental > Aquatic > Non-marine Saline and Alkaline > Hypersaline >... | reverse complement strand
TCACACGCCCAACGACAATTGAGCAGGGGCCAAAACAAAAGAGCTGCCCCGATTCATAGGGCGGCTCTTTCTTGCCGCGCTTTTGCTGCAATCATCATCGCTTCAGTAGAGTCAAATCAGCCTCTATACACGTCCTTCCGATGCTTGCAGTGTAGCAACAGGACGATGGACTCTTGGTCATGAACCTCGTACCGCACCCGGTAGTCGCCAATTCGGATGCGATATTCATTCTCATAGCCCTTCAGCTTGACGCACCCGCGCGGACGTGGGTTCTCTTTCAACGCCATGATTCGCTTAATGGCCCGTTCATGGACATCATCAGGCAGGCTATCCAGTTGCTTCTGCACTGGTTTGGGGATGATGACCTGATAACTCATCAAGCCTTCTCACGCCGCCTAGCGATGTATTCATCAATGGTCACATAGTCTCCTGCCTGGTAGGCAGCGCGGGCTTCCCGAATCTCCGCTCGAACCGTTGGATCTTGCTCCCATGCCTCTTCCTCAGCCTGGGCTATCTGCTCATCCAACAATTCCCAAAGCCGTAGCTTGTCCTTCAGACTTAGCTCTGCAACAGAGTCAACCAGTGATTCGAAGGGGATCAACAATCTCACGCCCTCTTGGGCCATCATCTTGCTCCTTTCAAAGCCCACTGCGAAACCCGTTGTTTACGCCTGACACATGTCAGTATAACCCAACCTAGCGCGAAAGTCAACCCGTTGAAGTGTTGCCATGGGCTCACATTGACACGGGGGGGAGGATAGAGTCCTGACCTCCGAATGTGAAAGCAGCCTGAGGGGTGAGACCACCCCCGATTGCCGAGTGCGTTGCCTGAGCTGTGGGATTTTGGCCACGTTCAGGGATTCGATGCCTGATCTGTCGTGCATGACCGACTTTCCCCAGGCAACCGGCGGTCACATGTCTGACGACAGTTGAGCGGGGGCTAAAAGCAAAGCCGCTCTGGAATCAGGGCGGCTCTTTTCCTCTTCTTCGCTTCTGTCCTCTTGCGGGATTAGCGGTATTTAGAGACAGCAGTAGGGCGTTTCAGCCATTTCCCCCTCTTCTGGCACAGCCCCAGCGGAACCGCAGTTTTCAATTCAAAGCACAACCATCCCGACAGGAATCCGGGAGTGCCTCGCAGCGATTTCAGTCTATCTCTACCTGGATAGGGCATGGTTCGTTGTCCCTGATCTGAAGGCGAACCAGACCGATGAGGGCCAGGCCTCCAAGGAGAAGCCCTCCCAGAGCAGCGATTACTATGATAATAAATAATTGTAACACCTGCCCCCAATCACCCATTGGTAGCCCTCCTTTCCCCAAAGCCCTTTTGACCGCGGTTTTTCCTTTCCACTCATAGTATATCACAAATCTCCTCTGCGGTGCGTAAAGATTGGGTGAGTATACCGTGGATGATGCATGAAGGAACCAGCGTCACGACGGTTGAGCGGTGGGGCAAAAAGCAAAACCTGTTACTGTATAATATAGGTAAGAGACCCGTTTGCTTTCTGTCCCACTCTCAGAAGAGAGATCTCATCAGTGAAGGCCTGGATTAGAGGACCGAGCAAAGCCTGCATCCTGAGTGCCCAGGGCGGACCGTCCCCCAGGCGGACTAGGTGTACTGTCAAAAGCTTGCCGCGCTTCGAGCGCCCTAAAAGGCACACAGAGAGCCAGTCCGGTCTGAAAGAGAGCAGCACCTCATCGGACTCACTAGCCGGACTTCAAAGTGGCGGGTTTGCGCGCTGAAAGCAACCACGATGATCTGCTGAGGCGGTTTGATTTTCTGAGGGTAATGAGTTCGCTCTGGAAGCGGAACTGCCTCTCTGATGAAATTCGGCGCAGCCACCGGCCTGTAGCGAGGTATGTCTCTACCCGCTCCAGTTGAAAGATGTCCAGTTCTTCACCAAGCGAGTAGTATCGGCGCGGCGTGCGGGCTTCAGGATAAACCAACAAGGGTGGCCGGCGGCGACAGTTCCGGCCACAAGAGGGTAAGACGGCATTCATCAGCCAGACCTCATAGTTGACATAGTCCTGCACGCCAGGCCAGTCTGAAAGGAGGGACACATCCAACAAGCGGCCTTCCCAGGTACGGTGGAAACGTTCTACTGCTTTGATTCCCCTTGGTTAAATAAGCCGCCTAACGCCCCGTATCAACCGCCGCGCACCCCGGTCGATCTGCAACCACTCTGGCGAGCCAGATTCGCCACCAGCACAACCTAATGGCACTAACTTTTAGCCTCAGGTACGTTCTGAGCACAGAAGATGTATAATCCCAGAGACACTCGAACAATCGCGAGCCCTCTCGCTTACTCCCCGTAGTTGCTCTTCATCAGGCATATGTCTCTATGCGATGTACTAGCATCTCCCACTCCTCGGCCACTTCCTGCTGCATCCTTTCTATCTCCTCTTCGTGCATATGACGAAATCTCCCTTGGATGTTCAGATACTCCGAAACGGGCAGTACTTCGGGGCTCTGGGTGAGGCGATACCTCTTACCATCTTCGATCTCATACAGTGGGAAAACTCTCGTTTGCACGGACAAGATTGCTGCTCTTACTGTGACATCTTCAGACATCTTCCACCCTGTGGGACAGGGGGCTAGCACATGGATAAACTTGGTCCCTTTGATCTGCTTCGCCTTTTCCACTTTTTCCATCAAGTCCCTTGGGTAACCGATTGAGGCCGTGGCAGCATATGGGATCCGATGAGCCGCCATTATCTCCATAAGCCGTTTCTTTCTACCATATCTGCCCGAGGGTGTGGTCGCCGTCCATGCAAATGTGGGGGTTGCGGAACTGGCCTGTATCCCCGTATTCATATAGGCCTCGTTGTCCAGACATACATATATGAAGTTTTCGTTGCGATCCGCCGCACCTGAAAGGGATTGAAGTCCTATATCGAAGGTGCCCCCATCCCCGGCAAAGGCCACCACGGGACGGTCCTCCTGCCCTAACAGCTTCAGGGCATTTGCTATACCGGCTGCTGTGGGCGCAGCAATCTCAAAAGCGGAATGAAAGGCGGGAAGCTTTAGGGCACTGTTGGGGTAGACGCCGCTTATCACGGCCGAACAAGAGGGCACGACCACGATAACCGCCCTGTCTCCCAGGGACCTCAAAACTAAACGCATCGCTATCGCCACACCACAGCCAGGACAAGCGGAGTGCCCAGGTCTCATATGGTCCTTGATTTCTTCCAAAGCCATCTTCAATCCCCACTGATCCAGGTAGGTGAGTCCTCTGGTTCATCTCTGTGCAATGTATCCATAACCATGCCTTCTAGGATTTCAGGTGATACGTCAGTGCCTCCGAGGCCTGCGATGTATCCGAATATGATGGGGCGAGAGTTAAGGGGATAAAGGGCGGCCTTTAACTCATGGCAGAATATGCCTTCCTTGCCAATGGAGATGTTACGGTCCACTACGGCGACCTTTGAAACGCCGTTCAACACCTCCTGGACCTCTTCGGCGGGAAAGGGCCTGAAGGTCTTTATCTTTAGTAAACCGGCCCTGTGTCCCTTCTTTCGCAAAGATTCCAGGGCCACCCTGGCTGTGCTGGTGATGGAGGCGCTGGTTACCAAAACCACTTCTGCATCCTGGACATCTACGGCTTCTATCAAACCATAACCCCTTCCGAAGGCTTCCTTATATTCCTCATCTACATCCTTGATGACTATTTTTGCCTTTTCCATATCTCCAAAGCTTCCCTGCCGAAACTGGAAATATCGGGAAGCATCCACTACACCGGCCACGAAAGTCGGAGCCTTCGCGTCAAAGCGCCGGGGGGCCTCACACTTGGGCAAGAATTCATCCACGGAAGATTGTCCGGGGATCTCCACAGGTTCCACGAAATGAGAGGTGAAAAAGCCGTCAATTATCACCATTGAGGGCAACAGAACCTGCTCTGAGACTTTGTATGCCTGGATCACTGTATCCAGTGCTTCCTGATTGCCCTCGCAATAGAATTGAATCCAGCCAGTGTCTCTCTGGGAGAGCGTGTCGGTCTGATCACTCCCGAAGGCCCAGGGAACAGCCAGTGCGCGGTTGACACAGGCCATTACCACGGGAACCCTGTTTCCAGAGGCAAAATGCAGCATTTCGTGCATAAGGGCAAGTCCTTGAGACGAAGTTGCCGTGAAAACCCTCACTCCTGTTAGAGAGGCGGAGATGCAGGCCGCCATAGCCGAGTGCTCTGATTCCATTCTCATCATTAACCCACCTAACTTCCCCTGGGATTGCCACTCTGAGAGCTTTTCGTATATGGGCGTCTGTGGAGTAATGGGGTAAGCGGCTACAAGCTGTACCCTACAGAGACGTACAGCTTCGGCTATGGCATAATTACCCGTGAGAAGCTCTCTCATCTTGCTCCTCGATTTCTATGACCTGTCTTGGGCAGACATCAACACAGATGCCGCACCCTTTACAGTAATCGGTATTCACTCTGTAACCTCCATCTGCCTTTTTAACTATAGATAAGTCAGGGCAGAGGAGGAAACACAAATCGCAGGCGACGCATCTCCCACAATAGAAGCACCTTTTCGCTTCCTGTATCGCTGCTTCTCCATCCAGGCCTTGATTTACTTCCCTGAAATTGCGCAGCCTCACGTCTGGTGAAAGTCTTTTGCTACGATGAGGTAGGGTCTTAGTAAAGAACAGGGTGTTCAGGCCCGAGAATTGAACAACCCTCTTGAAGTCAAAGGGTGTTCCCTTCATGTAAGCCTGAACGGAGAGGGAAGAGCCATTTCCCAGTTTAAGGTGGGTAACATTCGCCGTCTCCTCGCTGGCTAACCTCATGTGCATGGCGAGCGCTGCCCTCTTACCAGATGCTATGGCATCCACGACCGATGCTCTCTGCTGAACAAGGTCACCTCCGGCGAACATTCCTGGTATTGATGTCATACCGAAATTGTTCACGCAGACCTTTGGGACATCCTTTGCCAAAATCTCTGGGGGAAAGACACTTAGATCGGGAACCTGACCGATGGCTGCAATGACCAGATCCGCCTTAAGAAAGATATCTTTGCCTTTAACGGGTATCATCTTATAGGCACCGGTTTCGGGATCCTGCTCTATTCGGGTTCTACCAAATCTCGCCAAATCCACTTTACCATTCCCCTCAAATTCCAATGGGCAGTACCCTCCGATGATGTTTGTTCCCTCCTCCAAAGCCTCGTTAATGCTCTCGGGAATGGCGGGGAAATCATCTGATCCTTCGGGAGCAACCAATGTGATCGTTGAATCAGGGCTGCAAAGGCGTAGGGCTGTCCTAGCCACATCTATGGCCACATCCCCACCACCTATGATTACAACATTTTTCTTGTCTTCAACATATGCCCTTCCCTTGTCACCAGCCAAGAAATCAAGCCCATAAAGGATATTTCCCAGATCCTCGCCAGGTACTCCTAACTTCCGAGGAAGCCACGCCCCAGTGGACAGAAATACCGCATCGTACTGACCCCTCAATTTCATCAAAGTAACATGGTCGACTCGTTTGTCCGTAACAAGGGTTATCCCCAGTGAAAGTATCCGACCTATCTCCTTCTTGAGCACTTCCTTCGGCAGACGATACTCGGGGATCCCATACCTAAGTACTCCACCGGCTTCTTGCTTTCTCTCAAATATTGTGACTTTGTGACCGAAACGAGCCAGAAAGTACGAAGCAGAAAGCCCTGCAGGCCCTGAGCCAATGATGGCCACGCTTTTAGGATTTGAGAGACTCGAGGCTTTCGGCTGAGCAAAACCCAGATCAGCGACTGCCCTTTCGATCGCCCTGATTTCTACAGCCTCGTCAAATTGCAGTCTGTTGCATTTCGTCTGGCAGGGATGATAGCACACGCGGCCACATACACCGGGGAAGGGATTCTCTTCAAGTATCAGCTCGAGGGCCTGATCGAAGTCACCCTCGGAACCAAGGAAGAAGACGCCGGGAAGATCGGTACCGGCAGGACATGCTTCTCGGCAAGGGGATATCCTCTCAACGTAGACGGGTTTTCTTAAACCCCACTCACCCGTTCTAAAGACCTCTGTAGTTCCCTTAGATATGGGGATTATGGAATCTACATCTGCCATTATAAAAGCCAAGGTTTCCCACCCTTCACTCTCTTACTGGGAACACCTGAGTTACCTCGTAGGCCCGTCGGGCGGCCTCTAGATTAATTTCCACCTTGGTCGGTACCGCCTCTTTTATGGCGCTTTCCAAACAAGTAATGGGGATGCTACTGTTAGCTCGGCAATAAGCGCCAAGGACAGCCGTGTTGATAGTCCTGCCCAACCCCACTTGCTCGGCAATGGAGGAGGCATCAACCAGGCTTAGCTGATATGTTCGTAAACGTGAGAACTGATCGGCTGTGAGAGAGGTATTTATCAGGATGAGACCTTTCGGTTTCAGCATGATGTCAATGTCCCTCTCATCTATCAAATCTGGGGCCATAAAGATTATCTGATCGGGTCTTTTGATTTCGCACTTGAGGAGAATTTTTTTCTCATCAACCCTGAGAAAACTCGTCACTGGAGCACCTCTCCTCTCACCACCGAAAAGGGAGTAACATTGGGGATACATCCCCATCAAGAAGAAGGCCCTCGCCAATATCTGGGATGCCACTACGACCCCTTGACCTCCTCTACCATGCAGCTTTATCTCTAACATCTGAATACCTTGCCCACGAAACTAAGATCTTACGAAGGGTCTTTGAATAATCTTCTGCCCGCCATCTGCGTCTGCTATTCCAGGGGCAGAGGGAGGGACAGCATCGTATCGCCCAAACTTGTAGATTCGGCACTGCAGCGTCTTGAGGGGCCACGAAACAAGGGCTTCGTTGCAGTGGTCGAAGGCCATTGTCCGTCAGGACATTGATACTGGAAATCCACACCCCGTGCAGCCCGTATTCCTCCTGTGCCCCAGCCTGATGCCCAGCACGCGCCAGAACTCGAAATCGGTACGGCGGTCGTACTCCCAGGCATCCTTGCGGGCAAAGCTGCCTTACCGGCGATCATCAGGAGTAATACTCTTGGTGGGTCTCGATATCCTGAGGGCGTTCAATCGGCTGGTCAGTAGCATCCAAAATCGCTATCAAGCCCTTGAGCCAGCTCGCCAGTACCACTACCGGCTCCACACCGTGCATAAACTCTATCGATTTCAGGTTACTTTGAGTCTTATTGATCACCCAATGGTGCTTGGTTGGGTCCAACTGGGAACCTGGAAGGTGACAGACAGAACACAATAACCCTGCTCACAAACGGAATGGGGTCATTCGACTACAATAATGTCGTGTGAATAGTTAGTGAGGGGAAGCCCGCCACTTTCTGTGACCGCGATGACATCTTCGAGGCGGCAACCAAACTTGTCAGGGAGATAGATTCCCGGCTCGTCGGTAAAAGTCATCCCAGGTTCCAAGAGCAACTTGTTACCCTCTACTATCCAGGGCTCCTCATGTATCTCAATACCAATGCCATGTCCTAGGCGGTGCAGGAAGTACTCACCGTATCCTGCAGCAGCGATCACCTGGCGTGCTGCCCGATCAATGCTCTCGCAACCGACATTTGGACGTATGGCTGCCAATGCAGCATGGTTAGCTTCCCGGACGATATCAAATATCTTTTTGAATTCGTCTGATGGCGGTCCCACATACACTGTCCGAGTGCAGTCACTGTAATATCCGTTGTGAATGCCCCCAAAGTCTATAAGCACCGGTTCCCCTCTCTGAATGACTCGACTGGTAGGGTTCGGGTCAAATCGCGCACTATTAGGGCCACTTCCCACCTGCAGATATTCTAGCTTCAATCCTATACTATGACAAATGCGATGCAAATCGGCAGCAATTTGCTTCTCAGTACGCCCGGCAAAAGGCAACTCAAAAAGCCGCTTAAGTGACTCAACAGCCATGTCCTGGGCTTCCTTTAGGATGCGCAATTCTTCTTTGTCTTTTACACGGCGCATAGGAGCCAGGATTTCCGAAGCCGGGATAAAGTGCGCCTTGGGCAAAGCTTCCTGCATACGCAACAAGAAAATCGCGCGAGTACAGTCACTGATAGCAATACGTATCGGCGCATCACGACCATTGGGATCCAAGGCATTGCAGACAAAAGAGATGGGGTCGTCTGTTTCTAGCCAGCCAACTATTTCGATCCAATCGGCCAAATAGTCAATTGCCGTTTTCTCATAGCCGGGGAAGATTATAATTGGCCTACCCTCTGATGGGATGACCAACAGGTACAGGCGCTCGCTAACGAGTGAAGAGTGACCTGTCAAATAGAACAGACCTGGCGATATGGTTAGGAACATATAATCAAGATCTTGCTTCAGCAGTGTTTCTTGGACTTGCAAGACACGTTCTCGGTGTGTAGCCACTATTGCGTAATCTCCTTATTCGCTAGCCTTTGGCTCTCGGTTGAGGCGGATGATGAGCAGTTCGAATTTCGGTTTCTACTGCTACGATCAGAAACAGTGGTGTGGTCAAGTTCTGAGATGGCAGGCGACATAATGTTTACCTTCTCTCTGTAGTTTGGGCTCCCCTTGGCTGCATATCTTTTCGGCGATGGGGCAGCGCGGGTGAAAGCGACAACCATTGGGTGGATTGATTGGGCTGGGGATCTCACCCCGGGGCATGGCCGTGGTTCGGCGGAAGCGTGGGTCGGGCACCGGCACGGCCGCCAGCAGCGCCTCGGTGTAGGGATGACGCGGATGGCGATAGACCTCCGCCAGTGGCCCCATCTCAACAATCTTGCCCAAGTACATAATGGCAATTCGATCACAAATGTAGCGAGCCGTCGCCAGGTCGTGGGTGATAAAGACGTAAGTCAGGTTGAATTCTCCCTTGAGCTGATGCATCAACTCCAGCAGCAGGGCGCGAACTGACACATCGGCCATGGCGATGGGCTCGTCGGCAATGACCAGGTCGGGGCGCATGATCAAGGCCCGAGCCAGCACAATCCGCTGGCGCTGTCCGCCAGAAACTTGATGTGGGTACTTGTGGTAGATAATTGGGGCAGGCGTGAGCCCGACCTTTTCCATCATGTCAACTACCCGCTCATACTTTTCTTGCTGGGCCGCCAAGCCATGGATCGACAACGCATGGCCGATAGCGTCGCCGATGCGCATCCGTGGGCTTAAGGAAGCATAAGGATCCTGAAAGACGATCTGCATTCGCTGGCGCAATCGCCGCAGCTCTTCCCGGCTCACAGCCGTCAGATCTCTTCCATCGAAAAAGATTTTCCCTACAGTCGGCTTGATCAGCCGGATGAGCAGTCGCCCCGTGGTCGTTTTGCCGCTGCCGCTCTCCCCTGCCAGTCCAAATACCTCGCCTCGCTGGATGTTTAGATCCACCCCATCTACTGCTCGCACGAATTGCTTGTGCCGCGTGAACAAGTTCTCGATGAAACTCTTCTGAACAGGAAACCACTTTTTGAGGCCACAAGCTTTGACCAGATCGTCGGTGACGATGCTCGTTTCGGCCTTTTCCATGATTATCTTCCCTTAGCCTCCACAAAGCCAGCACGCCGTCCAACGCTCGGAGCGGATCTGCTGATAAGGTGGTTCCTGATGACGACAACGCTCCACCGCATGGACACAACGCGGGTGGAAGCGGCAACCGGCGGGCGGGCTGATCAGGTCTGGGGGAGCTCCGTGAATGACGTACAGCTCTTCGTCCTCAAGTCGGATGTTGGGCACCGACGCTAGGAGTCGCTGGGTATAGGGATGTAATGGCTCGTCAAAAAGCTCCAGTGCTGGGGCAACTTCCACCAGCTTACCGGCATACATCACGGCCAGCCGATCAGCCAACTCAGCCACGATGCCCAGGTTGTGGGTGATAAGGATCAAAGTCATGTTATGAGTCTGCTTGAGATCTTTGATCAAGTCCAGTATCTGCGCCTCCACAATGACATCCAGCGAAGTGGTTGGCTCGTCAGCGATCACCAAGTCAGAGTTCAAGATCAACGCCAGACCAATTATCACCCGCTGACGCATTCCGCCGGAAAGTTGGTGGGGATAATCGCCGAGGCGCTCGCGCCGGATTCCCAGTTGGTCGAACATCATGCCAGCTCGCTCCAACGCTTCGGCTTTGCTGGTCTCACTCTCGTGAGTGCAAATCGTCTCGATAAAGTGATGGCCAATGCGTTGTAGGGGATTAAGTGAAGTCATAGGGTCCTGAAAGACCATCGAGATGCTTTTCCCTCTGATTTGAGCCATCGCCCGGTCATCTTTGGCCAGCAAGTCTTCGCTCCTGAAGAGAATCTGGCCGCCCATGATCTTGCCAGGTTCGGAGACTAGACGCAAGATGGCGCGACCCAGAGTAGATTTGCCGCAGGCCGACTCGCCCACCAGGCCCAACGTTTCCCCTTCGTACAAGAACAGACTGACGCGATCCACACCTTTGACCGTTCCGGTGCGTACAGGGTAATAGACTTGCAGGTCCTTGATTTCTAGCAAGATCGGTTTTTCTGTCATGTCGTTTCCAGATCTGCAGGACAGGCTGTCAGTTCGGTTCAGTTTTCTGTGAGTCTGGGATTAAGGATTTCGTTCAGCCCCTCGCCCAGCATACTGAATCCTAGAGTTAGCAGGGCAATCATCAGGCCAGGATACGTTATGATCCACCAGTAGCCAGCAGGCACGAAGCGTTTGCCAGCCGAAAGGTCAAATCCCCAATCGGGAGTGGGCGGCGGCGGCCCCAGACCCAGGAAACTCAAACCGGCTTCGGTCATGATCGAATCGGCCACATTCAACGAAAACACGACCACAATTGAGGGAATGACGTTGGGAAAGATGTACAATCCCAGGATAGTGAGTGCTCTGGCTCCCAGGCTCCAGGCCGCTTCGACGTATAGTTCCTCCTTGACCGACAACACCTTACCCCGCACCAGGCGAAAGTACACCGGAACATAGATGACGGCAATGGCGATGGCGACGTTTAGCACACTGGGCCCCAGTAGCGCAGCCATGGCGATGGCCAGGATGAGGCCGGGGAACGAATACAAACTATCCATGATCAGGGAGAGCGCACGGTCGGGGAAGCCGCCGAAAAAACCCGACAGCAGCCCTAGCGGAACGCCAACAGCAGCCGACATCAGGGCTGCCAGGATGGCAATGCCCAGGACCGTTTGCGCTCCGCTAATGACGCGGCTGAGGACGTCGCGACCATAGTTGTCAGTACCCAACAAAAAACGAGCACCAAAAGGCTCCCCCACCGACCTGACCGATATCCCGCTTTCGCGCACCTGCCTCTCGAACTTGGGATCGAATTTGTTGGCCACCAGCGCGTCAATTTCACTGTTTCTCAGCGCCCCGATTATCTCTCCGGCCGATCCATACTCCTGATAGGCGATGCCCCGCTGGTCCAGTTCTCTGCTTGCCTGAGTTTGGGCCACGACACCGACCCGCCACAAGGGAAGGTCGTCGAGTCCCAGGATAAACTCATTCTCCTGTAGCACCACGATCCATTGGCGCTCGCCAGGGCGGGCAAAAGGGGCCCCCACAAATTTGGTCGGGTTGTAGGGCACCAGCTTGTCAGCGAAAAGGGTCATCAGAATAATAAAGATCACGAGCACGGCACCGAGGAGAGTGACCCACCACTCAGCCCCATGCCACTTGGCGTTGGTGAGAAACCAGCGAACAAGGCTAAAGCAATTTTCAGGGATGGCTATGGGCCTTGCGGGTTCGCTCATAACCGAATCTCCACTAATATCTGATTCTGGGGTCAATCCAGGCGTAAATGATGTCCACAGTGAGACTCACGGCCGCCACAAGGACGGCGAAAAAGGCTACTGATCCTTGTATAGAATTAAAGTCGCGGTAACTGATACGCTCCCACATGAAGAGTCCCATGCCAGGCCAGGAGAAGGTCGTCTCAGTCAAGATCGCGCCGGCTAGGAGCACGGAAAATTGCAGGCCCATCATTGTCAGAATGGGGATAAAGGCATTCTTGAGAGCGTGTTGATAGACGATGGTCCGCTCCTTGATCCCCCGCGCCCGAGCCGCCGTGATATAATCTTGACACAGCACATCGAGCATGTTCGAGCGAGTCAGGCGGGTAAAGACGCCCGATAGATAGAGCCCCAGGCTCAAAGCGGGCAGGATGAGATGGCGGATTGTGCTTCTAAAGGCTTCCCAGTTAGCTGTCAGAATACTGTCCACAAGATACAGGCCAGTAATTGTCCTGGGCGCCAACTCGGTGCCGATGCGTCCGGAAATGGGCAGTGGCAAAAAGGTGCCAAAGATGGGTTGGAGCAGAACTCTGCCAATCTCTGATCTTTGATACCAGTTTCCAAAGTACACGCCCAAAATCAATTGGAACATGAGCCCCAACCAGAAGACGGGCACAGCCCAGATGACAATGCTAAAGATGCGAAAGCCATAGTCGGCCAAGCTACGCCGCTTGCGTGCAGCAAAGGCCCCGGTGGAAACGCCGATGAACATCGCTATTGTTAGGGAAGCAATGGCCAGTTCGAGGGTGGCTGGGAACTTTAATTTCAGATCCTTAATAACTGACCGACCCCGAGTGGGGGCCAACGACTCACCTAAGTCCAGACGGACCAAGCCCCACAAATAGTTAAAATATTGGCTGTCAAAGGGGTTTATCTCGATTTCGAACTGATCTGCCGGTGCCCAGCCCTCTATGCCACCTTTGGGCACGATCATCTTGATCCAAGGTCGGCCATCGAAGCGGCTCAACCCACCCTCGGTGCCAACCCAGAGCATCCCCCTGCTATCCCCCCAGAGGGCACGTACCTCGTTGCT
>Ga0180435_10005187_pt1 | contig 12720 bp, 11 predicted proteins | sample SS_ome_3_FD_132467 | JGI IMG/M metagenome (GOLD analysis project Ga0180435, IMG submission 132467) | Hypersaline lake sediment archaeal communities from the Salton Sea, California, USA - SS_3_S_1 metaG | ecosystem: Environmental > Aquatic > Non-marine Saline and Alkaline > Hypersaline >... | reverse complement strand
CGTCCTGCAGGGCCGGCTGCATTTCTACGAAGGACTGTCCATGGGAGAAGTGGTGTTTCCGGTGCGCTGCATGAAGCTCCTCGGTATCGACAACCTGGTGGTGACCAACGCCGCCGGCAGTCTGAACCGCGATTATGAAGCCGGTAAACTGATGCTGATCCGCGACCATCTCAAAATGGTCACCGACAGCCCGCTGCGCGGCCCCAATATAGACGAATTCGGTCCCCGCTTCAACGACATGTCGGATCCGTATCCGGCTGCAATCCGCGAGCTGGCAAAGCGCTGTGCCGCCGACCTGCAGATCGATTTAAAGGAGGGGGTGTACTGCTATATGCCGGGCCCCAGCTACGAGACCGCCGCCGAAGTAAGGATGCTCGGCCTGCTCGGCGGCCATGCGGTGGGTATGTCGACGGTGCCGGAGGTGATCACCGCCGTGCACTGCGGCATGAGGGTGCTGGGCATCTCCTGCCTATCCAACATGGGCACCGGCATTCTCGACCAGCCGCTGCACCACGACGACATCATCCGCGCAGGCGAGCAGGTGCGCACGACGTTTATTGCCCTGCTGGAAGCGATCATAGCGTCCTGGCCGCTGGGCTGAGTGACCCTGCCAGCCCCTACAGCTTAAACGCATACGGCAGCAGATCGTCCAGATAGAACACCCGCTCCGAGCTCGACACTACAATCCACGCATCCGGTGCCAGCTCCGCTATCCACTGCCGGCAGGCGCCGCACGGCATCGCCGCATACTCGTCCACGGTGCCGTCTGCGTTCGGCCGGGCATCGGGGCAGCTGACCGCGATGCCGACAATGGCGTGTGCGCCGTTCATGCGGGCATGGGTCATGGCCGCGCGCTCTGCGCAGATGCCCAGGTTGGTCGATGCGGTTTCGATATTGGCGCCCGTGAATATGCCGCCAGAGGTAAGAACCGCTGCTCCGACCCGGAAATTCGAGTACGGGGCGTAGGCCAGTTCAGCTGCCTGCAGCGCCTGCTGAAGTAAAGTCTTCTGCTCCTGGTTCATGGTAAAGATCCCCTGTCTGCCGATGGTTTCTGGTCTGTCTGCAGCCGGATTATAAGACAATTCGTCTGTTTCCCCCAATATTCTCGCAAGAAGTCGTGTAAAAAAAAAGTCAAAATGATAATAATCGACTAAACGATTGCGCGGATCTAGCAGAATTGTCCGCCTCGCCTTTCGGGAAGAGAAAAAAACATGAACCGACCATATCGTATCAAAGCTGTGCTGTTTGATTTTGACGGGACGCTGACGAAACCCGGGCTGATCGATTTCAGACTCATACGTCGGGAAATCGGCTGCCCTGCAGAAATGTTGATCCTTGAGTATATCGAGGGCCTTGAAACCGAGCGTAAGCGACAGCAGGCGCTTGCGACGGTAGATCGGTTCGAGATGGAAGCCGCGGCAAACTCTTTTGCAAACGCCGGGGCGGAGGACTTGCTGGAAAATTTGCACGCGCTTGACATCAAGGTCGGCCTTATTACCCGAAACAGCCTGAAGGCGGTTGCGCGGTCCCTGGAAAATTTCGAATCTGTCGGGCTCGACTCGTTTGACCTGGTTATTTCCCGCGATGATCCCATTGCTCCAAAACCGCAGCCTGACGGGGTTCACCATGCCGCCGGGAAGTGGGGAGTTGCGGTCGAGGAGATCATTCTGGTCGGGGACGTAATCTTCGATATCCAGTCCGCGGTGAGCGCCGGTTCCTTGAGCGCGTTTATCACCAATGGGGAAGCCGATTCCCAAACGGGGCAGGCCGATTTTGTTGTCGACTGCCTGGCCGAAATGCTGCCGATCGTAAAAATGGGTCTGCCCCTGCAGGGGGGAAAGCTGCCGCAGGAATTGCTCGACGATTTCCTCGGCGAGCATGACTTCAGCGACGCTTCGGTGCTCAACTGGCCGGGCATCGGGGAGGACACGGCCGCCGTCGACGCCGCGGACGAGGAGGTGATCGTCATCACCTCGGATCCGATTACGTTCGCCACGGATGCGATCGGCGAATACGCGGTTCTGGTCAACGCGAACGATATTGTCACGTCGGGGGGGACGCCCCGATGGTTCCTGACGACCCTGCTGTTTCCGGTCAATACCACCGCGTCGGAAATCCGCGCGGTCATGGCGGAACTCGCCTCAGTCTCCAAGCGGGCGGGGGTGACGCTGTGCGGCGGGCATACCGAAATTACCGACGGCGTAACGCGAACGATCGTCAACGGGATGATGATCGGCAGTGTGCGCAGGGACGAGTTCCTGGATAAAAAGGATATGCGGCCCGGCGACCGGATCCTGCTCACCAAGGGGGTCGCGATCGAAGGCACCGCGCTGATCGCCCGGGAATTCGAACCGCAGCTGATCGCGGCCGGGGTGGAGCCTGAAATAATAGCGCGTGCCCAGGACTTTCTGTCGCTGATCAGCGTGCGCGAGGAAGGGCGGATTGCGGCCGGGGTCGACGGCGTCAAGGCGCTGCACGACATCACCGAGGGGGGGATCGCGACGGCGCTGGAGGAGTTTTCGATATCCGGCGGATTCGGCATCGAGGTGCAGGTGGACCAGATCCCGCTGTCGCCCGAAACCGCGGCGGTCTGCGCCCCGTTCGATATCGATCCGCTGGGACTGATCGGTTCCGGGAGCCTGCTGATCTGCTGCCGGCCCGACGCGCTGGCGCAGCTGCGGCGGGCCCTCGAGTCGGCGTCGATCGATGTCGCCGTGATCGGCATGGTGACAGGGGGGGAGCCGGGCATCACCGCGCACGGCGAGCAGGGGAGCGCTGCCTGGCCGCGGTTTGCGGTCGATGAGATCACCCGTCTTTTCCCATGATGAGCAGTCCCGAATCCTGTACCGAATTTTTTTCCTCCTACGAAGCCCGGGAAGATGCATTCCGTGCTGCGGTCAATTTCAAGCTGGCCCGGCGCTACGGCGGCCCGGCTCAGTTCTGGGATGATTTCAGGGCCATAACCAGTCGTGTCTCGGCCGCGCCTGAAACCGGCCGGATCGCGTCGATCACCAGCAATCCCCGGGACTGCCTCGCCTTCGCATCTGCCGAGCAGGTGCTGTCGGCGGCGTTCATGTCGTGCGATAAACCTTTTGACACATCGCTGATAACAGAAATCGCATCGCATTACGGTCTCGCCGAGGTGTTAACCCAGCCGGTGCGCACCCTTTCCGGGGGAGAATCAGTTAAACTGGCACTCGCCAAAACCTCTGTTTCGCTCGCTTCGAGCAGCAAGGTGGTGATTTCGAGCCCGTTTACGTGGTTATCTCCGGCGAATCGCTATCTGCTGGAAGAGGTTATCGAGCTGGGACAGCGGCAGGATAGGGAGATCTCCATTCTGGCGCTTGACGGGGAACATGATCTCAGCGCAGCAGCTGATGGGCCGACCGGTTGGAGCCGTATCGACGTGCTTCCATTTTCCCTGCGGATGTCCGGCGTCAGGATTCCGCTGACGCTGTCGCTCAACCCGCTCGATGATGCGGTACCGCTTGCCGCCGTGACAGATACCGACATGAACCTGGAGTCGCCCTGCCTGATCACCGGCGAAAACGGGCAGGGTAAAAGTCTGATTGCGCGGGCGGCGGCCGGTTCGCTGGCCCTGCGGGGAAACGTTTCGATCACGCGGGAGCGGGCGGCGGAATCTGCGGAAACGAGGGCGGGGCTGCTTTTCCAGGATGTCCAGGCCCAGACGCTGATGCGTTCGTTTGCAGATCTCGCAGCAGGGAAGCGGGGGGCCGACAGAGACGCGGCCGTTTCCGTCTACAATCGGCTGCGGGATGAATACAATGCGTCGCTCAACCGCGCCGAATCGTCGAGGTGGCTGCAGATCAACGAATTTGATCGGCGCGAACATTCGCTGCTCGACGTCAAGGCGGTCCTGACGGCGGCCCGGCTGGCCGCGGCGCCGGCGGCGCTCATTCTTGATGAGCCGGACTGGGGGCTGAGCCGCAGCAGCAGTATCGCCTTTGTCGCATCCGTCATCGCCGTGGCGCATCGTATGGGCATCCCGGTGCTGCTGATTTCCCACAAACCGTGGTGGCTGCCGCTGGTCCGCAGCTGCCTGGCGGTGACCAGGACCGCGTCCAAAGCGCCCGGATCAGAGCAAGATCCGGTATTTACGGTTTCACTGCAGCACGGGGGGCAGCCGTGCTGAACTGGAAATTCAAGGCGCTGATAACCTGGCTGCTTGCCGTCCCGGCTTTTACCGGTTTTCCGCTCAACGTAATTCCCGCAAGCGTGCTGCCGGGAATCGCATACGCTTGGATTCTCTACGGCGCGGTCGTGTGGACGGCAATCGTGTTGCTGCTTGGCAGAAAGATTTTCAAGATCTGCCTGGTCATTGCGCTGGCGATCGCCGTGCCGCTGATCATTCTCGGCAGCCTGGTCAGTTGTATTGCGCTGACCGTGACCGGCTGGCATGCAGATGGCTCTGTCGAGATTGTCTATCACTACGCAGCCCTCTTGGCGACGATGGTTGTGGTTATCCCGCTGGCGCTCTCGATGGTTGCGGTCATTCCGTTTTACAAGCTCGAATTGCATATTCTGCAGCGAACCGGCGGCGTGACGATCATCCAGAAAATTGCGCTGATATTTTTACGGGTGTTCAGCCACATCTTCTATTTTGTCATTCCCACAATTCTTGAAGTCATCAGGGAAGAGGGCGTATTTCCGGGACGGCGCAGGCGCGGCTCCGCTGCCGGCAAGAGCCGGGCATCACTGTCGAAACGCCTGAAAAAGATGACGCAGGCGCTGATCCATATCGGCGTCGAGGCGATCTGCTCCTCGATCAGGTTCATCCCCCTGTGGGCCGATGAAATTTCAATGCTGCCGAACAGGCAGAAAAAGAATAGAATGGATGAAGGCAGCCGTACCCGTACTCGTTGAAAAAAGAAAAGGTCACAGAGCGCCATGGAACAGCAAAAGGAAATAAATCTTCTCTATCGGGCAGGAATCATCGCCGCTTTCAGCACGCTTGCCTTCATCGGCACGATGGTAATCCGCATCCCGATACCGGTAACCGGCGGTTATTTCAATCTCGGCGACACTTTCGTGATGGCTGCCGCCCTGCTTTATGGGCCGCTGGTTGGCGCCCTGGTCGGGGCAATCGGCCCGGCCGCCGCCGATGCGGTCGGTTTTCCCCAGTTCATCCTGGCGACCGCGGTTGTCAAGGGCGTGGAAGGGCTGGTTGTCGGCCTGATCGGCGGCAAGGGCAGGAGAGCCGCCTGGCAGATCGTGGCCCTGGCGGCCGGTGTCTTCGTGCTCGTGTCCGGCTACTATATGTTCGAGGCCGCCATTTACCCGGCTATTGCGCAGACAATTCCGTTTTTCGGCGTGACCGACCCCAAGGCGGCTCTTGCTGAAATCCCGCCGAATCTGCTGCAGGGGGTGCTGTCGGCGATTGTCGCATTCGGGATCTGCAAGGTGTTGAACCGGAAGCGGTAATTATGCCCTGCCCGGGGACATGCCTCAGCGGGTCGACAGTCTCAGTTCCGGTTCTTTTTCAGCACGCCTATTTCATGTCTGAGCGCGGTGTTTTCCGCGATCAGTTTGTTTCGTTCTGCGCTCAATTCGTTTAAATCTCGTTCGATGTTGTGCGTGATTATCTGCATTTCCTGCAGCTGCTTCAGCAGGCGCCGGTCTTCGACTGATTGTTCGAGACTGGTCAGCCATTTTCTGACGTCTTTTATGGTTTTCACGGTGGTCCTCCGAAATTGTTTGCTCACTATAGCACAGAAAACAGGCAATTTGACAGAGAGCTGTCTCCTTATTCCAGCAATGAGTCGCCCCCTTCCCGGTACCCGTCAATCTCGAGCGGTTGGCACTCCCGTCTGCGCGGTGTTATATTTACGAAAAATCTGCTGCAACGATGTATTACGGTGAATCACTGCCATCAATCAATCTATGGGTGCGACCATGAACCTTACCAGCGAATTGACCGACTACATGGATTTCCAGTCCCTGCTTGACGATGAAGAGAAACTGGTACGGGAGACGGCCCGGGCTTTTGTGAACGACAACGTGATGCCGATCATCGAACAGCATGCCCAGGATGAAACCTTTCCCGGGCATTTGATCCCGGCCATGGGCGAGCTCGGTTTTTTCGGGCCGTCGCTGCCGGAGGAATACGGATGTGCGGGCCTGTCCAATGTTGCCTACGGGCTGCTCATGTACGAGCTCGAGCGGGGCGATTCGGCGATGCGCAGCCTTGCGTCGGTGCAGGGATCGCTGGTCATGTACCCGATCTGGGCATACGGGAGCGAGGAGCAGAAGCGTTCCTGGCTGCCGAAGATGGCGGCCGGCGAGAAGATCGGCTGTTTCGGGCTGACCGAGCCGGACTTCGGGTCCAATCCGAGCGGCATGCGCACCAGGGCGGAACGACGGGATGACGGGACCTGGTTGATCAACGGGGCGAAAATGTGGATTACCAACGGTTCCATCGCCGATGTCGCCCTGGTATGGGCGATGAGCGAAGACGGTATTCGCGGGTTCCTGGTGGAAAAGGGTACGGCCGGATTTACCGCTCCGCAGATGAAAGGTAAATGGAGCCTGCGCGCGTCGGTGACGTCGGAGTTGATTTTTGACCATGTCGTGGTCGATGAGGCGGCGAGCATGCTCCCCGGCATCGTTGGCATCAAAGGACCGCTCAGCTGCCTGACCCAGGCTCGCTACGGGATCGCGTGGGGGGCGCTGGGCGCTGCCGAATGCTGCTATCAGACCGCGCTCGAATACGCCAAGACCCGGATTCAATTCGATAAACCCATCGGCGGGTTCCAGCTGCAGCAGAAGAAACTGACCGAGATGGTCACCGAGATAACAAAGGGGCAGCTGCTCGTGCTACAGCTCGGCAGGCTCAAGGACCAGGGGCTGGCGACTCCGGCCCAGGTCTCGATGGCGAAAATGAACAACGTCCACGCCGCTCTCGAGATCTGCCGTACCGCCAGGACAATGCTCGGCGCGAACGGCATCATGGGGGAATACCCGATCATGCGGCATGCCAACAACCTGGAATCGGTTTACACCTACGAGGGCACGCACGACATCCATACGCTGATCATCGGCCAGGAGGTGACCGGCCTGGCGGCGTTCAAATAGCCGCCTATATCCCCACCGAGAACATCGACTCCAGGTCGTGCTTCGAATAGGCCTTGAAGGCCAGCATCGTCTCGGTTTTGGTAATCGCATTGAGGCTGCGCAGGTTCCTGGTGACGAGGCTGGCCAGGTCGTCGTTGGTCGGCACGCGGACAATCGCGATCAGGTCATAGGCGCCGCTGACCGAGTAGACTTCGGATATGCCGTTTATCTCCACGAGCGTATCGGCAACTTCGTTGATTTTGGTTCGTTCGGTATTTATCAGGATAAATGCGGTGACCATAACATCATCTCCTATAAAAACTTAATCCGCGTTGAACAGCGTTTCCGTGCTTCGACCCCGCGCTGCGCTCGGGGCAGGGAGGTCAAAAATTGTTATAGCGCCTCTGGCGCAGGTTATCATGACTTTTCTGCAACTCCGGGCAGCAGGCGGCCGACCCGCTCGTGCCGGGGCCCGTTAAACAGAACGTCTCATGAAAACGTACTATACAGAAAACCGGGAATTAATGCCTGCCAAATCACGGATAAAAAAAGAACGGGCAGCACTTTAAGATTGCAGATATTGTTCACCCCGGTATTTTTTCAGACAGGTACCCTGATCACGGCGCGAGCCGGTCAATTCGACATACCGGAGGAATATGTTTGCCCGTTTCATTGCCCTATGCGGCCTGATTGTTTTTATTTTTTTTGGTCCGCACCAGTTTTTTGGACATGGCTCAGCCGCCGAATACGATAATTCCCACCTTATCGCCGATGCCGCCGCCGGCGACCCCGAGGCCCAGTATACGCTTGCGCACCTCAACCTCAAGGGCAGGGGCGGTCTTGACAAGAATACCGCAGCCGGCGTCGGTCTGCTGGAACAGGCCGTGGACGGCGGACATCGGGAAGCCGCCCTGGATCTCGCGCTCCTGTATTTAAACGGCATGCAGGTTGAAAAGGACAACGTGAGGGCGCTGGGCTGGTTTAAAAAAGCCGCAGATCTCGGCCAGGTCGATGCCCAGTATTACCTCGGCCTGGCGTACAAGAGCATCGATGCCGGGGAAGCGCTTCGCTGGCTGCGGATGGCGGAAAAAAACGGCCATGCCGGGGCGGCCGCAGAACTCGATGAAATCTGCCGGGAGGCTCCCGATCTCTGTAACTGAATCCGGTCGGCGTTGCCCATCAGGTGCTGCAGGTACAGAAAAAACCTCGCACATGTGTGGAGCGTCGTCGGTGCCCCGGCAATTGACAGTCGGCGGAAATTAATACTATGATTGAATGAATTACCATAGAGGAGGAATTGTCATGATAACCTATATATACTGGTTTGCTATTGCAGCTGTGGTCGTCGGCTGCCTTTACGTCGCCGGGGTAAAGCTGCAGCAGAAGAAGGTTGCGCTGATCGGGGCCGCATGTATTCTCGTGGTCAGCTGGCTCGCTTATTATTTCGGGCTGGAACAGGTCTTCGTAAAAAAATACGGGGGCGTCATGACCCTCGCGGTTCCCGAGGGATACCAGCATATTTCCACCACGTGGAAAGACAACAACCTGTGGATTGAAAATTACGACCCCAAAACCAATACCTGCATCTTCAGCGAATACGCCAAGGGCGGCGTGCTGGAAGGGAGGGTGACCATTAAAAACTGCAATCCGGTCAGACGCTGATTTTGGGCAGGACTGTGATACTCCCAACACGGAGACAGTGCCCGAATTAGAGGCTTTTGTTGAATATAACTATATATATCAGTATCTTATCAGCCATTTCCTCCTGTTTTTTATATTCTTAACGTAAACATGCGATATTTTTATTTGTTTCTGTATAACACGGTGATGGTGTTTTCTGTGCCTCCCAGAATTTCCAGATTTTCTCTGTAACATTTTGATATAAATAGTATAATTTATATAGAGTAAATTGTTGATTTTCTCCATCGGGAAAAAATGCCCGGACTTTTTATCGGTTTTTCTATTTGACTTAAACGTAAAGGTTATGTATACAAGTTTACATACTCTGTGATATAATTGTGTAAGGGCAGTTGACATCGTAACGCAGGTCTTTGACAGGAGGAATCATGGACTTTCTTTCCTATCAATCCATCCCGGCTATTCTGAAGGACAACGCGGTTCAATATGCCGACCGAACCGCCATCAGCTACAAAAAACGGGGAACCTTTCTATCCCTGACCTACGAGGAGTTTTATGAACGGGTGCTGCTGCTCGCGCGGGGGCTGTGCAAAGTCGGCGTGAAACCGGGCGACAAGGTGGCGATATTTTCGGAAAACCGCCTCGGCTGGGCCATCTCCGATTTCGGCATCCAGAGCGCCCGGGCGATTTCGGTGCCGATATACGCAACCAACACCGGCGAACAGGCCGCCTATATCCTCAATCACTGCGGTGCAAAAGTAGTTTTCGTCTCGACCAAGGGCCAGTATGAAAAACTGCTCGAGGTCCGTGACGAAATCCCCCATGTGGAACTGGTCATTTCCTACGAGCGCTTCATGGGGGACCGCTCGTTTCCGGTGTACACACAGTATCAGCTCTCGGAAGTGTCGAGCCCGCTCAGCGAGGAGGAGAAAGCAGATATCGAGGCGCGGATCGCCCGGATCAAGCCTGATGATATCCTCACCGTGATCTATACATCGGGAACGACCGGCCGGCCGAAGGGCGTCGTGCTGACCCAGTACAACGTGATCAGCAACACCCACTACGGCGTTCATCGCATCGGCGGACTGGATAAAGATGAGACGTTCCTGAGTTTCCTGCCGCTGAGTCACATCCTCGAACGTACCGGCGGATATTACGCGGCGCTCCTGTGCGGCAAACACATCGCCTTTGCCGAGGATGTGAAGAAAGTCCTCGAAAACATGAGCGAGATCAGGCCGACATTCATGATCTGCGTCCCCCGGCTTTTCGAAAAAGTCTATTCGCGCATCCATGAAAACGTGCACCAGGCGAAGCCGTTCCAGCGGTCCATGTTTCACCAGGCGGTCAAAGTGGGCAGGGAATACGTCAACAAGAAATATATCACGAAGGAACCGGTGGGCCTGCTGGGGGTGAAATACCGTTTCTATGACAACCTCGTCTTCAAGAAGATCAGGAAACGCTTCGGCGGCCGGCTCAGGGGCATGATCTGCGGCGGGGCGCCGCTCGATAAAACCATCAATGAATTCATGTGGGCGATCGGCATTCCGGTGTTCAACGGGTACGGCCTGACCGAAACGAGCCCGGTCGTCACGCTGAGCGATATCAATAATGTCAGGTTCGATTCGGTCGGCAAGAAAATCGATGAAACCGAGCTGCAGATCGCCGCAGACGGCGAGCTGCTGGTCAAGGGCCCCCAGGTCATGCGGGAGTACTACCTCAACCCCGAAAAAACCGAGGAAGCCTTTACCGACGGCTGGTTCATGACCGGCGACATCGCCCATATCGACGAAGAAGGGTTCGTCTACATCGTCGACCGCAAAAAAGAGATCATCGTCACCGCCGGCGGCAAAAACATAGCGCCGCAGCCGATCGAGAACGAACTCAAGCTCGACAAATATATCTCCCAGGCGATCGTTTTCGGCGACCGGAAACCGTACCTGGTGGCACTGCTCACCCCCAACCTGGAGCGGCTTATCGATTTTGCCCGGGAAAAGGAGATCGACTACCTCGATATCTACGAGCTGGTGAAGAGCAGACGGGTCCAGAAAGTCTACGACGAGCGGATTGCCGAGTTGAACGCGAACCTGCCGTCGTACTCGACCATCAAATATTTCGCGCTGCTCCCGAAAGATTTCTCCATTGAAGGAGGGGAACTGACGCCGACGCTGAAATTCAAGCGCAAGGAAATCTACAACAAGTACAAGGCCATTGTGGATGAACTGTATATCAGTAATGGAAACGGCCTGGTATTCAAGAAAAGTGGTGAGAATGGAGACAAACAATGATGCAGATTAATCGCGTAGCCGTACTTGGTGCGGGAGTAATGGGCGCAACCATTGCCGCACACCTGGCTAACAGCGGCCTCGATGTGCTGCTGCTTGACATCGTGCCGCAGGAGCCGACCGAAGACGAAACGAAACAGGGGTTGACCATCGCCAGTCCGCAGGTCCGGAACCGTATTGCGGCAAGCGGTCTGCAGGGGCTGATGAAAATGAAGCCGGCCCCGTTTTACCTGAAGGAATATGCGAACCGGGTCGAAGTCGGCAACTTCGACGACGATCTGGAAAAGCTGTCTACCTGCGACTGGATCGTCGAAGTCGTCATCGAGAACATGGCGATCAAGCAGAGCCTCTTTGCAAAGATCCTCCCGTTCCTGCATCCGGAGGCGGTACTTTCCTCCAACACCAGCGGGTTGTCCGTCAACGAAATGGCCGCCGGTCTGCCTCCGGATGTCAGGAAACGTTTCCTGGTCACCCACTTCTTCAATCCGCCGCGCTATATGCGGCTGATGGAAATCATCGCCTGCAAGGAGTCCGATCCGCAGGTCGTTGCCGACATGGCCGATTTCCTCGACCGGCGTCTCGGCAAAGGCGTCGTGTATGCAAAGGACACGGCGAATTTCATCGCGAACCGGATCGGCGTCTATGCCATCTATAAAGGCATCGCCCACATGATGGAGATGGGCATGACGGTCGAGGAAGTCGACGCGGTGGCAGGCCCGGCAACGGCGCGGCCGAAGAGTGCGGCCTTCAGGACGGCGGACCTGGTCGGTATTGATGTGCTCGGCCACGTGGGCAAGAACTCCTACGATTCGGCCCCCGACGATGAGGAGCGCGACGTCTTCAAACTGCCCGCCTTCATGGAGCAGATGATCAAGGACGGCCGGCTCGGCAACAAGACGAAGCAGGGCTTCTACAAAAAAGAGATGATCGACGGCAAGCGCCAGATCTTCTACTACGACTATAACGACGGTGCATACAAACCGCTGGCCAAACCCCAGTTCCCGTCCGTGCAGACGGTCAAGCAGGTGGACGACCCGCGCCAGCGCCTCAAGACGGTCATCTCCGGCACAGACAACGGCGCCGAATACGCGTGGCGCACGCTGCGCGACACGCTGATCTACACGGTCAACCGGATTTTCGAGATCGCCGACGACGTGGTTAACATCGACAACGCGATGAAGTGGGGCTTCAACTGGGACCTGGGGCCGTTCGAGATGCTCGATGCGATCGGCGTACCGTCGTTTGTGAAGCGGGCGGAGAAGGACGGCGTCACGGTGCCGGCCTGCCTGAAGGACCTGGAAAGCTTCTACCGCTTCGACGAAGAAGACGGCAAGCAGTACTGGGATCTCAGGACGGGCTCGTACCAGAAGGTGCCGATTCCTGCCGGCCAGATCGATATCGAGATCCTCAAGAAGGGCAACAAGGTCGTCGAGAAGAACGCGAACTGCTCGGTCATCGACCTCGGAGACGGTGTATTCGGTTTCGAATTCCACTCGAAGATGAATGCGATCACCGGCGATATCCTGCAGATGACGCACAAGGCGATCAAGCGCGCCGAGGATGAAGGGGCGGGGCTCGTGATTGCGAACCGCGGCGCCAATTTCTCCGTCGGGGCGAACCTGATGCTGATGGCGGTGGCGCTGGCCGAAGGCGCGTTCGAAGATATCGATATGGCGGTCAGGGCGTTCCAGAAGGCAACGATGGCCGTCAAATACGCAAAAGTTCCCGT
>Ga0180435_10005186_pt1 | contig 12720 bp, 13 predicted proteins | sample SS_ome_3_FD_132467 | JGI IMG/M metagenome (GOLD analysis project Ga0180435, IMG submission 132467) | Hypersaline lake sediment archaeal communities from the Salton Sea, California, USA - SS_3_S_1 metaG | ecosystem: Environmental > Aquatic > Non-marine Saline and Alkaline > Hypersaline >... | reverse complement strand
CCGATGTACAATCGCGCATTGACGTTTGTGGCTTTCCACATATCTGCCAGAAAGCCACCCAGGACGATGCCGATAAAGCCACCAATCGCAGAACCGAGGCCCAGGTAAAGGCCCGCATCCGCTATCGATTCGCCGTGCACGCGCTGCATGAACGGCGCGGACCAGAAGCCAAGACCATAAGTGACAAACGAGATACTCGGGAAACCGATTGACGCCAGCACAAACGCTTTAGATTTAAACATCATGGCAAAACATGCTGGGTCATTGAGACGCAGGTACTGCACCCAGCTCACCGTAATATAGACACCAGCGCCAAGCGCAATCCACTGCAATGCGGTAGGCATCAGCGTATAAAACAGCAGAAACAGGGCCGAGATGATGGCCAGCGCGACAAGGTTATCCACAATCGCCCGGATACCACCCGCCTTATAAAGGGTAACCAGCGATAAGCCGGGTAAGACGCTGAAAAGGGTATTCTGCGTTGCCTTAAAAGGCGTCGGATGCGGGCTTGTCAGCAAACCCTCACTGGCACCACGGATCGGCTCTTTTATTGTCCACACCCAGACCGCGACCAGTAATCCGGGCAGACCAACGGTTAAGAACGCAGCCTGCCAGGGCTTGATGCCCAGCGGCGCAAGGCTTGGATCGGGGTACCAGGCATACCAGGCTTCCACCACAGCGCCACCGAGGAACAGACCAATACCTGCGCCGATATAGATGCCGCTGGAATATATCGCCAGCACGGTTGCCCGCACTCTGGGCGAGAAATAGTCTGACAACATTGAAAACGCGGCAGGGGTTGCGCTGGCTTCGCCAACACCCACGCCAAAACGACAGACCGCAAGACCAGTATAACTTTTAGCAAAACCGGATAAAGCCGTCATCAGGCTCCAGAACGACAGACCAATGGCAATCAGGCTCTTGCGATTCCACACATCTGCCAGCTTACCCAGTGGTATGCCAAAGACAGCGTAAAATATTGCAAAGGCGGTTCCGTAAAGAAAACCGATTTCTGCATCACCAATACCCAGGTCTGCTTTGATTTCTTCCGCCAGAATCGAAATGATCTGTCGATCAATGAAGTTAAAAATGTAAACCACAATAAGCACAAACAGCACATATCTGGCGTATGCGGAATTGACGTCCTTTTTCCCCTGCGCCAGTTGTGCATCGAGATCTGCGGTGGATGATTGTTCGACCTGCTCACTCAAATCACTCATTTCAGAGGTGCTCCATCAAAACGTTCAAAAGTGGTGAATGCCTCAACCGGATGGCGCTTCAGTTTAGTCAGCTGCTTCACCGGTTTGCCCAGCGGAATCATCGCGGCAAAAGCATATTGATCAGGTATGTTAAGGAGGGTTTTCAACTGGTCTTCCTGACCACCAATAAAGGTTGTCAGCGTCCCACCCAGACCTTCATTGCGTGCTGCCAGCAGAATATTCCAGACAAACGGATAGACCGAGCCTCCGGAGATCACACCAATTCGGGGCAACTCACTGTCAAATGAAGCAACCACGGCAAGATCTACCAGTACCATCAACACCACCGGTGCCTGAGTGATTGCATCGATGAGTTTCTGTGGTACTGGTGTGGCATCTATCTCTGCCTGGGTCAAAGTAGTTGGCACAATGGTGTTCCAGGGGGCTTCTCCATGTCCGACCTGGGCGACATAGCGCCGTAAGGTAGGTTCTATCAAGGGTCCCAGAGCATCCTTCGTCGCTTGTTCCCGCACAATGACCACGCGCCAGCCCTGGCGATTACCGCCGCTGGGCGCAAACCGTGCGTTATCTAGCATCTTGAAAATCTGCGCATCTGACACTGGATCGTCAGTAAACTCGCGTGCGGCAAACGTTGTCCGCATGACCTCATACAGGTCCATGGCTTCCCCCCTTATCTATCGCCATCGTCTCACCATCGGTTGCGCTCCCCAGCGCAGCACGGACAAGCACCTTGCCTGCACGATGGCTTTTAAGGAACAATAGCGTATTGACGGCATGGGGGGATACCCCAAAGGAATTGCCGTCACTCCCACAAGGACTAAAGGGTACTGACCGATGAGTGAATACCAGAATACAACCGAAGACCTGCCACCCGAAGTTTTGATGCGTGGGCTGCTACGCGCTTACTACTGGATGGACGAAAGTCTGCAGAATGGCCTGCAGCAGGCGGGTTATCGACCTCGAACCCGGACCCAGACCATGATTTTGATTCACATCTCAAATGGTGTCACCCGCGCCGCTGAGCTCGCACGCGCCCTCGGGGTGAGCCGTCAGGCGATTCAGCAGCAAATTAATGATCTGGAAGCAGACGACCTGGTCACCCAGATCCCCGACCCGGAAGATAAACGTGCCAACCGCATAGTTTTCAGCGAACGTGGGTCTGCCCTCATCAATCAGGCGATGCAAACGCTGAGAAATTCAGAACAGACTCTGGCTATGCGTCTCGGCTATGAAACCGTAGGCCAGTTACGACGCGCATTGATGGCTGACTGGGGTCCTGTGGTGGGTGAACAGCGGGCTCCGGGCAGGAAACGGACAGTCAGCTAAGCTTTCTTACATTCCGCTGAGCAGCAGCAGAAGCAGGCTTGCTGCAGCCAGCCCATCGGCGGGCATACAGACTCAACAGGGCGATGACCATTTCATCGCACGCCTCACCAGAACACGTCCAAAACAGTACTCTGCAAACATTGCAAATCTTGGACACAAACCATGCACTTGAAATCTATTCTGATCAGCGCCGCTACGCTATACAGCGTAGCTGTCACGCAGATGATTGATGCGGAAATGTTAACCATCAACGTCACCAATCTAACCACCACCGAAGGCACGGTGATGGTTCAGATCATGCAGGGTGAGGCGCAGTTCAGGGGCGACGAACCGTCTATCACTTCAATCATGTCTAGGGCCACAGACGCGGAAATGACGTTCTCTACACGGCTACCCGCAGGCGAATATGCCATCCGCGTAATGCATGACGTTAACAACAACGGCGAAATGGACAGTAATTTTGTCGGTATGCCAACCGAGCCCTGGGCGATGTCGAACAACGCCAAAGGCAACTTCGGCCCACCAAAATGGGAAGAGGCAAAGTTTGAATTGTCCGGTTCGGTTGAGCAGACATTAGCGCTTGGTAAGTGAGGTCATCATGCAACGTAGAAACTTTCTGAAATCTATCGCCGCTGGCACCGCTTTAGCTGCCCTGCCACCTGGTGTTCGGGCAGCTGATACCTCGTGGACTGATCAATTTGCTCAGGGGTTGACTCAACACCCCTGGATGCTGGGTTACCAGAGCGCAGCCGCCCAGGAGTATGCGGCCGCCGCGGAAATCAGCGGCAAGTGGCCAGCAGAGCTGGTCGGCACACTCTATCGAAATGGTCCTGCTCAACATGATGTCTACGGTTATCGCTACCAGCACTGGTTCGACGGCGACGGCATGCTGCAGGCTTTCAATATGGATGGCACTGGCGTTTCCCACCAGGCAAAACTGATCGAAACTCACAAAGTCGTTGCCGAACGACAGGCGCAGCGCGCGCTCTATCCAGGTTTCGCTTCAGTACCACCCAACCCTGCTCCCGTAACCGGGCCGGATATCGTCAATGTTGCGAACATCAGTGTCCTGCATCATCACGACAAACTGCTGGCACTATGGGAAGCCGGCTCCCCCTGGGAAATGGATCCAGACAGCCTGGCAACCAAAAGCACATACGCCTTCTCGGAAAACACCCAGGGTGTACCTTTCTCCGCACACCCTCGCGTAGAGGCTGATGGCACATTATGGAACTTCGGCTATTTATCAGGCGCTCACCTGCTGGTTTTATGGCACATCGATGCCAAAGGTAAGGTGGTCAAAATGGGCAAGATAACCGCAGACCCCATCACCATGGTGCATGATTTTGTTGTCACCAAAAGACATCTGGTCCTGATGCTGCCACCACTGAACTATGAAGCAACAGGACCGTCGTCATTCCTCGACGCACACCAGTGGTATCCGGATCAACCCTCACGGGTTCTGGTGATCGACAAGAACGATTTTGATAATCACTTCTGGATGGAACTACCGTCTCAGTGGGTGTTCCACTACGGCAACGGCTGGGAGGACGATCAGGGTGTCATCCGCTTTGATGCTGCCCGAGCACCAGATCCGCTGGTGATGATGGACAGCTTCCGCGAGATCATGCGCGGTAACGTGGTCCCAGGCAGTATCAGCCATCACCATGAATATCAGATCGATACTAAAAATCGTCGCATCAGCGAAGCACCACTGTTTGGGATGAATGTGGAATCCGAATTTCCGTGTGTAGATCCGCGCGTCAGCTGCAGGCGTAATACACGCCTCACCATGCTCTCGCGTAATGCCCTGAACCAGGCGCCTGCTCACATGAGCCTTAACGAAGTCAGTACCTTTGACTTTAACACCGGTGAGCGGGCGTTTTACCGCTATCCTGACAGCCAGATTCCAGAAGAGCACCTGTTTGTGCCAAAACCTGGCAGCAAACCCGAGACTGATGGGTGGGTTATTGGTTCAGCGTTGGACTGGCAGCAGCAAAAAACGCTGTTAAACGTCTTTAACGCTCAGGCCGTGCAGGACGGACCTGTTGCAACAGCCACACTACCGTATCATCTGCCACTGGGCTTACACGGCAAATTTGTGCATGGCTGAACCAACCAGCAAAGCTGATCGTCGCAGTATCGAACACCCCTGGCGGGTGTTCGGTTATACCTCTGCTTTCTGTTTCGGTATTGGCATACTGGTCACGCTGCTTGCCGGTGGCTCCTTTATCGCTAACCTCGCGGTCTCGTTTGCCATAGGCTGGTCCATCAGCGGCTGCTTTCACTTGTTAGAGCCGCTTTTCAACAAATGGCTCGGACCCTACCTGGGTCCAGTACCAGTAACAGCTATTGGGCTGGGCGTGGGTCTGGTACTGGCGGGCTTGATCACCTTTCAGGATCCGCTTTACTTTTTCACCTTCGGCAATGCCACTATTTACCTGGGTGTGTTTTTTGGCATCCTCGGTTTTATCTTTTTTGGCACGCGCGCCCGCATGGTGCAAGCGGAAGCCGATCTCGCACAGGCCACCGCAAAACAGGCTCAGCAGGAAAAACTGCTGGCAGAAACAGAACTCAAACTGCTGCAGGCTCAGATAGAGCCACATTTTCTGTTTAACACGCTGTCAAATATCGCCGGATTGATCCACGAAAGTCCTGACACAGCAGAAAAGACGCTGCTCAACCTGACAACACTGTTGCGCGGCTCGCTGAACAGAACACGACAACAGACGACAACCCTGGCGCAGGAGCTGGAGATTGCCCAGGCCTATTTGAATATTCAGTCCACACGCATGCAAGGCCGCCTGCATTTCAGCGTTGACGTACCCGCAGCCCTCAACAACATCCCTTTACCGCCACTGTTAGTGCAACCGCTGATCGAAAACGCCATCAAGCACGGCATTGAGCCCAGCGAAGCAGGCGGCAACATATCCGTATCCGCTGTGCAACAGAGCAACAACGTCATCATATCGATCAGCGATACCGGCATGGGCATCGAACAGGAACAGCCAAGTCGACGTTCCACCGCGGGCACCGGCACCGGCTTGAAAAATGTGCGGGAGCGTCTGCGCGCATTGTACGGCGACCAGGCCCAGCTGGAACTGGTCCCAAATCAACCACAAGGCGTGATTGCACGCGTTACTCTGCCCACCAGCTTCTTGGACGAGGGGGTCGCAATATGAACCCTACCGCGATCATTGTTGACGATGAATCAACACTGACCACCTACTTAACCAACAAACTGAATAAGCTCTGGCCTGAACTTGAGATACTGGGCAGTGCGGTCAACGGTCGCCAGGGAATTGCGCTGGCTGCACAAGTACAACCAGATATTGTCTTCCTGGACATACAGATGCCCGGACTTTCCGGTCTGCAGGTGGCACAGGCCCTTTCCGCAGAAATTAAAATCGTTTTTGTTACCGCTTTCGACGAATATGCAGTAGACGCTTTCGAACGCGCTGCGGTGGACTATCTGCTTAAACCGGTATCTGAAGAACGTTTGCAGCAGTGCATAGACCGATTGAAACAGTCTCAAAGTCAGGATCATCAGGCGTTGTTGAGCCTGCTTAAAGACATCAGCCCCGCAAAGCAGGAGTATCTGTACTGGATCAGAACCGGGGTAGACGATACTACTTCTCTGGTTGCTGCAGATGATGTTGTGTATTTCCAGGCCGATCAGAAATATACCTCGGTGATCACCGCTGAACGTGAATATGTTGTGAGACGTTCTATCAAAGAACTGGAAGCGCAACTTGATCCTGCTCAGTTCTGGCGCATACACCGCGGCACCATTGTGCGCGTAGACCAGATCGTAAAAGCAAAACGCGACCTGCGGGGACGCTACAGCATCACGCTCCGCAGCCGGCCGGAAACGCTACGTTCCAGTGCAAGTTACGGACAGGTCTTTAAACAAATGTAGTTGTTCCGATTAAGGACTACACTCTTTACAACAATTCCAGTCGGGCCCCAAAATGCAGCGCATTGTGCTGTTCAACAAGCCGTTTGATGTCCTGTCACAATTCAGTGACCGTGAGGGACGATCAACCCTCTCCGATTATATCGACATACCCGAGGTCTATCCTGCCGGCAGGCTCGATCGCGATAGTGAAGGTTTGTTGATACTGACAAATGATAATGCGTTAAAGCACAAGCTCACCGACCCGCGATACAAAGTCAGCAAAACCTACTGGGTTCAGGTAGAAGGCGAACCCAGTGAACAGGATCTAGAAGTGCTGCGAGAAGGTCTCGAGCTTAAAGACGGCCTGACACGGCCGGCAAAAGCAGCTGTTATGGCCCAGCCACAAGCGCTCTGGCCACGTACTCCACCTATTCGCCAGCGCAAACACATCAAAGACAGCTGGGTCTCTCTAAGCATCAGTGAAGGCCGGAACCGTCAGGTCCGACGGATGTGTGCGGCTATTGGTTACCCCGTGCTGCGACTGATCCGTTATCGTGTCGGCTCCTGGACCATAGATGGCCTTGCAAACGGTCAATACACTGAGATATCAAATTGACCCTTTTCAATCTGCCTCAATGCGCAGCACAATTCGATCAGGTTCAAACTGGGCCAATACCTGCGCATCTTCCACAACTACTGCCTTAGCTGGATAGACCGCTTCCGCGCCTTCTAACTGAATTCTCACGTTGGAATTCACTTTGATATTTTGGTACCAACGCCGTTCCTCGGCAGGATCAATGTGAATCTGACCATCAATTACCGTATAGCCAATATTTACCGAATAAGGATCTGCCGGTCGAGTTTCCAGAACCAGCACGCCACCCTCAGCAGGCAGCTTTGCTGCCGACAATTGCGCTTCCGGGCCAGACAGGGCGCCACCGGGCAGCCACAACAACGGTTTGGAGCAAGCCCCCAAACCCAACAGGACAATCAGTCCAAAGACATGAAATACAGAAGAGTTCATTAAAAGCACCTGTAAGCTGTTAAATTAGTTTAACATTAAACTATATTAGTTTAACTTTAAACCATTAGTTACAATGTTCGCATGACAAAGAAACCTGCAGCGTCGGAGCCACCCCGCAATCTGTTCACCCTGTTCAATGAAATAGGCATTATCAATCAACTGGCCAGCAAGCGCTTTGAACGCGTTCTACCCGATAATCTGACCCTCTCCCAGTTCAGCGTACTGAACAATTTTGTCCGTCTCGGCGGTTCACGCACACCCGCGCAGCTGGCGGAGGCGTTTCAGGTCACAAAAGGTGCGATGACAAACACGCTGCAGAAACTGTCCGCTCGCGGCTGCATTACCATTGATGTAGACAGCAACGACCGACGCAGCAAACAGGTGAACATCACTGACCACGGTCGCCAATTACGCAACGTGGCTATCGCGAAAGCCAACGAGGCGCTGAGCAATCTGGTTGGTCAGATCGATCAAAGCGAAATAGAAGAAACGCTGATACATCTCCAACACATCAGAAAGGTTTTAGACGCTGATCGGAATTGAACTTTAGGGGGAGGTGAGTCCGGCGGCCGGGAAGCCAATGGGGAGGGGGGAGGGAGAGAATCTTGTCTCCCCGGCGCCTGACTATGGATCCAGTAGAACAGGCAAGCCGTCAATGCTTCGTGAAACGTATGTGAACGTTCCGTCAATGCTACAAAGAATCTATCTGCTTATCCCAGATGCTTGGGTCTGGACGACGGGTATCGTCTACCTTGTACCTTTCCGACTGCTTGAGTTTGAATGCGTGCATCGCGCGAATCGACTCTACATAGCGTGCCATGCCGGCTTCCGCCTGCTCACGGGAACGAAACGGTCCTTCTTCACCTTCACGTGTTGAGAACCACCAGCTGCCATTTTCATTAAAGAAGCGGTTACCGGTACGGAAATGGCGAATTTTTTCATTGTCATCAGATTCACGCATTTCAGCACTTTATTCGCGCACTGGCAGAAATGATGTGATGCATTTCACTACACCTGAGTTTTAACGCCCTGCTGGCTTGATTAAAGCTTATTGCAGGCGCTAAACGGTAATCACACCTTCCAGCACAGGCTGCACCTTACCGCCAACCTGCAGCGGTTCTGAAAGGTTCAGATACAGCCGTGACGGCCGCAGCATCTCAACGCCCTGATCCACCACAATCAATGTACCACCCGTGGTGTTTGCGCTGCGACCCGCCGCTTTCAGATAGGCTGCAAAACAGGCGTTAGCGCTGCCTGTTGCGGGATCTTCGCGAGCATCACCTGCATCAAAAAACATGCGCGCTGCAAAATCTGCACTTGCCTCATAAGGCTCAGCGCAGAAGGCGAAAATACCGTCAACAGCGTCATCCAATACGCCGCTGGCCGTCATTTCATGCAGTAAATCGAGATCAAATCGCGCAGCTTTCAAGGTACGCAGGTCTTTCACAGGTACCAACAGGAAACCTGGCCCAACCACGGCAACCGCAAGCGCAAAATCTGAGTTGAGATCACTTTCCGACATTCTCAGTAAGGCAGCCGCGTCACCGGGCCGAACAGGATCTTTGAATTCGACCGGAGGTGGCGTCATCCAGGCAACGCCATCCACAAACTCTACAGGCACCCTACCGCCAGCCAGATCCAGGGTGATGGATCTGGCGCCCGCAGTGAGCACCCAAGCCGTGCCAAGCGTCGGGTGGCCCGCGAAAGGCAGCTCTGACGCCGGCGTAAATATTCGCACGCCAGCTTCGTCTAATGCCTCACGCAGCACAAACGTAGTTTCGGAAAAGTTCATCTCCCGCGCTATCAGCTGCATTTGTTCATCGGTCAGATCAGCGGCACCCAGGACCACCGCAAGCTGATTGCCCGCCAGGGGCTTCTCCGCAAATACGTCAACAACAACTATACGCAGTCGCTGAGTCACAGGATGGTCAGCTGATGTCTAATGCTCATGCACACGCACTGGCAGATCGGTTATGCCGCGAATAAAGCTGGAGTTCAGGTACTTGGCATCACCCACCACTTCTACAGATGAAAACCGTTTCATGATCTCTTCCCATAGAATCATCAACTGCATTTCCGCGAGTCGGTTCCCTAAACAACGGTGAATGCCATAACCAAAAGATAAATGCTGACGAGCCTGGGGGCGGTCAATCATCAACCTGTTCGGATCGGTTATGCGCTCTTCATCACGATTGCCGGAGGCATACCAGATCGCCACTTTGTCCCATTTCTTGATCTGCCTGCCGCGGATTTCGATATCTTCCATCGCGGTTCTACACATATGTGCAACCGGAGATTGCCAACGAATTATTTCCGGCACCATATTGGGTATCAGACCAGGATTGTCGCGCAACTTGTCATACTCCTGCGGGAACAGGTTGAGCGCCTGCACACCACCGGTGATCGAGTTGCGCGTAGTATCATTGCCGCCAACAATCAACAACAACACGTTGCCAAGAAATTCGTTTGGCGACATGTTTTTTGTCGATTCGCCGTGTGCCAGAAATGAAATAAGATCTTCACCGGGTTCAGACGCCTGCTTACGCGTTTGCCACACCTCGTTGAAATACTCAAAGCACTTCCAGATTTCGTTAAATCCTTCTGCAGGGGTTTCAAAATAATCCGGGTCGCCAATCCGCTCTACCGTGTCAGACCAATGAATCAGCAGATGACGATCTTCCTGCGGCACATCAAACAGCGTGGCCAGCATGCGTCCGGTCAACTCCACAGACACCTCACGCACCCAGTTGAAGCTCTCACCTCTGGGTACTTCGTCAAGAATTTCCCCCGCTCGCTGACGGATCAGCTCACCCAGCGCTGCCAGGCGCGTCGGGGTAAACATGGGCGCAACCACTTTGCGCTGCTCATCGTGAACCGGCGGGTCCGCCATAATGAACATGGGCAGGTGAAACATCGCATCCGGTGGCTCGGCCATCGGTCGTCCACCCAGCCGGATACCACCGTTCATGATGTCGGAGGAAAACTGGTTGTGGTGAGTATCAACATACTTCACGTCATCAAATTTGGTAATCGACCAGTACGGTCCAAACTGACTGTCTTCGGTGAGGTGTACCGGATCTTCAACGCGCAGGCGATCAAACACACCCAGTGCTTTGTTGCGCTCAAACCAATCGCCATTACCGGGGTTCAGTTTTTCGAGCGGCATGGAAGCTGCGTTGGCATCTGCGGGCAGTTTCCAGCGGTCGCGAATTTCGCGGTTCGATGTCACCGTTTCAAAACTGGGTTGTTCGGGTTGATCAGACATTCATGCCTCGCCATTTGTTTACAACGGGGGAGAACATACTAAACCCAACCTGAATTGCCTACTCCTGTTGAAAACCTCGAAGCGATCTCGCGCAGGGCAGATTTTCGAATCAGGCGACAGCGTCCTGCCGGTCAGGGAGTTTAACCAACAAGCTGACCATTCCCGCCAGCAGAAAGGACACAAACCAGACTTTGAACGCAGTGCCATAGGTGCCTGTCGTATCGACAATGGCACCGGTGATCAGCACCCAGAAAGTTGCGGGGGCAATGAAAAATGACAGCAGGCCGTTAACCCGGGAGAACTTGGCAACGCCAAACAGGCGCGATATCAATACCGAACGCACCGGTATCATGCCGCCAAAACCCAGACCAAACATTGCCGCCGCACAGAGCAGGCCAAAATAGGCCTCAACAAAAATGAGCAGCAGGGTCGAAGCAAGGTACGCGGCCACGCCGCACATCACGGTAATTTTGGCTGCCAGCTGATCCATCATCCAACCGAAGACAATTTTACCCCCAATGGCAAAACCACCGGCAACGGTGAGCAACAGCGCGCCATCATACAATTCAAGACTGAGTTCAGTGGTCACATAGGTTGGCAGGTGTGTTGCCATCGCTGAGTAAACGCCGTTCATCAAGCCAAAGGTCAGCACCACTGACCAGAATGCCTTTGAGGCAAGAAATTCTTTGTAGGTGGCGATCACACCCTGTTCTGCCACTGGCGCAACAGGCGCAACATTGCCCACAGGTTGAGCGTCACCATCGGGGAGTTGTCCAATATCCGACGGTTTCTGACGCACCACCCATATAGTGACCGGGACTACCAGGAACGCCAGCAAGGCGGCATAAATCTGATAACTGCTGCGCCAACCAATGGTCTGCGCCAGGAAAGCGTTGCCCAGTGGTGTAATCACCCCCGCTACGCTGATGCCCATAATCGCAATTCCCAATGCCATACCCCGGTTGCGGGTGAACCAGTTCACCATCAACTTGGTATGCACCAATGGGCCTACACCCAGCCAGGCCAGACCCTGGAACGGAATCAGCACTGCCATAAACATCCAGTATGAATCGACCTGGCCAAGCATCAGATACCCGGCGGCCATCCACAACGATGCAAGACAGATAATGTTGCGTACGGGAAATTTATCGATCAGGAAACCCATCAGCGGCGCAAAACAGCTGCCGGCAAACAGCGTAAGACTGACTGCCAGAGACAGCTCGGTGCGGCTGACGTCAAAATCAGCCATCCACGCAGGAAAGAAGACTCCGCGCGCATGCAGGAAAAACGACGATACCAGGAAGCAGATTAGAAATGAAAAAGCGACCAGGCGATAGCCGTAAAAAGAGTATTTCACTCAGGCTATCGCCATTGTCATATGCAGACCTGCCGGCTTACTTAAGCTCGTTAAGCACCGTAGACAGGGATTCTTTTGCATCACCAAACAACATACGGGTGTTTTCACCAAAGAACAGAGGGTTATCAACCCCTGAGAAACCTGACGCCATGGACCTTTTCAGCACAAACACTGTACGAGCCTGATTCACGTTGATAATCGGCATACCGTAAATCGGGCTGTTTTCATCATCGTTTGCAGCCGGGTTAACCACATCGTTAGCACCAATGACAACCGCCACATCGATCTTGTCGATGCGGGGGTTAATGTCATCCATTTCAACCAGCTGATCGTAAGGTACGCTGGCTTCTGCAAGCAGCACGTTCATGTGTCCAGGCATACGTCCTGCCACCGGATGAATGGCGTAGGTAACTTCAGCGCCGTTGGCCTCAAGCATTTCCCCCAACTCGCGAACAACGTGCTGAGCCTGGGCTACAGCCATACCGTAACCGGGCACAAAGGTCACTGACTGGGCAGCTTCCAGTATCAGAGCGGCATCTTCGGCGCTGATCGGTTTAACTTCGCCTTCGACCTTGGTCGCCTGCTTCACCGCACCAAAGCCTGAAAACAGTACGTTGGCCAGCGACCGGT
>Ga0180435_10005185_pt1 | contig 12721 bp, 8 predicted proteins | sample SS_ome_3_FD_132467 | JGI IMG/M metagenome (GOLD analysis project Ga0180435, IMG submission 132467) | Hypersaline lake sediment archaeal communities from the Salton Sea, California, USA - SS_3_S_1 metaG | ecosystem: Environmental > Aquatic > Non-marine Saline and Alkaline > Hypersaline > Sediment... | reverse complement strand
GGACGCCCCGGAGGGCGATGAGGCCCACGGGCGGCTTTGAGCTTCTCGACCACCGGGCGGACATCGGCATCCGTGCACATGGCGCGTCGATTGAGGAGGCGTTTGTGCAGGTTGCGAGGGGCATGTTCTCCGTCATGGTTGATCTCGAGAGCGTGCAGGCGATCTCTACGGAATCGATCGAGTTGGATGCGGGATCGGCAGACCTTCTCTTGGTCGATTGGCTGGCGAATCTGCTGGCTGAGAAGGATCTCTCCGGGCTTGTCTTCACTCAATTCGACGTGCATATCGTGCGATCGGCCGGAGGCTGGCACTTGCGTGGCATAGCGAAGGGCGAAGCATTGGATTCGGAGCGGCATCGGCCGCACGTCGAAGTGAAGGGGATCAGCCACATGGGTCTCCGGGTGGAACGGCAGCGCGAGACGTGGATGGCGCAGTGTGTCTTGGATGTCTAGAAGAGGGAGAGGGAGATGAGCAGGCGCATCCAGCTGGAGAGAGCCGGAACGAGCGAATGGGTCGTGACACCGTTCGGCGATATGCGCGTGCCGGGGCGCATTATCGCCGATGAGGCCACGATCGATGAACTCCGATCGTCCTACGAGGAGGGCGCCGAATGGAGTGCGCTTCGCCAGGTGTGCGACGTGGCGACGTTGCCGGGAATCGTCGGCGCCTCGGTTGCTCTTCCGGATGTGCATCCAGGATACGGCTTTCCGATCGGCGGGGTCGCCGCCTTCGACCTGGATGATGGTATGGCAGCGGTGGGGGGTGTCGGGTTTGACATCAACTGTGGCGTGAGACTGGTGAGCACACCGCTGGCGCGCAAGGAGATACTCCCTTGCGTTGTGCAGCTGGGCGAGAACCTCTTCCGCAATGTTCCAGCAGGCTTGGGCTCCCAGGGCTCGCTGCGCCTGAGCGCACGCGAGATCGATGATGTCCTGCTACGAGGGGCGGAATCCGCCATCGATCGTGGCTTTGGGTCGGCACGCGATCTGCGATTCATGGAGGAGAAAGGACGCCTCGCCGGGGCCGATCCCTCTGCGGTCAGCGATCTGGCGAAGAAGCGTCAGTTCGGCCAAGTGGGCACACTGGGTTCCGGAAACCACTACCTGGAGGTCCAGTACGTGGAACAGATCCTCGATCCGGAGGCGGCCGCGGCCTACGGCCTGGAGACGAACCAGATCGTGATCTCGATCCACACCGGCTCCCGGGCGCTCGGTCACCAGATCGGGCAGGACTCCCTGAAGGCGGCCGCGGAGGCGGCCCGTGCGTATGGCATCCGTGTCTCCTCCCCCGAGCTTGCTTGCGCCCCGATCAGGAGTGAGGAGGGGAGGCGATACCTCGCTGCGATGGCCTGCGGCGTCAACTGCGCCTTCGCGAATCGTCAGGTGATCACGCATCTGGTGAGACAGACCATCTCGACGACCTGTGCGATTCCGGAAGATGAAATCCGAACGGTCTATGACATCGGGCACAACAGCGCGAAGTTGGAAGAGCATGACGTCGAAGGGGAACGGAAGAAGCTTCTCGTCCACCGCAAGGGCGCGACGCGTGCCTTCGGACCGGGGAGAGCGGAGTCCCCGGAGGCCTACCGAGTCTTTGGCCATCCGATCCTCGTGGGCGGCACGATGGGCACGGCTTCCTACGTCCTTCGCGGAACGCAACGGGGGATGAAGCAGACGTTCGGCAGTGGCGTGCACGGGGCGGGCAGAGCCCTGTCGCGAAAGAAGGCTGCGAAGCGTTTTTGGGGTGAGCGTGTGATCGAGGAGCTGGCGCAGCGCGACATCCTCGTCTATGCCCACAGCCGGCGCGGCGTGGCAGAGGAGGCGCCGGGCGCCTACAAGGACGTGGATCTCGTCGTTGGCACGGCCGAAGAAGCAGGGATCAGTCGTGCGGTCGCACGTCTCCGTCCGATGGCAGTGATCAAAGGGTAGAACCGCGTTCTCGCCGGCTGCGGAGCGTCTCCGAGACGAGCGAGAGCGCCTTGGCGAGCTTCTTTGGGTCGTGCTTGATCGTCTGTTTCCCAGCCCACGGAGCGACGCCGATCAGATCGGCGCGATGCGCGACGAGACCGAACTCGTTGGGCTCGCCGAGGTCATCGGCGACGGGTTGGGCATCCTCGTCGATGTAGCCTTCAAGCAAGCGGCGATCCGCCTCGGACGCATTGATCAGGACACTGTCGAACCGGCGGAGATCGATGTAGTCACGGAGGGTCCTGAGGTGGTCCACGAGGGTGAAGCCCTGTGTCTCACCCGGCTGGGTCATCAAGTTCGAGATCAGAAGCTTCTCCGCAGGCGCCTCCTCGAGCGCCTCGGCGATGCCATCGACGAGAAGGTTCGGAATCAGGCTCGTGAACAGACTTCCCGGGCCGAGGAGAATCAGGTCAGCCTCCGCGATCGCTTCCAGGACGACCTCATACGGAGGGACGGGCGATGTGGTCAGTTCCAGCTTCACAATCCGCCTGGGGTCGGCGGCGAGACGCGTCTCTCCGGTGACCCGCGTGCCATCCTCCATCGTGGCGACGAGGTTCGTCCTGCATAGCGTGGCCGGGAGTACACGGCCGCGAACGTTCAGGAAGTGGCTCATCGCCTCGATCGCCCGATCGAATCCGCCCGTTGCCTGCTCGAGACCGGCGATCAGGAGGTTGCCGAGGGAGTGCCCGGCGAGTTCCTCTGGGGCGACGAAGCGGTGCTGCAGGAAGTCGGACAGCCTTGTCTCGTCATCCGCCAATGCCAGGAGGCAATTGCGAACGTCTCCTGGAGGTAGCACGTCGATCTCCTCGCGCAGGCGACCGGAGCTCCCCCCGTCGTCCATGACTGTCACGACGGCGCTCAGGTTCGATGTCACCTCTTTGAGGCCGCGAAGGAGGGTCGAGAGCCCGGTTCCGCCGCCGATGGCAACGACGCGAGGACCTCGATCGAGCCGCCGCGTTCGGTAGATCATGGCGGAGGCCCTGGTCCTCGAATGAGGAGCCACTCCCCCGGCGACGGAGCGCATCAGCCGGAAGAGGGAGAAGAAGAAGCCGAACACGCCCAGTCCGGCGGCGGCGGTGGCCAGTCCGAAGCGCGCCGCGCCGGCGTCGGGGAGGAGCCGGTACATGAGTCGAACGAGATCCGTTCCCAGGAGGTAGAGCAGGGCGGCTGCGACGAAACCCATCGAGAGAAGGGCGCCGAGGATCCACCGCTTGACCCGCATGCCTGGCGTTAGCCAGCGAATGGCCGCACGCCAGTGGGTGGTCACAGGTTGCTCCGGAACTCCGCTTGGACCACGCAGGGAAGCTCCGAGAGATGGTGCTGCAGCCCGTTGCCGGGGGACACGGAGAAACGTTCGTGCGCTCTGACAGCGATCGATCCAAGATGATCAACAACGTGGAACCAAACGGGCGCCTTCCCCGGTTGCCGGGCTAGCTGCTCTTGAACCTTCCCTAAGCCTTGATCGTCGACGACGTCTGCATCCACGGTGACAAGGAGCGCGAGCGAGATGCCATCCGACACTTGGTCCAGTGGGATGACGCCAGTGGCGATCAGGCCGATCTCGCCGTTCCGCTCGTCCGCCTCGATGCGGATCCCAACCAGTTGATCCTCCTGAAGAAGCTCTGCGTGGGCCTCCAGAACGCGCGGGAAGACGGTCACTTCCATGTCTTCCCTGCCGTCCTCGATGGTCACGAAGGCCATTGGGTCTCCGCGCTTTGTGTCGATCCGGCGGATCTTCTTGATGCGGCCGCCGATGATCCCCGTCTGCCCCTTCTTCATCGACTGGACCTCCCGAGCGGAGAGGCAGAAGAAGTCGAGCGTGTCGCGGTACTCGTCCAGAGGGTGAGCCGTGATGTAGAGGCCGAGGAGCTCTCGCTCGAAGGCGAGGAGATCCGCCTGCTCGAACTCCGACTCGGTCACTGAAGGGTCGGTTGTCTCCTCGCCGAGATCGGAGAAGAACGACTGCTGGCCGGTCGCCCGCTCATGCCGCTTGCGGTGCATCAGTTCGATCCCCTCGGTCAGATGGCGGAGCAGCCCTCGGCGCGACATGCCCAGCCGATCGAAAGCACCCGCCTTGACGAGTGCTTCAAGGGCTTCTCGGTCGAGCCCGTCCTTCTCAACGCGACGGCACATCTCGAAAAAGGAGTCGAAAGGCCCGGTCTCACGTGCGCTGAGAATGGCGGCAATGGCGTTCTTCCCAACATGTTTGATGGCACCCAGTCCGAAGCGGATCTTGCCCTTCCCCGCGGCCCCAAAGGCGTGACGGCTTTCGTTGATGTCGGGAGGAAGGACCTCGATGGACATCTCCTTGCACTCGGCGATGTACTCAGCAACCTTGTCCGAGTCAGATTGGATGCTCGTGAGCAAGGCGGCCATGAACGCGGTGGGATGATGGGCCTTCAAGAAGGCCGTCCAGTACGAGACGAAGGCGTACGCCGTCGTGTGGGACTTGCCAAACCCGTAGCGAGAGAACTTCTCCATGTCGGAGAACGTGCTCTCGGCGAGAGCTTGCGAAATGCCGTTGTCGAGACAGCCCTTGACGAACTTCACCTTCAGGCTGTCCATGATTTCCCTCTTCTTCTTGCCCATCGCCTTTCGAAGGATGTCGGCCTCGGCGAGCGTGAAGTTGGCCAGGGATTGCGCCATGAGCATGATCTGTTCCTGATAGATCGGCAGGCCGAATGTGTCCTTCAGAACGGGCTCGAGGAGCGGATGGGCGTACTCGACGGGCACGTTCCCCTTGCGACGCTCGACGTACTCGTCGGTCGTTCCACTCTCCAGCGGGCCGGGACGGAACAGAGCGATCAACGCGATGAGATCGTCGAAGCGGTCCGGTTGGATCCGGAGGATGAGGCTGGTCATTCCGTTGCTCTCCAGCTGGAAGATACCGGCCGTGCGGCCGGCACGGATCAGTTCAAACGTCTTCTCGTCGTCGAGGGGGATCTCTTCGAGGCACAGGTCCTCGCCAGTGCTCTCCTTGATCGCGTCGCAGGCATCTTCAATCAGCGTGAGGTTGCGTAGCCCCAGGAAGTCGAACTTGAGCAGTCCGACGGCCTCGACATCGATCATGTCGAATTGCGTGACAAACTCCTCCTCGCCCAGGCGCAGGAGGGGAACATGATGGTCGAGCCGGTCGGGAGCGATGACGAGGCCGGCTGCATGGGTGGATGCATTCCGCGTCAACCCTTCCAGGCGCTTGCCGATGTCGATTAGCTCTCGGATCTCTTCGTCCTCCCTGTACAGGCTCTGGAGTTCGGCGACACGTTCGACGGCCGGCTCGAGGTGCGACCCGAAGGGGATCAGCTTGGCGATGCGATCCGGGACGCTGTAGGGAAGGCCGAGAACGCGGCCGACATCGCGAACGACGCTCCGCGCTGCCATCCTGTCGAACGTGGCGATCTGCGCGATCCGCTCCCACCACTTCTCGCCTCCGTACTTCTGACGCACGTAGTCGATGACTTCATCGCGTCCGCGGATGCAGAAGTCGATATCGAAGTCGGGCATGCTGATGCGGTCCGGGTTGAGGAAGCGCTCGAACGTCAGCGAGTACTTCAGTGGGTCGACATTGGTGATGTGAAGCGCGAACGAGACCAGGCTTCCGGCGGCGGAACCTCTTCCCGGGCCGACGGAGATGCCGTTGTCTCGCGCGAACCGAACGAAGTCCCAGACGATGAGGAAGTACGTGCTGTACTCCATTCGCTTGATAACAGCCAGTTCGTAGTCGAGGCGCTCGCGAATCGTCTCGTCGATGGCCCCGAACCTCTCGATGGCCCCCGCCTCCGCGAGCTTGCGGAGATACTTGTCTGGATCCGTCGCTCCCTCGGGAAGCTCGAAGGGCGGAATCATCGATGTGCCAAACTCGATCTCCACATTGCATCGGTCGGCGATTCGTCTCGTGTTCGCGATCGCCTCCGGATACTCGGCGAAGAGGGTTTCCATCTCGTTTGGCGTTCGGAAGTGGAAGCCATCCCCGTCGAACGTCCTGTGGTCCGCGTCTTTCAACGTCTTGTTCGCGCGGATGTTCAGCAGGACTTCGTGCGCGCGCCGGTCATCGGCCGACAAGTAGTGAATGTCGTTGGTGGCGACCAGCGGCAGGTCCAGCTCACGTGCCAGATCGATCAACTGGTCGCGAACCTTGGCATCGCGGTCGGTTCCGTGATGCTGGATCTCGATGAAGAAGCTGCCCTTGCCAAACGTGGCTTGGAGCCAGAGGGCCGTTTCGGCGGCCTTGTCCCGCTGTCCCTGGGAGAGGAGACGCGGGACTTCTCCGCTTTCGCAGGCGGAGAGGGCGATGAGCCCTTCGGCATGCCGCTCGATCAATTCCCGATCGGCTCGGGGTCGGTAGTAGAAGCCCTCTGTGTGTGCCGCGCTGACGATCTGGAGGAGATTCCGATAGCCTGTGTTGTTCTCAGCGAGCAGAACGAGATGGTAGTAGCGCTGCCCGTCCTGAACCTTTCGCTCCCTGCGATCACCTGGAGCCACGTAGATCTCGCATCCAAGGATCGGCTTGACACTCTTCTTGAGGGCTTCCTTGTAGAACTTGATCGAGCCGCTCATCACGCCGTGGTCGGTGAGCGCGATCGCATCCATGCCGCACTCGGCCGCCCGTGAGATTAGAGAAGAGATCCGGCAGGACGAGTCAAGAATGCTGTACTCCGAGTGTGTGTGCAGATGGATGAATCGGCTCGCCACTACGGCTCCTCCACGAATACGATCTTCTCTTCGCCCGGTCGAACCAGGCCGAGACGCTCCCGTGCCACCAGTTCGATCGCTTCCGGATCGTCGGCACTGGCCAGCCGTTCGCGGAGCCGTTCTTGCTCGGCAACGGTCAAGTCCAACTCATCCTCGAGCACTTGCATGAGCCCACGCCGGCGGGCAATCTCCACCTGACGTGAGACGAATACAAAGACCAGGAGCATGCAGGCGAGGATCACGGTCGCGGCGATCCATGCTTTCGGTGAGAGCCGAAACCGGCTCTCTAAGTGGCGTCCCCTCTGTCCCCTCATGCTCCTCGGTTCTCCCGGTTGCCAGAAGCAAGAGACGCCACAACATCGGTCGGGACTTTGTTTGTGGCGTCTACCCCCCGAAGGTACCCGTCGAGTGCCCCGACGACCTTACCAAGTCAGTATAGGCGTGCCCGGAAGAACGGGCAATGGACATCCACCCCGTATTGCGATGGGAAGTTGGCGAGCCGATAATCCCAAGCGGTAGTCACGACCCCAATGGAGGTTCCCATGCGCGTTGACGAGTTGCGGAAGCGGTACTTGGCGTTCTTCGCCGATCGAGATCACAAGGTGCTCCCGAGCGCCCCGCTGGTTCCGAATGATCCCACGCTCCTCTTCACCGCAGCCGGCATGGTCCCGTTCAAGGATCTGTTTTGGGGACGTGTGGAGCCGTCCTTCCGTCGCGCCACCACCTGTCAGAAGTGCTTCCGAACGACCGACATCGAGAACGTTGGTCGTACCGCCTATCACCACACGTTCTTCGAGATGCTGGGCAACTTCTCGTTCGGCAGCTACTTCAAGGAGGGCGCGATCGAGGCCGCGTGGGGATTCCTCATTGATGAGCTTCGCATCCCCGTGGAGAAGCTCTCGGTCTCCGTCTTCGAGGACGACGAGGATGCGGCCGCCATCTGGCTCGACAAGACATCCATTCCGGCCGACCGGATCGTCCGTCTCGGCAAGAAGCACAACTGGTGGGGGCCGGTCGGGGATTCCGGTCCCTGCGGCCCCGATTCCGAGATCTTCTTCGACGCGGGCGAGGACAAGAGCTGCGGGCCCGATTGCGAGGGCGTCGCCTGCGAGTGCGATCGCTTTTCCGAGATCTGGAACCTCGTCTTCATGCAGTACGACGCGCAACCCGACGGATCGCTCCGGCCGCTGGACTCGAGGAGCATTGACACCGGGATGGGGCTGGAGCGAACGGCGGCGGTGCTCCAGGGCGCGTCGACGGACTACGAGATCGATACATTCCGCCCGATTGTCGAAGCGGTTCGAAGCGCCGTCGCGCGGGGTGTCGTCGAGGACGACTTGCCGTCGATCCACTCCATCGCCGATCACGTTCGCGCGCTGACATTCCTCGTCTCCGAAGGCGTCATGCCGGGCAACGAGCGGCAAGGCTACGTGATGCGCCGGATCCTTCGCCGGGCGATCCGCGCCGGCGAGCGGTTGGCGCTTCCTTCGGGTTCGTTGGAGACATTCGTCGAGCCGGTGATCGACGTGATGGGCGAGACCTATCCGGAGCTCGGCGAGGCGAAGGATGTCGTGCAACGGATCATCCAGCGTGAGGAGGAAACCTTCCGGCGGACGCTGCGCGAAGGAGAGCGACGGCTGACAAGGATCCTCGACGAACTCAGGGACGACAGCGAGACGACGATCCCGGGAGACGCCGCCTTCGAGCTGTTCGACACCTACGGATTCCCGCTCGAGATGACCCAGGAGATCGCGTCGGATGTGGGACTCTCCATTGATCTGGACGGTTTCGAATCGGCTTTGGATGCGCAACGGGCGCGATCAAGCGTCCAGCCGGGTGTCAAGATCGAGGCGGACTCGACGCTGGTCGAAGCGGGATCCGGCCCGTCTGAGTTCGTTGGCTATGAGGCCGTCTCCGCCGAGTCGGATGTCGACAGTGTGATCGAATCCGAAGGCCGGATCGTTCGCCTCGTCTTTCTTGAGACGCCGTTCTACGCGGAGGCGGGCGGCCAGGTGACGGACACAGGCCGCATCGCGAATCTGACGCGCAAAGGCTCTGCGGTCGTCAGTCGTGTGGTGAAGAACAGCAAGGATGTCTATCTCCACGCGGTCGAGCAGGTGGAGGGCTCATTCGAGTCCGGCGACCGCTGCCGACTGACGGTCGACGTAGATCGTCGACGTCGGATCGAGCGCAACCACACGGCGACACACTTGCTCCATGCGGCACTTAGGGAAGTCCTGGGCACGCATGTCGCCCAGGCCGGTTCGGTGGTCAACGATCAGGAGCTGCGCTTCGACTTCTCCCACTTCGAGAAGGTCAGCGACGAAGAGATTGCCCGTGTCGAGGCGATCGCCAACGCAGCCGTTCTGGCCGATCTCCCGGTGACGACGGTCCAGCTTCCGCCAGACGAGGCGAAGGCGTCTGGCGCCATCGGTCTGTTCGAGGATGAGTACCGGGGCCGAGCGAAGGTCCGCGTTGTGACTGTGGCCGGAAAAGGAACGGCGGAACCGGCGAGCAAGGAACTCTGCGGGGGAACCCACGTGCGGCGCAGTGGCGAGATCGGCCTGATCAAGATCGTCTCCGAGGAATCGATCGCTTCCGGCGTGCGGCGGATCCGCGCCATCACCGGAGATGGCGTCTTGGGTCGGATGCACGATCAAGATGCCCTGGTCCGGCGGCTGAAGGTCGAGCTGGGCGATGATCCCGAAGAAGGCGTCTTGCGACTCAAGGCGCAGATCGCTTCGCTGGAAGCGCGACTCGAGGAAGCCGGAGCCAGCCGCGTGCAGGAGCTGGCAGACGATCTCAAAGCGTCGGCCGAAGTCCTTGGCGACGTGCGCCTGATCGGTGGCCGCGCAGACATCGATGCCGACAACCTGAAGAGCCTGGGAGATGCGCTCGAAGAGCGGAGCCGTCCGGGCATCGTGATCCTTGTCGGCGAGTCAGGCGGACGCGGCCTGGTCGTCTGCAAGATCTCCAAGGGGATCGACGGCATCAAGGCCGGGGACATCGTTCGTGCTGCCTCGAAGGGGTTGGGCGGTGGGGGCGGCGGCGGTCCGACGTTCGCGCAGGGAGGCGGACCCGACGCATCGAAGCTCGATCAGATTCTCGCGGAGGCGCTGGACACAGCCCGGATCGCCATCAGCTAGTCGTCACGGGACCGTGCCGATCGCAGCTCAAGGTCAAAGGTTGTGCGTGTTCTCTCTACGAGCTGAGGCGGACAGGCATGCATACGTAGAGAAAGCCTTGGTCCCCATCGGCGATGGCGTCGCCGGCCGGCTCGATGAGTCCGGCCTTCTCCGTCTCGGCCAACCACAGCGTGATCTCGGAGGAGTCGATCCGCTTCAGCGCGTCGACAATGTACTCGCCGCGGAAGGAGATGTCGAGTCCCTGTCCAGGGACCTGCTTCAGCCGGACGCGCTCCTCGGCCTTTCCCTTGTCCTTCGACGACGAGTTGATCTGAATCGCGCTTTCGTCCGCCTCGGCGCGGAGCGTGATGGCTCCTGAGTCCTCGGCTGCCGTGATCTCGATTCGCTGCAACGCCTCAAGGAGGGCCTTGCGCTCGAAGGTCAGGGCAATGGGGTTGTCCTTCGGAATGACGCGTTCGAAGTCGGGGAAGTCCTCGGAGATGGTTCGGGCCATGAACGTGACCCCGCCTGCCTGGAAGAAGAGCTGGCCTTCTCCCCGGTACAGGTCGACGGACGGCTCACCGACCTGGGTCAGCACGCGATCCAAGTCATTGAGAACGCTCGCCTCGATGAGGTACTCGCCTTCTTCATGGATCTCATCCACATGGATCGTCTTCACGGCCAATCGGTAGCCATTGGTGGCCACCATGCGGAGCTGCTCGCCTTTGAGTACCAGATTGACGCCGGTCAGATTGAGCCGTGTTGTTTCCCCGGCGCGTAGCGCGGCGAACGCGGTCTGGTTCAGCCCGCTGTGGAACTGTGCCGCTTGGACCGATGCGATCTTGGACTTCGGAAGCGCGGCGATCTCGGGGTAGTCCTCGATGGGCAACGTCGGAAGATCGAAGGACGCTTCTCCACACCGAACCTTGATGGTCGTGCCGTCCTCGGCATCGGAGCGGAGCGTGATGCGTTCGTCTTGCGGCAAATGGGACGTGATCCGGTTGAACACGGAACCATTGAGCACGACAGCTTCGTCTCCGCCGCTGTTCTCGATAGGAATTTCGAATCGAACAGCACGCTCAAGGTCGGTGGCCAGCAAGCGAAGCTGGTTCCCTGTGATCTCCATCTTCAGACCGGCCAGGATCGGCATGCTGCTGCGCGTCCCCAGTGCGTAGCTTGCCAAGCGAACGCCGAAGACCAGATCGTCCTTCAGACACACGAAGTCCATCGATGACCCCCTTGATTCCAGTGACAGTGAGGATACTACTCGATTCGCCGTCGGGCCAGCAACGGGGAAGAAAGGCTAGCGTGTGGAGAGGTCGAGGATTCGTAGGATCTCGGTCGCGCACGCTTCGATCGGCAAGCGGCCGTCGATCTGGTGAACGGTCGCATCATCTGCCGTGAGCTGAAGATAGCCGGCGCGGACCCGCTCGTAGAAGTCGACCGCCTCCGACTCGATCCGATCGCCCTCTCCCTGCTTCCTCCCCAGAGCGACTTCGACGGGCACGTCGATCAGAAAGGTGATGTCCGGGTTGGTGCTCTGCGTTGCTGCCTCGTTGAGGGTGCGGATGAGATCCAAGGAGAGCCCTCTTCCACATCCCTGATAGGCCATGCTAGAGAGCCGGTATCGGCTCGTAAGGACCGTCTTGCCGGCTTCGAGCGCCGGCAGGATAACCTCCGTCGTGTGCTGCGTCCGGCTGACCATGTACAGGAGCAGCTCGGCGAGTGGCTGGATCTCGGGGTGATCGGGCGTGAGCACAAGCTCCCGGACCTTCTCGCCGACGGTCGTGCCGCCCGGCTCCTGTGAGACGACGAGATCGTATCCTGCCGCCTCGATCTCACGGCGGAGAATCTCGGCGATTGACGATTTGCCTGTGAAGTCGAGGCCCTCAAGCGCGATCAGCTTGCTCTTCAGATCGATGGCGCTCACCTCCGAACAGGACGTAGATGATGATCAGCACCGCGCCTACCGTAACGCAGCTGTCGGCGACGTTGAAGACGGGAAACCCTCGGAACTCGAAGAAATCCAACACGTAGCCGTAGGCAACACGATCGATCAGATTGCCGATGGCTCCAGCAAGGACGATGGAGAGGCCCAATCGGAGGAGCCAGGACGATACCGACTTCGACAGGAGCACCAGGAAGACGACCAGTGAGATCACCGCCGAGACGGCGATGAAGAGCGTCCCCGATCCCGGAAAGATGCCGAAGGCGCCTCCGATGTTGTGAACCCGCGTCAGACGAATGACGTGGCCGATGAGTGGCTGCGGCTCCCCTAGAGCGAGCGAGTTCATCGCCCACAGCTTGGTCAAACGATCGAACAGAAGGAGTGCAGCGGTCGGGGCAAACCAAAGGAGTCTCGACATGGGGATACGCTACCCGTGCCCGGTTGAGGCGTCAAGCTGGCTCGAAGGACGTGCAGTGCCTGTGCTGTACCATGGCGCATCTCGCGCTCCAATAGGGAGGACGCCGAATGAAGCGGGTTCGTTTCGAGTTGCCGGACGGGCGCGGTCCGTGGGACGGCCACGTCGAGTCGAAGGTCATCCACTCCGAGGCCGGACGGTTCGCTCTGGAGGAGGTTCGGCTTCTGGCACCCTGTCGACCGACGAAGATCGTCTGCGTTGGCCGAAACTACGCAGCGCATGCAGACGAACTTGGCCACGAGGTTCCGAAGGCGCCGCTTCTCTTTCTTAAGCCTCCGTCCGCGATCATCGGTCCCGGCGGGGCGATCGAGCTCCCGAACGACGGCGAGATCCACTACGAGGCCGAGCTGGCCGTCGTCATCGGCCGGAGGTGTCGAGACGTCGCGGCGAGCGCTTGGCGCGAGGTTGTGCTCGGCTACACCTGCCTCAATGATGTGAGCGATCGAGAGGCGCAAGCTTGCGAGACGAACTGGGTCCGAGCGAAGGGGTTCGACACCTCTGCGCCGCTCGGTCC
>Ga0180435_10005184_pt1 | contig 12722 bp, 6 predicted proteins | sample SS_ome_3_FD_132467 | JGI IMG/M metagenome (GOLD analysis project Ga0180435, IMG submission 132467) | Hypersaline lake sediment archaeal communities from the Salton Sea, California, USA - SS_3_S_1 metaG | ecosystem: Environmental > Aquatic > Non-marine Saline and Alkaline > Hypersaline > Sediment... | reverse complement strand
TCGCCGGTCGACGTGTTGACGTGTACGGCGAGCCACTTGTCGCCGGAGCCGATTTTCATTTTCCGTTCGATCCTCAGCGGTCTCCCCCGGGCCTGTAGCATAGTCCGGAATCGGCGCAAACCGGTGTGTGGCGATTTATCAAAATGGTTTGTCCAGGTGTAACCCCCTCCTTTGTCGCACCGGAGCGTCCATCCCGTCCCGTCCACCAGCAGCGGCGCGATATTCTGGACAACCTGCCCTTGAAGGGCGGAACTGTCCAGTTCGATCCGCGGATCGAGCCAGTCCAGTTTGTCTCGGACGTTTAACGGGTCGGCGCCTGGAGGAGACCCGCGATTTACCGGGTCGGCCTGCAGGACCAGGCGCCTCGGACCGGTCGGCGGGAGCTTAAGGGCGACCCTTCCGCTATCGGCGGTCTTCCGCGAACCGATCAGGAGCGGACTTTCGTATGCGGGCTTGCCGCCTGTCGATCCGACATAAACTCTTGCGCGGGCGCATCCGCCCGACTCGATTATACCGTCGAGCCCGATACGGCTTCTAAAGGCCCTCGCGAAGGGTGGCAGTGGAAAGCGCAGTTCACTGTAAGCGTGGACCGCAAACCCCCAGGCGTACCGGCGCCCGCCGCTGTGGAGCATCCTCCCGGCGTAATTGCGGTTGATGCACCTCCCGAGCAGGGGAGGACTTACCGTCGACTCGGGACGCACGCGGGAAAGCGGTACGCTCGCCGGGGCGAAGGACCACCGCACGTGGATGCGAGCGAACGGGACCCACAGCGGATCGAAGCTCCAGACCGGCTGGAGAATGTGATACCAGGTGTTGGCGTCGCCCTCGGCGCCTCCGGTCAGGGCGCGCCGCGCCTTGAGGGATGCGAGGCTTTTGAGATACCCCTCCCATCGCCTGGTCTCCTCTTCGAATCGCCGTTTCGATTCCGCCACATTCTTGTCCAACTCTCTGACCAGGCGCAGGAGTTTCTGTTCCCGGGCTTCGATCAATCGCTCGGGTGTCTTTTCCTTTTTTCCCCCGTGTTTTAACCGATCGACTTTCAATGGTTTCTCCAGCTTCTTCCGCAGTTGCGCCTGCTTGGCGCGGAGAGTCTTGAGCTTCCTGTCGCGCTTGGCGCCGGGAGCGTTGCCAGACTGTTCCCGCACGGCCTGCTCGACTGCGCGCAGTTCGCGGATCAGCGCCTCTTTTTGTTTCGCCAATTCGGCGATATCCGCTTTCCGCTGTTCCTCGACGCGCCGTCGTATTTCGCTGACGGCCTGCTGGTGCGCACGGCGGGCGGTTTTCTTCTGCTTTTCAGATTCGATTGACTGCTGGTTATACTTCGCGCGGGCCTGTTCAAACCTCAGTTGATTGGCCTTCCGCTTGCTTTCGATGCTCGCGATCTGCTGATCCATCCTCTGGAGACGCGCCACCGCCGCCTGCTGATGGGCGTCCGTGGCGTAGGGCAACGCAGCGAATCTCAGCGAACTGCTGGTGGCGGTCAGACCACCGGTGGTCTCGATACGCACCAGGCGCGATCGGCAGGAGGGACTGAGAACCGCAAGTTCCCGGTAATACGCCCGCCAGGAATCGATCCGGGGAAGGTGTATTTCCGCAATGTCCGATATCTTCACCTCGCGGGTATCTTCGGTCAGCAGGACAACCACAGATTCGGATTTCCAGCGAAGGTCGAGAAACCTGAGTTTACGGCCGTCGAGGTAATACATCGAACCGGGCTGCAAACGGCGGCGAGAAGACGATCTGAACACCACGCGCTCGATGCGCCCGGGCGAAATTCGCAGTCGCCCCAGCGATCTCCAGGCCGGATCGTGCAGCGAGACCGCGGGCCTGACCAGCAGATGCGCAGGGGCCTGCAGGCCGTCAGCTCGACCGGCGGCAACCGCACCTTCGATGCGCCCGACAAGCCGATCGCCGCCGACAAACTCGATGTACGCGTCGCTATCGCCCGGGCGCCAGGACCTCAGACTGCGATCGCACAACCACCGCAGCGGGCGTTTTGGATCCTGCAGGGATTTACCATCCAGCCGCGGAGAGGCCGGATGCCCGCCCCAGCCGAACACCTTGTCACCGTAGAGGCGCGATCCGTCGGAAAACACCGCCTCGTATCTCGCCGCACTGTCCGCACGCGCAGCCGCTGCGACCAGCAGGATTGCCGTTAATACCCACTCGCGTTTCGTGACGCTCGCGCCGATCATTTCATTACGCAGTATATCATCTTGACGCGGCGGGTTGAACGGTCGATGCGGCCGGCGATTCGGCGCGCCGCGGCGCCGTCAGGGCTTGATCTCCCAGACCGCACCAGGGGTGACGACGAAGCTCGATAGCGGTTGGCTGAAGATGTAATCCTGAGCGTTGGTGTAGTCCTTGCGGGGGTAATGTGCTTCATATCGGATCCCGACGAAGGCGGACCGTTTCAGCTCCTGACCGGGTTCCAGATAGCGAGTGACTGAGAACCGGAGCCTGCTCTGCGGATCGATCCACAAAATGGTGACACCCTTGGCGCAGCGATTGCGCCATGTGACGGGGCGGTGCGCGCCTCCCTCCGTCGAAGGAATCCGCCTGATGATCCGCGAGATAGTCAGCTTGGGCATTTCGGCCTTCAGTTTGGCGATGGCGCCGGTGGAGACGCCGGATTCCGGAGTCACCAGCAGCGATTTCAAGCTGGGCATCTTCTTGAACGTCGGATGGGTATTGATGAAAGCCTTGTCGCCGCCGGCCCAATCGCGTCCGATCAGAACATTGGTCAGTGCGTTCAAAGGGACCTTTGCATCCGGCAAGGGCCTGAAGTTCACGACGCCGCCAAGCTCGTTGATTTCGAGAGCGGCGAGTTTCTCGGCCTGGGCGATGCGGTTCGACTGCAGCGCCTGCCCGAGCCCGTAAGGAACCTTCATGTCGCTTTTCCCGACAAGTTTCATGATATCCACCAGGCGATACGCCGGGGGAGGCGCCGCCAATGTTCTGACGGCCCGCCAAAGCACCGGTTTCCCGCCGGGGGCCTGGGTCAACTCCAGCGTTACCTTCTCGCCTTGAAATTGAGCGAGAGAAAAGACAAGCGGCGCCGGGCGGTCCTGCCAGGATTGCCTGATCGGAACCTTCCGAGGCGAAACTTGCCTCCCCCCGACGTGCAGGGTGACCGTATCGGGACGGGGATTTTCGCCCGTCGGCAGGCCCAGGTGGACGGCGAGCCACTTGTCCGCCGTAGCGATCTTCATTTCTCGCCGAAGACTCAGCGCCCGCCCTCCGGCCTCGAGCATCGTCCAAAAACGCCGCAAGCCCGATTTGTCCGCCTGGTCAAGAAGGCTTGTCCAGGTGCAGACCCCGCGCCGATCCAACCGGAGCATCCATCCCGGAGAAAACGCCAGCAGCGGCCCGATCTGCCGGCGAACCTGCTCTTGAAGGGCGGCGGGGTTCAGTTCGATCCGCGGATCGAGCCAGTCGAGCTTGTCGCGGATGTTCAACGGGTCGGCGCCGGGAGGAAACCCACGGTCCACCGGATCGGCCTGGAGGACCAGGCGCCGGGGACCGCCCGGCGGAAGCTTAAGGGCGATCCTGCCGGTATCCACGGTCTTTTTCGAACCGATCAACAGCGGACTTTCGTACGCGCACCTGCCTCCGACCGATCCAACATAAACCCGCGCCCGGGCGCAGCCACCCGGGCCGACGACACGGTCGAGCCCGATACGGCTTCGAAACGCGCTTGCGCATTTGGAGAGTGGAAAATGCAGTTCGCTGTACGCGTGGACCGCAAAACCCCATGCGTACTGATCGGCTCCGCTGCGCAGCGGACCTCCGTCGAAACTGCGGTTTGTTCGCTCCGGAAGGAAGGGCGGGTTAAGAGTTGCTTCAGGCCGCAGGCGACAAAGCGGAACCCGCTCGGGAGCAAACGACCACCGCATGCGAATGCTTCCGAAACGCACCCATAAAGGATCAAGGCTCCAGACCGGTTGGAGAACGTGCAGCCAGGTGTCGCTCTGTCCACCGCGCACGGACGCGCGCCGCGATCTGGCCGATTCGAGAACCGCCAGGAAGGCATTCCATCGCATGGCTTCTTTTTCGAATTGTTGTTTTGCAGCGGCTGCTTTGTCTTGCAGTTCTTTGGCGTGGCGTTGAAGTTGCCGCGTCTGGGTGCTGATAAACCGTTCGAGTTCCTGTTTCCTTTGCCTCTCGCGTTTCAATCGTTCATCTTCCAGCGATTTTTCTCGACTTTTTCGCCACTGCTCCTGCTTGGCGCGGAAAGTCCTGAGCATCTTGTCGCGTTTCTCGGGGGGCTTTTGCCCCAACCGTTTTACCATGGCCCGATCCGCGGATCGCAATTCCTTGTCCAGTTTCTCTCGCCGCTTTGTCAATTCGGCGAGATCGGCTTTCCGCAGCCCGTCTATGCGACGTCGCATGTCGTCTTGAGCCTTTTGGTATGCCTGCCGGGACGCTTGCGTCCGCTTTTCCGATTCGGTCAATTGTTCGTGATACTTTGCGCGGGCCCGATCGAACTTCAACTGGTTCGCCTTCCGCTTGTTCTCGAGGCTTGCAAGCTGCCGACCTAATTGCTTGAGGCGCTCGTTTACCGCTTTCTGTTGGTCGCCCGAATCGTAGGCCAACGCGCCGAACCGAAGCGAACTGCCCGTGACGATCAGACCGCCGATCGTCTCGATGCGCACCATGCGCGATCGGCAGGAGGGGCTGAGGACCGCAAGCTCCTGGTAATACGCCCGCCAGGGATCGATCCGCGGAAAGTGGACCTCCGCTATATCCGATATCTTCACTTCTCGCGTACCGTCTTTAAGCAGGAGCACCACGGACTCTTTTTTCCAGCGAAGCTGAATGAAACCCACTTTCCGGCCATCAAAATAATAGAGAGTGCCCGGTTGAAACCGGCGGCGCAAAGCACCCCTGAACACCACTCGCTCGATGCGCCCGGGCAGTATCCGCAGGCGGGGCGACGATCCCAGTCCCGGCTGGTGCAGCGATGCAGCGGGCTTGATCAGCAGGTGCGCCGCGGCGCGGGTGCTCTCAGCGGCGCCCACGCCTTCGATGCACCCGACAATTCTATCACCGCCGATAAACTCTATATAACCGGGACAGTACTCGCCCGGGCGCCACGGCTTGCCTGTGCGGTCGCGCAACCACCGCAGCGTGCGCTTCGCGTCGAACAGCGCGATGCCGTCGAGCTGCGGAGATCCCGGATGCTCGCCCCAACCGGATATCTTCTCGCCATCGAGGCGCGTTCCGTCGGAAAACACCGCTTCGTACCGTGCCTTGGTTTCCCCATGCGCCCACGGCGCCGCGAGCAGTACCGCCAGGACCGCCAGGACCGACAAGTATTTCCGAATGCTCAAACCGGTCATTACATTCCACAGTGTACCATCTTCACGCGGCCGGCTGAACATTTAGTTGGTATGGCAGAGGAGCGTCTGCGTTGCCTGCCGGTCGTGCGGGCCCCTATTTTGCCGGGGGTCTGATTTCCCAAATCCTTCCCGGCGTGACGGTGAACTTTGAGATTGGTTTACCGTCGAGGTGTGCTTCAAAACGGCATCCGACGCTGCTGTGGTGTTTCTTGCGGTTGCCCGTCTTGTCCAGCGTGTCGCGAAGCGAAAGATCGCCTCCTGGGGTGACCCAGTATATTCCGACCTCTTTCCCGGTGCGATTGTACATCCAGAATGTACACCTTACGCCCGGGGAAGAAGGGAGGCGTTCAAGATGCGTAACCTCCAGGTCGGGCCTGAGAGCGATGAGTTTTTTGACCGAGGCGCTCGAAACGCCTGAATCCTTGACAAGAATAAGCGATTTCAAGCTGGGCGCCCTCCCAAACGCCATGAAGATCTTATCGCCGCCCGTCCAATCCTCGCCGACAAGCACGTTGTTTATCTCTGTTGGTTGAGATTCTCCCCGGATATGTCTCCCGAAATTAACGATGCCCCCGTATCGATAGATTTCGATAAGCGCGATTCTTTCCCGATCGCTCATCCGAGGCGAATTCAACGCCAGACCCAATACCCGGGGAATCTGTAAATCCCTTTGTCCCGCCAGCTCCAGAATACGTTCAAGGTTGTATGCACGAGGGAGTTCTTGCGAGGTCTTGACGGCCTGCCAATGCAGGGGTTTTCCACCGACCGCCTGGGTCAGTTCGAGCGTGACTTTCTTGCCTTGATACTCATCGAGCCCGAAGAGAAGCGGCGCCGCCCAGTCCTGCCAGAACTGCCTGCTTGGAATCTTCCGCGGCTGGACTCTCCGCTCACCGACGCGCAGGACGACCGCACCGGGCCCGGGGGCCTGACCGGTTTGTAAGTTCACGTGGACGCTAAGCCACCTGTCGGCCGGAGAGATTTTCATTTCCCGCGAGAATATCAGCGGTTGACCCTGGGCCCGGATCATCGTCAGGAAACACCCGGCGCCCGATCCTTCAGGCTTGTACAGATAACTTGTTCGTGTATAAACGCCTCGCTTGTCGAGCTTGAGTTTCCATCCCGGCCTGGCGGTCGGCATCCCACCTACCTGCAGGCGAACCTGCTCTTGAAGGGCGGTAGGATCCAATTCGAGCAGCGGATCGAGCCAGTCGAGCTTGTCGCGGATATTCAAGGGGTCGGCGCCGGGCGGGCGATTGTCGTGGGCCGGGTCGGCCTGGAGGACCAGGCGCTTCGGACCGGCGGGCGGAAGACCAAGGGAGACCCTGCCGGTATCAACGGTCTTTTGCGAACCGATCAGCAGCGGACTCTCGTAGGCGTGCCTGCCTCTGGTCGATCCGACATAAATTCGCGCTCTCGCGCAGCCGCCGGCGCCGACGATACGGTCGAGCCCGATACGGCTGCGAAACGCCCTGGCGCATTTGGGCAGCGGAAAATGCAGTTCACTGTAAGCATGGACCGCAAACCCCCAGGCGTACTGATCGGCGCCGCTGCGGAGGGGTTGGCCGGCGGAATTGCGGTTTGTACACCAAGGTAGCAGGGGAGGTCCGACCGTCGCGGAGGGAGTCACGCGGTCAAGCGGGACGCCGGCGGGAGCGAACGACCACCGCATACAAATTCGTGCGAAAGGGACCTGCAGCGCATCGAGACTCCATACCGGTTGGATTACGTGGCACCAGGTCTTGCTGCTGCCATCGGCGCCCACGGCGTCCGCCCGCTGTAATCTGGCGCTATTGATTCTCCGTAAATACTGCTCCCATTTCGCGGTCGCCTTGGCGAATTGCCCCTTGAGTTGTAGCGAGCGTTTCTGAAAGTCGGTTTCCAGGCTTTTGAGTTTCTGCCGTTCGCGGGCGATTGAATCGGCAAGTTCTTTCCGCCTCTGCTTGTCCATCCTCCCCCGTTCGGTTTCCAGGGCCCGGGCTTGCTTTTTGCGCAGTTTAGCCTGTGTGCGGCGGAACGCTTTGAGCATGGCGGCGCGTTTCCCGGGTTTTTCAGCAGCCAGGCGTTTGACCATAGCCGCATCCGCCGACTTGAATTCCCGATCGATCTTTACCATCTTTTCGGTCAATAGATCGGCATCTTTTTTCTTCTGCCGATCGCTGCGCCGCTGCAGGTCGACCTTGGTTTTCTCGTATGACTGGAGCGCCGCCTCATGTTGTTTATCGAGTTCACCCGACCGCTTTGAGTATTCCGCTTGGGCCTTGTGGAACTTATCGGTCTGCTCCTTCGTCACCTTTTGCACGCGCGCGAGGTTCTCGTCGACCCTCTTGAGGTGCTCCAAGGCCTGCTGTTTAAGCGCCTCGCTGGAATAAGGCAAGGCGCGAAAACGCAGTTCGCTTCCCGTGGCGATGAGTCCGTCGGTCGTCTCGATACGCACCATGCGCGATCGGCAGGCGGGGCTGAGAACCGCAAGCTCTTCATAATACGCCCGCCAGGGATCGATTTGCGGAAGGTGGGCCTCCGCAATCTCCGAGGTATTCACCTTGCAGGTCCCGCCTTTCAACAGCAGGGTTACGGAGTTCTTCCGCCAGCGCAGGCCAAGAAAACGCAGGCGCCGTCCGTCGAGACAAAAGAGAGTGCCCGGTTGCAACCGACGGCGCGAAACGCCCTTGAACACCACGCGAGCAATGCGTCCGGGCAGGACCCGCACGCAGGGCTGCGATCTCAGGCCCTGGACCTGCTGGTGCAGCGGGGCGGAGGGTCTGACCAGCAGATGCGCCTCCGTGTACGGGCTGTCGACTTCGCCGGCCTGACGCACGCCCACGACGCGACCGACCAGACGGTCCCCGCCGACAAACTCGATATACCCGCCCCCCGCTTCAGGTATACGCCATGGTTGCAGACCGCGGTTTCTCAACCACAGCAGCGGGCGCTTCGCGTCCCGCAGGGAGATAGTATCCAGACGCGGAGACCCGGGATGCTCGCCCCAACCGGATATCTTCTCGCCCTCGATTCGGGCACCGTCGGAAAACACTGCCTCGTACCCCTCTGCGGCGCTGCTGCTGGCGGCCGGTGCGGCCGTCAGCAGCAGCGCCGCGGCCAGAACCGGCAGGTATTTCGAAACGCTCAAACTGGTCATTTCGTTTTATAGTTTATCATGTTTACACGGTGTTTTGCACGGTGCCTGATGGCCCGAACGCCACCCCGCTTCGAGCCGGCGGGAAAACTGCAACCGGCTCGAGCGTAACCTTCCCACCGGCGGCGCATCGGGCGGGGAAATACGCACGATGGGCGCTCGCCCTCGGCAGTACGGTGCAATAGCATGTCGGGCTCTCCGTTTCTCCGTATGTGCTATCACCGATTGACAGGGAACTTAACCTGCGAAAGGAAGACATCATGAAGCAGATGACAATTGCACTTGCGATCGTATTGGCGGCGGCGTCTCTGGCGACGCCCGCCGACGCCCAGCAGGCCGGCGAACAGACCAGGGAGATCACCGTCGCCAAAACCTTCCTCATCCTTCCCATCAATAACAAGGCCAAAAGGAACCAACGCGTAAGTCTCGTTGTCGACGGAAAGGAAGTGCGCTACGTAAGCGGTGGATTCGCCGCCAAAAAAGAAGACGCCAACTGGTGGGCGTTTTTCAACATCGCCGAGTACAAGGGAAAAAAACTCACCATCAACGTCAAACCGATCACGGCTGAATCGTTCGCACTGATCGACCAGGCCGACAAAGTGCCCGGTCAGGACAAGTGGGGCACAGAACCGAACCGCCCGCAGTTCCACTTCTCCCAGAAGGTCGGATGGAACAACGATCCAAACGGTATGGTCTACTACAAAGGCGAGTGGCATCTGTATTTCCAGCACAACCCCGTCGCCCTTCCGTGGGGCAACATGACCTGGGGACACGCAATCAGCACGGACCTGGTCAGTTGGAAACAGCTTCCCAACGTCCTTCACCACAGGCGCACCAAGACCGGTCGGGGCGACGCGATGTTCTCCGGCGGAGGCGCGGTCGACTGGAAGAACGCCGGCGGATGGAAAACCGGCGACAACGACGTGATTATCGCCACATGGACCAGCACCGGACGCGGAGAATGCATCGCCTACAGTAACGATAAAGGACGCACATTCACCGAGTACAAAGGCAACCCGATCATCAAGCACAGCGGACGCGACCCCAAACCGCTCTGGTACGCGTACGGCGAAAAAGACAAGCCCCTGGACGATGTCGCCAAGAAACTCGGCGGACATTGGGTGATCGCCCTTTACGACCAAAAAGGCGGAAAGAACATCGGCTTCTACACGTCCACCGACCTCAAGAAATGGACCGAGCAAAGCCACCTCATGGGCTACTACGAATGCGCGGAAATCTTCACGCTTCCGGTAGACGGCGACAAGAATAAGCTCCGCTGGATCGTGTTGGCGGCCGACGCCCAATATGCCGTCGGCGACTTCGACGGAAAGACCTTCACGCCCGAACACAAGGGCAAACACCGACTGCATCACGGAAACTTCTACGCCTCGCAGCTCTTCTCTGACGCTCCCGACGGGCGACGCATCCAGATCGGATGGACCAGAGGGCTCGGTATGGGCGCCTCCCCGTTCAACCAGACTTTCGGGTTCCCGATAGAGCTGACTCTGCGAACGACTAAAGACGGCGTGCGAGTATTCGGCGAACCGGTCAAGGAAATCGAAAAGATCCACGGTAAGGCCTGCAAAGCAGCCGACAAGCCCCTCACCGCCGACAAACCCGTCGCGATGAAGACCTCGGGCGCGCTGTTCGACATCCGGGCAACGTTCGAATTCGGAAAAGCCAAAACCGTCGGGATCGAAGTCGACGGTAAAAAAGCCGCCACCTTCGACGTCGCCGGCAGCAAGATCAACGGCATGCCCGTCAAGCCCGTCGACGGGAAGGTTTCCATACAACTCCTCATCGACCGCCCGATGATCGAGGTATTCGCCAACAAAGGCGAGCAGATCAGAACTTCAGGATTTAAGAACGACCTGAACATCGAGTCGGTCAAAGCCTTCTGCGAGGGCGGAGAGGCCAAACTGGTGTCGATGGAAGTCTACGAACTCAACGCCAAGTGGGATAACTAAAGCGGATTGACAGTTGGTCCGCAGGCGGAGCAATTGGCGCAAAACTACAACAACGTACGAAATAATGGCTTGCCCGTCTTGAGACGATGAAGTCGCAGGCCAGGACGCCAGCACTTATGTGACCTCTAAGTCCTATTTAGCCAAGAGGTTTGCGCTTGGTGAGATTGGAAATCATGGTATTTGGCGGTTAGAAGGGGTCAAAAAAATTTGTAAGGTATTTACCTTATTTTTTCTTGCATAGATGTGCTTACATATAATAGTATATGGTGGTTGGACATTTGTCGTATCTATTTTATGTGTTTCTTCAGAGGTAAGACATGGCTACAAGAACAGAGAAATTTGAGGATTTGGCCAGAGTATTCCATTCACTGGGCGACAAGACTCGTCTAAGTATTATGATGCTGCTGACCGAAGGCGAAATGAACGTGACCACTCTCTGCAATAAGCTCAAGCTTCCGCAGTCCAGTGTTTCACATCATCTCAGCCTGCTGCGTATTGGCGGACTGGTAATGACCAGGCGCGACGGGAAACAGATTTTCTATTCCCACGCCAATCTTGCCAAGCATCGCCTCGGACGCAAGCCTGAACTGGCCGTGTCAGGCAGTAACGCCGCAAAGTTCGGACCGGCGGAACTGGCCCTCCGCACAAAGTAAGCCAATTCCTGCCGACGTCGCTGCATATATGCGCCAATGTGCGTCTGAGTATTGATTGGGTATTGGAAGAATACCGTTAGGCGAAAACGCCGCGAGTTTTTGCTTTAATGGGCGCCTGATAAACCGCCAACACCTTTCAGCCGGGCTCTCCCGACCGGGCTGGAAGACCCCGCGTAAGGCCTGGTCTCCCACCACCGGGCCTTACTTTTTTGGGTTCGCAGATTGTGCATCGATGTCGGACTCATTCCTCACAGTCATCTGCCGGTTCGTGCAGGTTCACCATACGCTTGACGAGCCTGTCAACCGACTTGTGCTTGATAAACCTACATGCGGGCGGAAAGAACGACAGGATTAATCCCAGCAAGGCAAGAGCGGATATCTTCGATGAACTATCGGCGAACGTCAGGACATCCTTGAACATCCGCCTGGCGTCTCTCGGCGCCTGGTCGATACACAACCAGCCCAGGCCGAAACTGAAATACGCCATCGACCTGTTCAGGCGAGCGGCGGATATCCAGCGTTTCGCCAGGTGCTTGCGCAGCACGCATTCGATCGGGCGTATCTTTCCGCAACCGGTCGAGACATTGCTTGCGTGGACGCGATAGCTGCCAAGCTGTTGACCCAGCAGCGTCAGGCGGTGTTCGCGAGCGATCCTCAACCACAGGTCCCAGTCCTCCGACGAGACCATCCGGGGATCTTCGTCGAACAAACCCACGCTGTCCAAAACCTCGCGCCTGACCATCACCGACGAGCAGAAAATGAAACTGCGGTCAAGCAGCAAGTTGTAGCAGAATCCCGCGAGGGGCGTGATGGAAGGTTCAACCGCCGTATCGAAAGATTCGTTGTTTCGCCTTGTTACCATCGAACCGCAGACCAGGGCGACGTTGGGATTGGCCTCCAGATGCTTCAACTGTGTCTCGATCTTGTCGGCGGTCCACGTATCGTCCGAATCGATAAAGGCAATGAATTCGCCCCGGGCGGTTTTCAGGGCGGCGTTTCGTGAAGCGGCGATAACCCCGTTGTTTGAGAACTTGAGATACTCGATCCTCGGGTCGTCGAACCCTCGAACTATGCTTTCCGTGTCGTCTTCGGAGTAGTTGTCGACTATTATCAACTCGAAGTTCCCGTACGTCTGCGACAGCACCGACCGTATCGCCTCGCCGATAAACGCGGCATGGTTGTAAGTCGGCATGATCGCGGAAACTCTCGGATGTTGTGGTTTATCGGAAGTCATTACACAAGCGTCAGACAGAGTTCCAGGGTTCCCCTGATCTCGGTATCCATGTCTCCATTTAGAGTAAAACCGGTCTCCAGGAGTTTTGAAATATCGTACCTGACCGGTTCGAAGACCCCGCAGGCGTCGGGGGGAGGGGCGGTTTGGATTACCGGCCTGGGCCGGGAAAGTTCCTCTGCGTATACGCCCGCCACCCTTTCGGCCACCTGTAGTATGGACATCGAACAGTTGCCCCCGAGATTGTACAGCCCGTCGCCCCATTTGTCCTCGGCGATCAGAAAATGCTCCACCGCGCGCGCCACGTCGCTCAGTGCGATGAAGTCCCGATGCTGTCGGCCTGAAGATGTCAGGACGATCTTCCCGGTAGTAACCGCCTGTCTGCAGAGATCGTTG
>Ga0180435_10005182_pt1 | contig 12723 bp, 15 predicted proteins | sample SS_ome_3_FD_132467 | JGI IMG/M metagenome (GOLD analysis project Ga0180435, IMG submission 132467) | Hypersaline lake sediment archaeal communities from the Salton Sea, California, USA - SS_3_S_1 metaG | ecosystem: Environmental > Aquatic > Non-marine Saline and Alkaline > Hypersaline >... | reverse complement strand
CATTGAGGTAGATGAGGTTGGCCTGCAGCTGGTTGGCGACCACCATGTCGAGGTCGCCATCGTTATCGATATCTGCCAGGGTGACCGAGTAGCTGTCGTTACTGGCGAGGGACTGGCCCGAGTCGCTGAAGTTTCCTGCGCTATCGTTGAGATAGACGAGGTTGGCCTGGTTCTGGTTGGCAACAACGATATCGAGATCGTCATCACCATCGATATCACCCAGGGTGATCGACTGGCTGCTGTTGCTGCCTAATGCCTGCCCGGAATCTGTGAAGGATCCATCGCCATCGTTGAGGTAGATACGGTTGGCCTGGTTCTGATTAGCTACTACCATATCCAGGTCGCCGTCGGCATCGATATCGCCCAGTGCCAGCGAGCGGCTGTCGTAGGTTCCCAGTGACTGTTCGGAGTCGACGAAACTGGAACCGCAGCCGGTCAGTAAGAACATCATGGCCATTACGCCGCATGTCTGCAGATTAAATTTAAAATCAACTTCTTTCATAGAACAAATTATAAACATATTTACGCGGGTGTAATGGGTAAGCAGTAATTGCTACTTCACTATGGGTACGTTAAAGCTGGTCTGCGATGGTTTCCATCAGGAAGTCAGACCATTTCTTTGGCAGCTGCTCTTTCAGTTCCACCGATTTCTCGAAGTCCGGCAGCATGACCTTGGCCAGAAAAGCCTGTACGGCAACGGGGCTGGATGTCGCTATATTAAGTTCCTTGTTCATGCGTAAACTTAGCTGGTCAAAATTGGCAGAGCCAAGGCATATCCAGTCGTCATAGATTGCTCCTTTTATATGCGACTCCCCGGGATAGACGTATACACGGATACCGTTATCGAGCATGGTATTGATGGCTCTAACATTGCTGCGGTCGATGATACCGCTGTCAGATTGATAAGGTATGATGATGCGAACATCGACACCGCGGCGCCGTGCCTGGGCAAGTTCGAAGATGATATCGTCTGAAGTGAAGTAGGCATTCTGTATATAGATGCGCTGTTTTGCTCTGGTGATAGCGGCGAGTTGTGTACGCAGGATCTGGGAGTCACCGGGCTTGGTGTAGAGCAGCGAATGGAAATATGATCGGCCTGTGGCTGGTTGACCGGGTCGCCGGGGCGATAGAAGGTGGCCCGGAGTTCGCCAAGGAAAGACTGCAGTCGCCAGGCCCTCTCGAAGTTTGTCTGTATCTCATCCACGATTGGGCCGTGAAGTTCAACCATCATGTCGTGCCAGTCATAACGGTACTCACGTCCGATGTTCATTCCGCCGAGGTATGCGATGCGGTTATCGATCAGGATGGTTTTGGTGTGATCACCGGTCAGCCAGGGATTGAGTACGGTGCGAACTTCGACATCTGAATCACTTTTCAGGTACTTAATAATTTTCGGTGGTGCTTCATATGCTTCGGGCGTAGATGCTGAAGTCGCTGAAGCTGCAGTGATGGTGCCCAGTCCATCGATCAGAACGCGTACCCTGATCTCTTTCGAACGTTGTTTGAGCAGCCTGGCGATCTTCAATGCATAGTCATCATTGTCGAAGATTACACGCGTATATCGATGGACTCTTTCGCAGACTGGATTGCATGAACCAGGCGGGGGAAGTAATCCTCACCATCGACCAGGTATTCGATCGAGCCTTGTGCCAGCGGAGAAAAGGCTCGATCGAATACCTGGTCGGCCAGCAGGGCATATTTATCGACGACTGTGTCATCGATAACGATACTGGGCTGTGGCGTTTCCAGCCCGGAAGGATTAGTCGCGCAACCAGTGAAAACACTGAGCGCGATCAGAACTGGGATCACTGCCTTAGCCATTAATGCTCCTGCTGGTATTGAATATCGCCTATATCCACACAGTCTGCCATGTTTTCTCTCTGTCCACTAATTCAGGGTGGGTGGCTATTGTAGGTGTCTAGATGTTGGCGTAATCGCTTCTTGTCCAATACAATTAGGTCAGCGTACCACTTATATTTCGATGAGATCATGCAGCCCAGAACACTGGCGATATTAATAACAGTACTTCCCTTGCTTGCTTCTAATGGCGCATTCTTGTTGAGCGCCTACCACGGGCTCATCTCCTGGTGCATGCCATACATCGATGGCTGTACCACGATCAGCAATGCCGGGCGTAGTGGTGATACCATATTTTATTACCGCGCACTGGTGTTCCCATACAGTGTGTTATTGCTGCTGTTCTGGGTATATTCCAAAAAATGGCTTGATTTCCTTCATGGGCATAGCACTCGAGGCGCACAGAGTATGCTGTGGCTGGGTGTGCTCGGTTCGATCGGTCTGCTTATCTATATTGATTTTCTGGGCACGACGGGAGAAGTCTACGGCCTGATGCGTCGCATTGGTGCCGCAATGTATTTTGTATTGATACCATTAGCGCAGTCCATGTTGCTCTATCAGCACTATAAGGTATTGCGTAAGAGACAAGATAGTTTGATAAAGCCAAAGGTTCTGCAGTATCAGTTCGTTATTGTTTTATTGATGCTGACTATTGCTGCGGCCAGCGTCTTTTTTGTCGTAGCTGGGAAAAATACCTCTGAGATAGAAAATATCGTGGAATGGAATTTTTCGCTTCTGGTGAACCTGTATTCGGCAGGTATGATATTGATATGGAAGGATTACAGGCAGGTTTTTAACAAGCGGTGCAGCGTATAAAGGGAGGGGCTTTATAAGCCAGGTGTTGAAAGCTGTAGGCAAAAAGATCAGAGGTCAGGTTATCCTATGCGCGCTCAAGCTTGTTAAATATCGCGGCCACTTCGTTGCACAGATCTTGATAGTCTTTATCGCTCATATAATATGCAGCTTCTTTCAGTGCATCATTGGCGATTCCGGCATGCAGTTTTGCGTTAATGGTGTTTCCCTGCCTGGCTTGTAACTGTGCTGCATGGATATGCGACCAGGTGCTGTCTTTGAGCTTGTCACCCAGATAAGGATCGTTTGTTTTCAGTGGTGTGAATGTTTTTTTAGAGTGGAAGTAGCTACTTACTGATTTGAATAGCGTGTAGCGCCGTTTTCTGTGCTGTGCTGTATTGCTCTGTCCGCTGGCGTCTTTTGAAGCTGTCGTTGATGAGGTGATGGAGGTGTCGACAGTGCCTGGCTTGTTGCTAGAAGCCAGTTGATCGAGGTGTTCTGCCATCGGGATCGATATGTCGGGAGCCTGATAGGAGCCGGTATGGCGGTGATAGAGTCCCAGTCGCCTGCATAGCTCGTTATCACAAATCCGGTAATAGAGCTCTCTCAATTCACGCAATAATCGACTTGTTCCATGTTTTGTGGCCATATCATACCCTTGTTAATTACTTGCCTACGCAAAAGAATAACGCCAGTGCTGTAAAAATAACAGGATTTTATCAATAAATATTTCTAATATTAGAGTTTGTTAATCAATGACATAGATTGCTCTTCGCAGGATTTATATCACTGATTTTCATGCCACATGCTATATGAACGCTGCATCGACTGCGTTAATTGTTCAATACTGAACGAGCGGGCGAATTCAGTAATTTTCATACTATCGATATAAAACTGTACCACGGGTAGCGTGAACACGCTGTATTGTGCGCATATATCGGGTGAGGCTTCACTGTCGATATATACTGATGTGATATCTGGATACTGAGACGCCAGCATGTTTTCCAGTTGCGGCCGGATCGCATGGCATACATTACATTGTTTACCGCCAAACAGGATAAATACAGCGCCCGTTGTTTTCAGTTTATCGAGCTCTTCGATGTCTGTTACTTCATGCATGGCAGTGTTTTCATAGGCCTGGTTGCCTTGATTGGATAAGCTGTTTTTATACTTAATATATGTTCTATTTTCTAACATACTTTACACAGCTGATATTACAGTTATGTATAGCTGTACTGATAACATCGATAACTTTTGGCCGGGGGAATGATACTCTCCACGCTAAAGCGACGGTTCGAAATGGTACCGGATTTCTAAAGCGACGAATCTCCAGTAATCGCTGAGAGTATGAGTGTGCGCCGGCTGCTGTGCACGGTAGTACGGTTACACCAAGTCCTGAGACCACCATATGCCGAATCGTTTCCAGTGAACTTCCTTCAACTGTATGCGGCAGATCTCCTTCTAATCCCGGTTTCGGAACACAGGCAGGGCATGCCTCAAGCACATGATCACGAAAACAGTGTCCCTGGCCTAACAGTAGAACGCTTTCTTCTTCCAGTAGTTCAGATGTGATCGTCTTGCGTGAGGTTAGCGGATGTGATGCCGGCAGCAGGACCACGAAAGGTTCCTTATATAACGGTTGTGTGACTATGCCCTGTTCTTTGAACGGCAGGGCGATGATAATAACGTCCAGTTCACCGTTTTTCAGTTTTTCTGTTAATCCGGCGGTGTAGCCCTCTTCGACGATCAGTGGCATCTCTGGTGCAGATTTGTGTAGCAGCGGGATAAGTTCCGGGTACAGATAAGGGCCGATAGTATGGATTGCACCGATGCGTAATGGGCCTGCCAGCTGGTTCTTACCATGCATCGCCAGCTGTTTAATGTTGTTTGCTGACTCCAGTGTTTGCTGTGCCTGCTGTACGATAAGTTCACCGATAGGCGTCAGGGTTACTTCATTGCTGCCGCGTTCAAATAACGTCACGCGTAATTCTTCTTCCAGTTTTTTGATGGCCACACTCAGCGTGGGCTGGCTCACGTGACAGCTCTCTGCAGCACGACCAAAGTGGTGCTCACGAGCGACAGCGATTATGTAACGTAGTTCGGTAAGTGTCATGAGCCAAGTTTAATACAATTGAACTAATCATTAATAATATTTATTTAAAATAATAATAGATAGTTTTTATATATTAGTGGGTCATTATATTGAGAATGACTATGGCACTGATAAATAAATACTAATATCTCTTTGCTGAAGGTGGGACTATTATTTTCATGGAAAGTGATTTTGAGAGCCTGATAACGAATAACGACATCTGGCTCTAATCAGTAGTAATCATATAGCAACCCGCTTTTAATGGAGAATTGAGTAATGCTGAAAAGAACCATACCTTTGGTCGCTGCCGTAGCGATCGCACTATCACCACAGGCCGGGGCCGAAAACATGTTCAGCGGCAAGGCCAAGCCGAACAGTTTCTGGTGGCCGGACGTGGTGGACCTCGGTCAACTACGTGACCATGATAATGAATCTAATCCATACGGCGATGATTTCGATTACGCCAGGGCTTTCGCAAGTGTGAATATGAAAGAACTGAAGGCAGACATCGAAAAAGTACTCACCACTTCTCAGGACTGGTGGCCGGCAGACTGGGGTCACTATGGCGGCCTGATGATCCGCATGGCATGGCACAGTGCGGGTACCTACCGTGTGCATGATGGTCGCGGTGGTGCTGACGGTGGCCAGCATCGCATGGAGCCGCTCAACAGCTGGCCGGATAATGCCAACCTCGACAAGGCGAAAAGACTGTTGTGGCCGGTCAAGCAGAAATATGGCCGTAACGTATCCTGGGCGGACCTGATGATCCTTGCCGGTAATGTATCACTCGAATCGATGGGCTTCGAAACCCTGGGCTTCGCCGGTGGTCGCGTAGATGACTTTGAGTCTGACCTGGTCTACTGGGGTCCTGAAACCAAGTGGCTTGGCAATGACAAACGCTACAAGAAGGACGGCAAACTCGAGAAACCGCTGGCTGCGTTGCAGATGGGCCTGATCTACGTGAACCCGGAAGGCCCCAGCGGCAATCTCGACCCTGTCTCTGCTGCTAATGACATCCGCCTGTCGTTCGGCCGCATGGCGATGAACGATGAAGAGATCGTTGCGCTGATCGCAGGTGGCCACACTCTGGGCAAGATGCATGGTGCACGCAAGGCTGATTGTGTGGGGCCGGAGCCTGCTGCTGCGCCTGTCGAACAACAGGGACTTGGCTGGAAGAACAAGTGCGGCAAGGGGCATTCTGAAGACGCCATGACCTCAGGTCTGGAAGGCGCCTGGACCCAGACACCGACCGCCTGGTCTATCCTGTTCCTGGACAACCTGCTCCGCTTCGACTGGGAAAAACAGAAAACACCCGCCGGTGCAACAGTGTGGGTACCAACCGATAAATCAGCACACACATCAGTGCCGGATGCGCATGTGAAGGGTAAACGCAATCCGCCGGTGATGCTGACCACGGACCTGGCACTGAAGGAAGATCCTGCATTCCGCAAGATCGCCGAGCGTTTCTGGAAAAACCCAAAAGAGTTCGACGAGGCCTTTGCCAAAGCATGGTTCAAGCTGACGCATCGTGACCTGGGACCGCGTACCCGCTATGTCGGTAGTGAAGTACCCGACGAAGTGTTCCTCTGGCAGGATCCGGTTCCGGCAGGTGAGAAGATCAGCGACGGTGAAGCTAACAAGCTGAAGAAGCAGATCATGAAGTCCGGTCTGAGCGTATCAGAACTGGTCAGGGCAGCCTGGGCATCTGCTTCGACCTATCGTGATTCGGATATGCGTGGCGGCGCCAACGGCGCACGTGTTCGCCTGGCACCTCAGAAGGACTGGGCAGCGAATGATCCGAAAGAGCTGGCAAAAGTACTGAACAAGCTGGAGAAGGTGAAGAAAGACTCCGGCAGCAAGATATCCATGGCTGATATGATCGTGCTCGGCGGCGCTGCGGCGATCGAAAAGGCAGCGAAGGACGCCGGTCATAAGGTCAGCGTTCCATTCAGCTCAGGTCGTGGTGATGCGACAGCCAAGATGACCGATGCAGCATCGTTCGCAGTGCTGGAGCTGAAAGCTGATGCTTTCCGCAACTACTACAACGATGGTGCTTACGGTTCGCCAACTGATATGCTGGTCGAGAAGTCTGATCTGCTGGCGCTGACGGTGCCGGAGATGACAGCACTGGTCGGCGGTATGCGTGTTATGGGCGCCAATACCGGTGGTTCGAAGCATGGCGTATTTACCGACAAGCCCGGACAGCTGAGCAATGACTTCTTCGTCAACCTGCTCGACATGTCTACCAGGTGGGCGCCAGCAAAAGGTGGTGTGTATAAGGGTACTGACCGCAACAGCGGTAAGCAGAAATATACCGCTACCGCAGTCGACCTGGTGTTCGGCTCCAATGCCGAGCTGCGTGCAGTCGCCGAAGTCTATGCGTCGAAAGACGGTGAGAAGAAGTTTATCGATGACTTCGTCAATGCCTGGACCAAGGTGATGAATAGCGACCGCTTCGATATCTGAAGTTGGTTATTCGCCGATTGAAAAAGCCCCTCCTGTTCAGGAGGGGCTTTTTTTATTTTTGTAACTATGAGGGCTGATTACTAACAGCCAGGTATCAGTTTGCTGGTTATGAATAATGCACGCTGTTAAGATTGACTGATGAATGGTTCAGATATGAATAGGTCAGAGAAAAAGATAAGGAGCGAGATTATTGGTGTTGCGGTCATGCTGCATCATAAGAATATGCTGGCGGCATGTGATGGCAACATCAGTTATCGCCTCGATGATAATAATATTTTGATCACGCCTTCTGGTAAGCCCAAGTTTCTCTTGTCAGAGGAGGATATTGCCGCTGTCGATATCGATGGCAATGTGATTAGTGGCGAGCCAAGCAGTGAAATGCTGATGCACCTCGAAGTTTACAAGATGAGGACGGATGCCAGGGTAGTGATTCATGCGCATCCACCAACGGCAGTTGCTTACAGTATTGCGCATCCCGATGCGACAGAGATACCCGGTAAAAGTTTCTCTGAGCTGATACTGGCCGTTGGCAAGCTTCCCATCGTTCCTTTTCAGATGCCGGGCAGCTTGGAGATGGGTACGGCGCTGCACTCATTTATCGAGAAACATAAAGTGATGGTGCTTTCCCGTCACGGTGCCCTCAGTTATGGTGAGGACCTCATTGAGGCTTATAACGGCATGGAGAGGCTGGAGCATTCCTGTGAGATCTTGCTCAAGGCACAAAGCTTCGGTGCTGTTACAGAGCTCGATGAGGAGACTATCGGTAATTTGCATACGATGAGAAATAAGATAGGAAATAAAACACTGTGAGAGATCTTTATTCCCTGGCTATTCGTTTTACAAACGGAGAACTTTATATACTTGACCAGCAGCTATTGCCTCAGGAGGAAGACCTTATCCTTGTCAAAGGCGTGGATCACATGGTCGAGATCATCCAGATGCTGAAGATAAGGGGCGCACCTGCTATCGGTATCTCGGCCGGGCTTGCGCTGGCGAGGTTTTCAAAAGGTATCGAGGACAGGGCCAGGGTCAGGAGTATGGCACTTAAGTTACGTGAGTCACGCCCAACAGCTATTAACCTGATGGTGATTATCGATCGCATGCTGGTACACCTGGATAAAGATAATTTTCATCAGCTGTTTGAAGAGGAGGCGGTCAAGGCCTTCGAAGAGGATATAGAACTGTGTGACAGTATGGCTGCATACGGTGCAGAACTGGTCGAGGATGGCGACGGCATACTCACGCACTGTAATACCGGAAGGCTTGTTACCGCAGGTGTTGGCACGGCGCTCGGTGTGATCTTCAAAGCGCATGAGCAGGGTAAGAAGATTCATGTTTATGTCGATGAGACCCGGCCGCTGCTGCAGGGTGGTCGCCTGACTGCCTGGGAGTTAGAGCAGGCCGGGATTCCTTATTCGATCATCACCGACAATATGGCTGCGCATATGATGAAGATGGGTAAGATCCAGAAGGTCTTCGTCGGTTCTGACCGTGTCGCAGTCAATGGTGACTTCGCCAACAAGATCGGCACCTATTCGCTCTCGGTGCTCGCTAAATACCACGATATTCCTTTCTACCCGGTCGCGCCTTACACCACGATCGATTTTGAATGTGAGTCCGGTGATGCTATTCCTATCGAAGAGCGTGAGGCTTATGAAGTGCGGGGTGCGCGTGGACGATTTGGTGATGTGTGCTGGGCACCGGCGAATGCCCCGGTTTGTAATCCCGCATTCGATGTTTCTCCGGTCGATAACGTAACAGCCTTCGTCTGTGACAAGGGCATATTCACGCAGGACGAGTTAAAACAGGGTGCACTTGAAAATTTATAGTGATACCTCTTATATTTTGAAACAAGATACTGATACAAACCCGGTAGATAAACTTCCACCGATTCTTAAGAAGAATCTGCGCCGTAATCTGTGTACCTGTAATGATGTTCTCAAGATAGATATTATCAATGTTATTGTCGGCGGGGCGACGACCGTGGAAGAGGTTAGAAAAAAGACCTATGCGACGATGGGGAGCGGCTGTTGTAAACAGCAGGTAGAACGGTTGATCGAGTGTCTTTGTTCGCCAGAAGATGAAGAATAATCCTCGGGCGCTTATTGTTTAACGGCTTACTGAGGGTTCTGTATTCCGATCATCCCGATGGTTATTTTATACAGGTAGTGACTTATGCATATACGAGAAGCAAACGATAATGATGCCGAAGATATTAAAAATCTGCACCTGCAGGCATTCGATGACACTGAAGCTGCAGTGGTCGCTGATTTCGCTGTCAGTTTGTTACACGAAAAATCATCTATAAAAACGATCTCACTCGTTGCAATTGAAGATGGTGAAATAATTGGGCATGTGGCATTCAGTCCGGTTTTTCTGGTCGATAGCAATGAGCATTTTGCTTATATACTCGCTCCATTAGCCGTGTTGCCAGATCAGCAAAATAAACGTGTCGGTTCTGCACTGGTGAGATATGGGTTGGATAAGGTTTCTTTATCGGGCGCGCATATCGTTTTTGTCTACGGCGACCCCGGGTATTATTCCAGGTTTGGCTTCAATATAGATCTTGCGAAGGGGTTTTCCCCGCCTTATACGCTCAAGTATCCAGAAGGATGGCATGCACTGAGGACGAGCGATACTGATATTCCACATAGCGGTTCATTGAGATGCGTTGAGTCTCTTAATGATGCTCAGCTATGGTGAACACTACGCCTGTCTGGTTAAATCCGTGAGATAAAATGGTAAAAATTAGCCGCTGGACTTACTTGATACTCGCCTACCTTTTTCTGGTTCTGGCAGTTATCGGCGTACTTCTTCCAGGATTGCCAACAGTGCCTTTCCTGCTGTTGACCGCCTGGTTTGCTGCCAGAGGTTCTGAACGTTTACATGACTGGCTCTACTCACATCCACAATTTGGCAAGCTTCTGATTGACTGGGAGCGGCAAGGTGCCGTGTCTCGTAGTAGCAAGGTGATTGCAGTAATACTGCTCATTTTTAGCTGGGTGCTCATGTACCATCGTATCCATAATCCCTGGCTGATGGCGGCATTGGCCGTACTGTTTTTGAGTGTGATTGTTTTTCTACTGACTCGACCTGAGCCACGATGATGTAATCCGCAGGATTGAGTCATTGGTAGCTGTGGCTAGGAAACTAGCGGTGGTGCTTGTGATTAAATCACACTGATTAGTCAGTATTTAAAGGGGGCTTTTAGCCCCTTTTTATATTGTGAGCTGAAAATAAATATATCAGTTCAGCCACCAGTGTAATACGGCCTATATAAGCCAAAATGATGGCATACTATGAGCGAGCCAGATGCTGGCCAGGTATGGCCAATCCAGTATTCCTGTTAATCGAGAGGTAAGTAATGAGAAGTCTATTAGCGGTCGTAGCCGGTAGTGTGTTTATCGTCGTGGCGATACTCTTATTGCAACTGGCATATATATTCATCGCTGTTGGATATAATGCACTGGCTGTCGATTTCCCATTGTTAAATGATATCGTGGGTTTGTTCCGCTACCTGGTTGGTATACCTGTTCTCATCGTTACCATGTTCGCTGGTGGCTTTATCACGGCAAATATTGCTGACGTGCGTAGCAATATAAAAGTATTGACTCACTGTCTCGTGGTAGCTGGAGTCACAGCTGGTGGCATGATGTATTATGCAATGGAAAAAGCAGATATAACCTTAACCGGTATTGTCGTAACCGTACTTGCCTTAATCGCGTCATCAGCCGGCGGCCTATACTGGCTCAAAAACAACAATTAAACGAGTTGAATTACTGGTGTTTACAAGGTGTTGCCGAGGTAAGGTATAAGTTAATTATATTTGAATCACGACCTTGAGGTAAGCATATGAGTAACACAGTTAAAGGTCCCGATGGAAAACCACGTTGTGCATGGTGCAGTGCTGCAGCTGAGTTCTTTGACTACCATGATGTCGAGTGGGGCTTTCCAGTCGATGATGATCAGCGGCTCTTCGAGAAACTGTGTCTTGAGAGTTTTCAGTCGGGATTAAGCTGGCGAACCATCCTGGCCAAGCGTGAGAACTTTCGAGCTGCATTTCATCATTTCGATTTCAACAAGGTAGCGCGTTTTACCCAACGAGATGTTGAGCGCCTGTTAAAGGATGAAGGTATCGTACGCCACCGTGGCAAGATCGAAGCAGTCATCAATAATGCTAAACGGGCACAGGAGCTGGTGAAAGAGCAGGGTTCGATAGCCAGTTATATATGGGATTTTGAGCCTGACGTGGGCCAGTTGGTCGAGCCGCAGACGGTTTCTGCATCTGCAGAATCGATCGCCTTATCGAAGGACCTGAAGAAGCGCGGATGGAAGTTTGTTGGCCCAACCACAGTTTATGCATTCATGCAGGCTATGGGTTTGATCAATGATCATGTAGAAGGCTGCGTTACCAGGGCTAAAGTTACCAGTGCTCGAAAGAGGTTCAAGCGACCTGTCTCCTGAGCGACACTATTGAATAATAAAAGGGGCAGCACAATCCAGATTTTACATTGTGCGGTCCCTTTTATATTGCCCCCAGTTTTTTTATTGATGAAACTGGCTACGGCATAAAACGGTTGATGCTTTTCATCGCAGGTGCAACGTTACGTGACATATGGTGTACATCAGCATTCATGCCGCTGACGCTCCGGTTGATGGCTTCGATGTTCTTGTTCATGCCTTCGATACTATTGTTCATCTCGTCCGTACTTGTATATATGTTGTTAGTGCTGGCGGAGATGGTTTTCATCTCGGTGGTAACGACTTCGAAATGAGTGGTCATCTTGCTCATGTCCGCTGACATGCTGCTCATTGCAGTCTCCATTACGCTGACTACATAGAACAGGTAGACGACGGCGATGATCGATAACAACATCACAGGAAGTGACATCAGTTTGACTCGTGTAAGCTGGTTACTATGAGTCCTGTCGATACTCTTGAGTCGTGCTTTGAGTAACGCTTCACGCTCTTCCAGCTGTTTATTCATCTGCTTGAAGGCGTTTTCCATGTGTTCGGCTAGATCTTTTCCCAGTTCCTCACGTGCCTGATCCCTATCAACATTATCCTTGTGTATCTTGTTAAAAACCCCCTGCAGATTATCCAGCAGCCCGGGGATGAGGGAGTCTTCAAAACGACGACTGGGAGAAGTAGAACGCTTTGGGCTATCTGTTTTTTTAGGTTGAGAGTTTTTAGCAGGTGCTTTCCTGGCCGCTGCTTTCTTGGGAGCTGACTTCTTAGCTGCCACCTTTTTTGGTGCTGTTTTTTTCGTTGCCGAATTTTTAGCGACTTTTTTCTTTGCAGTGGTCGGTTTGCTATCGCTCGGTGATTCTGTGGCTTTGGTCTCGTCGTTATTCGCCATGGTACTGTACCCGTGTATGTGAGTTAAAAGTTATACCGCTGATGCCAGCTAAGACATAACTGGACTTGATGTGAGTTTTGGCGCATTTGGAAAGGTATAAGCATTTTCTCATATTGTGATATAGATTGGCAGTCTTTATTTTTATAGTTTTGTCTTT
>Ga0180435_10005181_pt1 | contig 12723 bp, 12 predicted proteins | sample SS_ome_3_FD_132467 | JGI IMG/M metagenome (GOLD analysis project Ga0180435, IMG submission 132467) | Hypersaline lake sediment archaeal communities from the Salton Sea, California, USA - SS_3_S_1 metaG | ecosystem: Environmental > Aquatic > Non-marine Saline and Alkaline > Hypersaline >... | reverse complement strand
GGGTCGCCGGCAATCGCTTGAAATCCACCGTCGCCATGGCATCGCGCAGTGGTCTCCCCTGTGCCTCGAGTTTCAGCGCCTTGCCGTTGAGCCATGCGCCCACCCCCTTCAATGCAGTGAAGCACTCGTCGCGCACGGGATCGAGTACCAGCCCGGCCTGGGCGCCCTGTTCGCCGATAAAGGCCAGTGACACGCCGAAAAAGGGGATACCGGAAGCGAAATTAGAGGTGCCATCGAGAGGATCGAGCACCCACAATCCCTTGTCTCGGGACTGCAGCAGGGCTTCCTGCTGTGATGCCTCCATCTCCTCTCCGAGCAGGGTGAATGCCGGCCAACGCTGCTCAAGCTCCTTGACAACCCGCGCCTGCATGCCGAGATCCGCCTCGGTAATCAGGCTGCCGTCCGCCTTGAGACGCGCCTTGACCTCGAGGAAACGGGGCCGTAACTCCTGTTCCGCCGCCGCCCGCAAAAGTTGCGCGAGAGTATCCAGGTCATCTCTGTTCAGCATTTCTTTTCCCACTTGCACGTGACTTGTTGGTCAAACAGGGAAAGTCCGCATTGCCACAGGCTGTTTGGTGACCTACCCTCGACGAGAATGCCATTATCTGTCGTTGCGCTGATTCAGGAAACACCCGACATGACCCAGGACTTTCGGTTTTGCAGGACCCTGCCGTTGTGGTCACTCCTGCTTGGCACATTGATCGCAATCTCTTCGACGCTCGCACTGGCAAATGGAAACGAAAATCTGCTTCGTGATCGCTTCCTGGAGGCCGAGAAAGCGCTGAAGAAAAGCCACCTGCGACGCTACACCGAGCTGTATGAACAGCTCGAAGATTATCCACTCCGCCCCTACCTTGAGCTGGAGTACCTCAAGAAGAAGCTGCACAGAGCAGAGCACGACGAAATCCGTGAGTTTCTCCAACGCTACAAAGGTGACCCGGTAGCCGACCTTCTGCGGCGCAAGTGGCTCGACCAGCTCGCAAAGAAAAAAAGCTGGAACGATCTTCTTGCCTTTTACACCCCCCAGACCAGTACCCGTCGACAGTGCCATCACCTGCGCGCCATGGTCGAGACCGGTAGCGAGAAACAGGCCTGGCCACTGGTGGAGAAGATCTGGCTGCACGGGAAGTCCCGCCCCAAGGCCTGTGACCCGGTGTTTTCCGCCTGGGAAGCGGCCGGCGGTCGCAGCAAGGAGCTGACCTGGAAACGGATCGCGCTGGCGATGGAGGCCGGCGAATGGCAGCTTGCCCGTTATCTCGGCAAGAAATTGGGCAAGCAGGAACGCACCTGGGTGGAGCGCTGGACAAAGCTCTACCGCAACCCGAAACTGGCATTGGAGCTGAACCTTTCATCCCCTCACCCTTATCGCGAAACCATGCTTGGGCAGGCCGTTCGACGCCTGGCCTCACGTGACGCGATAGGCGGCCTCGAGCTCTGGAACGAACTTGAGAAAAGGTTCGACTTCCCAGCCGCGCTTGCAGCGAAAACCAAGCGACGGGTCGCCCTGGCCCTGGAACGCAAACAATCTCCCAGTGCCTACGCCTTTATCAACGGGCTGCAACCCGAAAAGGATGACACCCGCCTGCACACCGCCCGGTTCAGAGCGGCGCTGCTGCGTCAGGACTGGGAGCTGATCCTGGAACGTCTCGAGGAATGGCCGGCGTCCGATCGAAACGAACGCTGGCAGTACTGGCGGGCCCGTGCATTGAGCGCTCTCGGGCAGCCGCAGGAGGCAAAAAGCCTGTTCCGCGAGGCGGCCGACAACCGATCCTATTATGGTTTTCTCGCGGCCGATCAGGTCAGCCTGCCCTACCACCTCGATCATCAGGACACACCGAAAAACCCCGCAGTCCGGGGCCGTCTGGAGCAAATGCCGGGGATCATCCGCTCCCTGGAGCTGCACGCGCTCAACCGCGATGTCGAAGCACGCAGAGAATGGCGTTACGCGACGCGTGACCTGAGTAAACCCGAACTGAAGGCTGCTGCAATCATCGCCCAGAACAGCGGTTGGCTCGATCAGGCCATCTTCACACTGGCAAAGACAGGTTATTGGGACGACCTCAAGTTGCGCTTCCCCCTGAAATACCGGGATCTGGTGGCCTCCGAAGCACAGTCACATACCCTGGACACCGCGTGGGTGTACGCGGTGATACGTCAGGAAAGTGCCTTCATGCGCGACGCACACTCGCACGCGGGCGCACTGGGCCTGATGCAGCTGATGCCGGCAACCGCGCGTTCGGTCGCGGTAAACCAGCTCAAACGCAAACCACCGGGAAAGTATCAGCTGCTCAAACCGGCGACCAACATCGCATTGGGCAGCGCCTATCTCGGGCAACTGAAAGAAAAACTGAATCAAAACCCGGTCCTGGCGACGGCCGCCTACAATGCAGGCCCCCACCGCGTGGCACGGTGGCTTCCCAAAGAGGATCTTCCCGCCGACATCTGGGTTGAGTTGGTGCCGTTCCGCGAAACACAGCGTTACCTCAAGCGCGTCATGAGTTACATGGTCATCTACGACAAGCGCCTGGGAAAAGAACCGAAACGTCTCAAGGAGCGGATGGTACCGGTGCTCGCACTGAAGTCCGGTACCCGGGTCGCCGGCGGCTGATCAGTCGCCGCTACCCGAGTGGAGCATTGCCTCCCTCGCCTGAGCGAGCTGCTCGGGTGACATACGCGCCACCAGGTGCTGGATATACTCCTCCGCGCGTTTGCTGCCATTGGCCAGTGCCAACGTCAGCCACTGCAGGGCGACCACGTCATCTGTCTCGACCAGCTTGCCTTCCATCAGGAGCTTCCCCAAAGCAAACTGAGCGGCAGCAATCCCTTTTTCGGCGGCCAGCTGGTAGTAATGCAGGGCCTTGGCCTTGTCCGGCTCGACACCGTGTTGCCCAAAGCGATACATGGTCGCAACAACATACTGGGCCTTACCGGACCCGTGCCCGGCTGCGAGCAGGTACAACTCGCGAGCCTTCTTGTCGTCAGCGTTCACCCCGGTCCCAGTGGCGTACAACCATGCAAGGTTGAGCACGGCACCCTCGTGTCCCTGACGCGCAGCCTGGGTGAACCAGTGCTCGGCCTGGAGATGATCCAGCGCCACGCCCTCGCCATTTCCGTAAAGGATGGCGAGCCGGTACTGGGATTCCGGGTCTCCTTTCTCAGCCCGCTGCTGCAACTCTTTCACAGCCAGAGCCTGTTCGGCTTCGGACATCTGAGCGCTGGGTGGATCCTGATTCATGTAATTTCCAAACAAATGGCGGGGTGGCAGAAAGCCGGGAAAACCGATTTCAACCTGCCCCGGCTAGACTTCCTGCTCTTCATAAATGGCGACGACACGATCTATAAGTTCTGCGTCTGAAACCACTTCGTAGAAAACACGTGCGGCATCGGTATTTTCAACCAGCCGATCATTCATCCACAGAAAGACTGGAGACTCATGCACAACCAGCCAGTGGGTTTCACCGTGGTCATCAGGATAGCGACCCACGTGATACACGTCGACATTACCCTCCGGGCTCTGATCGATATGGATCTGCGCCAGCATCAGCTCCGCTGACAACTGATTGAAGGCCGCTGCACCGAGTTTGATGCCGTTGACATTGTAATACAGCAGATCTTCCGCGTCGGACTTGCCCTGCTGCCGTTCCCCGGCGAGCGACTGTGCAACCAGCACCTTGCGATGAAACCGGTTCTGATCAGCAAGCGCCTGGCGCATACCGGCATGGCAGGAGGAATGCCGATCGGCCCGATTGATCGCGGGTGAGATCATGATCTTGTGATCTTCGTCATACAGGTATGTGGGTGGGCCATTGGTGAAGGCTATACCGATCCCCAGGCCCAGTTCAGGCAGTTTCAGCTCACGATTCTCTGCGTTCTTTGTTTGCACAACACGCAGAATCTGCTGCGCCAGACCACAGGCGCGCGCCACAGCCAGCTGATCTTCCTGGTCGCCCTCATATTCCATCAGGGAAAGAATGACTGCATCCCCCTCGACGAAGACTTTCTCCGCGCCAAAGACACCCAACATACGGGTAATCGGATCATAAAGCGTGCGACTGAAGTAGGTCGCAGGATTGAGGTTACGCGCCTGCATCATCGAGGTGATGTTGGTCGACCCTCTTATATCTGCCTTGACGACCGCATGCCCCACCACAGTCTGTGCATTACTGACTTTGCCGAAACGAAAATCGTGCAGCATCCCGTTGGATGCCGACATCGAAAGTTTCTGCTCATCATGCAGCAGGCGCACGCTGCTGAGGCCCGCATACAACCAGGTCGCGAGTTTCAGGTCATAGCGGTAACGGATAAGGTCGCCGATGAACCGTACCAGTGCATGTTCTTCTGCATTTTGCCGGCCTCTCTCATCACTGGCCTGCAGCTTTTCATCGATGATACGTACCACCGTGCGCGCGTCCTCGATACCCGGCAGGGTCTGCAGGCGCTTTCCGAGTTCACGGCCCGACGAGTGACCGGCCAGATACTCGTAGACCCAGTCTGCCCCTCCCCTGATTCCGAGCACGGGATAAATCGCCGCCAGACGGTAAGAGGCATGGATCTCCTTCATGAGACCCGCGCGGTTCACCAATGCCATGAAATCGCGCATTTTAGCTCTCTGCACAAGCGCGAAATCATCCCGTTCCCAGGGCACAGGATCCGGCCACAGATCACTGCTGCCGCCCATCAGGGTCATCATGCTTTTGCTACTGTCGAACTCATGCGGAATCATCCTGGCCAATTCGGAATGCCCGACCAGGTTGCAAGCCAGTCTTTCTATGTCCAATTGGCCCCGCAAACTGTGCCCATCACTCAACCGGCCTGTGGATTCCCCGGAATCAGAAACATCGGGCACCCGCATCGACTCGGGCAGCCATTCCGAAAGTACCTCGAACAGTCCGTTGCTGAGCAGGGCTGCATGCTTGTCGTTACGCAGGATGTGTGGGTAAGACTGGAAGAAGTCCTCACTCGATCCCTTGCCACCAAACTGAACCACAGGATTGACCAGCATACTGCGCGGCACGGGCCAGGACATGCCGAGTATTGATTCACGCAACTTGCGCAGGCTGGAATCCTCCATGCGCAGCATTATGCGCAGGACATCCTGCAGCGTGCGAAAACGAATCGAGTCCTCGTTGCGTGCCAGCACAACCGCACGGTCGTGCAGTTCCAGATTGTGACTTCCGTGCTCCTTGGCAGGAAGCGAGCGGGCATCCTGAAGCTCCTGACGCAACAAGCCATACTGCTGATCCACTACGACCAGCAGCAGACGCATCACCGCAAGTTGAAACAGCTGCGCCAGCTCCGGTCGCGCACTGCTGCGAACCTTTTGCAGGGTCATGCGCGTGTGGTTCATGTAGGCCTTTTGGAAGTTGGCGACGATGTCGCTGCTCAGCGCCTTGGATGTCTGTCGCCAGAAGTAGTGGCCCACATCACGACGAAGCACCGCTTTGACCAGAATGATGGCGGCATTTACCAGGCTGGAATCCAGGGCCACATCGATATGGATGCCGTCGATACCCTTCGGACAGCGTTCGAGCCGGATACGATGAAAGGGTGGACGAGACAAGGGGGCCAGTACGAACTGGCAGTCTACCTGCGGTGGCTTGCTACGCGAAAAAAGACGCCTCATATCAGGTCGCTATTAAGCTGCATCCATCCCCAGCGTGGTTGCTTGTCAGGGTTGTTGCTCTTTGATGATTGCAGGCACTGATTAGCTGCCTATCAGGGCTTGGATAATCCGATCTTCCATCTCGATGCGCACTGCCAGTTCCTCCCCGAGACGGCTCAGGTCAGCGCTCAGCCTTGTCATATCGAGGTCGTGGTCATTAGCGTCGTAGCGGTCATTGAATTCGACTGCCACCTCACTGGCCTCGGCGATTCTTGGATATGCCTTGCTTGCCTCCTCGACCACCCGGTTGCGACGCTCGCGGCCGTCGATGATGCGCTCGTAGATCTCAAAGTGCGCGAACGCGGAATAATCGACAAGCAGCTCGCAGAATCGCTGCAGCAACTCTTCCTCGCCAGAGCGATCCTGTTTGACCTCCATCCCCGCCAATTCGCAAAACATCACCAGCACAGACTGACGTTCCGCCAGCAGTTTTTCGATCACGTCCTGTGTTCCGACCCGACGTTCTACGCTACTCGTACTCATAATTTTAGTGAAACCAATTGCGGAATTTAGTGAAGGCCCGGGGCCATCGTAACGGCACCCCGAGTTACATCCCTTCAGATATCAAATCGCCCCGGGAGGTAGCGGGTCGATTACCAGACGCCGAAAAAACCTTACGGAGCACGATTCAGCGGCACTCGGGTTAAACTACTCGGCAAGTGCTAAGTTTAACCACAAACGGCGCAAAGGTGTGATGTGGAAGCGCGACACAAACTGATTTACGGACCACTGGCGTTCCTCCTGCTGAGCACGTTCCAGCCGTCTCTTTCACATGCCGCGGGGAGCGCCTTTAGCGATCTACTGCGCGGCATGGTGGGAGGAATGGCACTTCTTGGCCAAAGCGGAAACACGACCGGGTTTCCTTATCTCGGCGCGGGTAACCCCTTCTACCCCATGTCACCGGGACCAATGTGGCCCAATACGACAGGCTTTCCCGCTTGGGGCACCTCCCCCTGGGGCGGCTATTCCACTTATCCACCCAATTACGGCCACTCACCTGCCCGTGACTCGAATGCCTCCAGAACCCTGGAACGACTTCAAGGCAGCTGGAAAACGAACAAAGGCGGCCTGCTGTTGATTCGTCGCGACATGGCCCGCCTGTACCTCAGTCGTGATGAGCACCAGGATTTTTATCTACGCACGGACGACCGCTATCTCTGGATGTGGCCCATCAAATCCCAGGCCAGCCAGCGCTATGAGTACCATATCTCGACCGACCGGATCGTATTGCGGGACGAGTTTGGCAGCAGCCTGACGCTCATAAAGTATCGTCCCGACTCGAGCAATCCGTGACCGCAAACCGCAGCGCTTGAGTCATACGCTGAATGACCGCACTATTCGGAAAAACCAACAAGGAATTCTCGGCAATATGAAGTACCAAAGGGTTGCCCTTATCGGCGGATCCGGATTTGTCGGCAGTCACCTGACCCACCGCCTGCGCAATGCCGGCTATCAATGCCGTGTACTCACCCGGCATGCCTTCCGGCACGCTGACCTGTGTCTCAGTGCCCAAGTCCGGGAGGTCGATCCCTATCAGCCAGCCGAACTGGCTTTGGCCTTGGAAGGGTGTGATGCCGTGGTCAACCTGGTTGGCATACTGCACGGGGGAAAACGTGGCCGGAATTTCCGCACAGCACACGTGCGCCTTACCGAGACCATCGTGGAAACCTGCCACCAGACGGGTATCAAGCGACTGCTGCACATGAGCGCGCTACACGCGGATCAGGCTACTGGCAGCAGCGAGTATCTGCGCAGCAAGGGTGAGGGTGAAAACCGGGCACATACCCTCGGCAAACCCGATATTGCGGTAACCAGCTTCCGCCCCTCGGTCATCTTCGGCCCCGGTGACAGCTTCCTCAACCGCTTTGCCGGCGTACTGAAGATCCCCGGCCCACTACCCCTCGCCTGCTGGGACACCCGTTTTTCACCTGTGTATATCGACGACGTGGTGGAAGCGTTCACCCGGGCCCTGCCCCGAAAGGATACTCACGGAAAACATTACGATCTGTGCGGACCCGAGATCTTCACTCTCGAGGAAATCGTACGTCTGGTAGGTTTGCATACGCGTCGAGACAAGACAGTCCTACGTCTGCCGGATTGGGCCGCCAGGCTCCAGGCCAGCGTACTGCAGCACGTACCGGGCAAGCCCTTTACCCCCGACAACTACCTTTCCCTGCAGACAGACAGCGTCTGCTCCCAAAACGGGCTGGGCGACCTCGGCATCACGCCAACAGCGATGAAGCCCTTACTGAGCGAACTGCTGTCGCGTAGCTGATACGCCCCTCAGATCGGGAAGAATACGGCGGACGCCACGCTCTGGATCACATTCTTGATGCGCCTGCCACCTGTATCTGCCACGACCTGGGCAAAATGATCGTGGAGTGCAACCAGCTTGCCGACCAGGCGTTCGAAACTGGTATTGAGCACACCGTGGTCGTCCCTGCCAACGCTCAGCAGTACGGGGCGACCGGAGACATCGCGCACGCTTTTCAGACGCCACGCGGCAATTTCGATATTGCGCGCGAGGTGATAGATCTTCTGCGGGTCGTACTGGTGCCCCAGGTAAAAAGCCTGCTCGCCACCGTAGGCGTCGGTCAACATGGTCCGCAATCCATAGACGAGGGTCGCCACCCTGTCTCCCGGATAGTGCTCATCGAATCCCAGGTTAATGAGTTCTGCGGCACGTTTTCCCTGCCATTGCGCCTTTAGTGCCGAAGGGGGCTCACCCATCAACCAGGACACCACCTGCTCCCGCCCGGCACTGTATCCACCTATCTTTAACTGATCAGGATTTCGGCGGTAGAGCTTATCGGCAAGCAGTTGCAGGTAAGCACGGCTCTGGTGCAGGGTCACTTCCGCCACCTGGTCGATATCGCCCTTGGCCACATCCTCGACCTGAAAGCCGGATGAGGTAAGCCCGGTCTTCTCCAGACCGGGGGTTTGACAACCGGCCAGCAGCAGAACGACGAACAAAAGGTTAAAGGCTTTCACGCATATCTCTCATCGCAAAGGCAGTGAGTGGATCATCAAAATCACGCGTGAAGGCTATCGCCTGGAAACGCTCACCCATGCCCGAAGGCAGGACCAGCTGCTTGGCGGCCTGCACGGCAGGCAGATAGCGATCGGAATCGCTTGCATCCATTGCGGCGAGCAGCCGGTCCAGACCGCAGCCGATCAGGAACTGTGCCTGGGTCGTGTAACCCGCAAGCTCGAGACCCGCTGCCACGCCCGCCTCCGCCACGGCACTGAAGTCCACGTTGGCGGTAATGTCCTGCAATCCTGGCAAAGCAAGAAAATCGTCGTGGGCGCGATGCTGGAAATGGCAGATCAAGGTCCCCTGACTGCGTTCCGCATGGTAGTACGCTCTCTCGGGATAACCGTAGTCCAAAAGCAACAGGGCGCCACGCTGCAGAACCGGGGCAACAGCCTCAAACCAGGGCGCCAACCGCAGGTTCACCTCGGACACATAGCCCACCGGAAAGACACCAACTCTCGACTGCACGGACTCCAGCCGCCGAATCAACGCGGGTCTGGCCGCGCCCCAACGTTCCACGAATTGAGAATCCCGGTAACCGATACGTGATTCCTGCCATCCGCTTTCATCACGCCGGAAGCGGGTCACAGGCATGGCATCCAGGACCTCGTTGCCCAGCATGACACCCTGCCATCCCGGTTCCGGCAGTTGATCGAGCCATTCGACACGCGCGACCAGGTCGGGAACACGCTCTGCCAGTGTTTCCCTTTGACGCGCCCGCAGCTCGGCGCTCAGTTCGAGAATCTGGTAGCAGGGCGGCAGGCTTTCGAGCGCCTGCAGACGGGCCAGCACATCGGCAGCCATAACACCGGACCCGGCCCCAAACTCGAGGACATTTCCGCCCGTGGATTCAAGAATTTCGGCACACTGATTGGCGAGACACTGGCTGAAAAGCGGGGAGATCTCGGGTGCCGTAACGAAATCCCCCTGCCTGCCGAACTTCTGCGCGCCGTTGACGTAATAGCCGGCACCCGGAGCATACAGGGCGAGTTGCATGAAGCTGTCGAAGGGAATCTCACCCCCGGCGGCTTCGATCTCCCCCGCGATGACCTCCCGGGTCCTTCGGGCCTGTTCAAGTTGTTCACTGTTCAGGGAAGGAAATGACACGTATTCTCCGCAACGAAATCCATACCCATGAAAGCTTACCGGCATGTTCGACTATCGGCATCAACTCGATGGAAAAATCGCCCTGATCACCGGGGCCGCCGCACGCATCGGCGCCACCACGGCGCGTTATCTGCACTCGGCAGGCTGCGACGTGATACTGCATTACCGCAATTCGGCCGATCGTGCCCTGGCCCTGGCCAGTGAGCTCAATGAAGATCGTCCCGACTCCGCCTTTACCCTGCAGGGTGATCTCGCCGATAGGGACGGGCTGGAGCCCATGGCCAAAGCGGCAGTCGCGCTACGGGGACATGTGGACATACTGATCAACAACGCATCGAGCTACTATCCCACCCCCATTGGCAGTGTGACCCAGTCCCAATGGGATGACCTGTTCGCAAGCAATGCGCGCGGGCCCTTCTTTCTCAGCCAGGCGCTGGCGCCTGCCCTGAAAGAGCGCGAGGGATGTATTGTGAATCTGGTGGATATCCATGCCGACCGGCCAAATGCCAACCACCCCGTCTACTCCATGGCCAAGGCCGCCAATGCCATGATGGTCAAGGCACTGGCGCGTGACCTGGCACCTGATGTGCGGGTGAATGGCGTCGCGCCCGGCGCGGCGCTCTGGCCGGAACACTTTTTCGATGACGAGGATCGCCAGGAGATATTGCGACGCATCCCCCTGGGTCGTCCCGCGGGGGCGGAACAGATCGCCCAGGCCGTGCTCTTCATGGTCGCCGGGACCGACTACGTCACCGGACAGATACTGGCGGTGGATGGCGGGAGAAGCGTGCAGCAGTGAAGCGGTCGGGAAACGCCGCAGGTTTCAAGCTGGGTCCTGAGGCTGCGCCGCGGGCGGCACGAGGCCCGGCATCGGGATCGCCTCCAGGCTGACTTCGTGCGCCGCGAGGTGGTCTTGCCATAGATCCGAGTAGGTCCGGCGACACTCCGGATGCACCTGTTCACCCGCCACATCCGCCAGCGGCTTGAGGACGAACGCATAGCGCATGATCTCATCCCGTGGCAGATGTTTGCCGCCCTCATCCGTGATCTGCTCTGCGTAGGTCAGCGCGTCGATGTCCAGGGTCCTGGAGCTGAACTTGTCTGCGCCCCGTGTGCGGCCATTCGCTTCCTCGATCCCGCGCAGCCGGGCATGCAGGGCGGAGGGTGTCATCCCGGTGTCAAACCCGACCACAAGGTTGTAGAAGGGATTGCCTTCGAAGCCCTCGGCCGGCGTCTCGTACACCGGGGATACGACCAGGGACCCAAACTGTTCATGCAGCGCCTGCACGGCCGCCCGCACGTGCTTTTCCCGCTCGATATTGCTGCCAATACTGACCCAGACCCAGGCCATCAGGGGCGTTCCCCACGTTCGATTATCACACCGACATCGGTTGCCCCGCGGACCGCACCCTTCTTGTTCAGACTGAGACGCACCCAGGGCACGTCAAACTCCTCCAGGATGATCTCGGCGCAGCGCTCGGCCAGGGTCTCGACCAGCTGGAAGTCGCTTTCCCCGACAAATTGTATGAGTCGTTTCGCCACCGCCTTGTAGTTGAGCGCATCCTCGATGCGCTCGGTCGCTGCCGCACGCGCAACGTCCGAGCCCATCTCCAGGTCCAGGATCACGGTCTGACGGGTGCGCCGCTCCCAGTCATAGATCCCGATTACGGTGTCGATGCGCAGATCGCGCAGGTAAACGATGTCCATCAGGTCAATGCTTCACGGTAATTGAGTGGGTGGCTTATCCTGCCGACTCCCGCCCCGCCCCACAAGTGGATCGAGTTCCCTTTTTGACCGGGCGCCCAGGCGGCGTCTGTCCCAACCATCTTCTCCCCCTGTCATCGCCAGATTGTCCGGGGAGCTTGCGGGACCCTGCTGGTGAGGGGGAGAATTCCGTGCTTTGATCCAGCGGAGCCCTCGCATGGCCGACATCCTGCTCGTTCTGACCGCCTACCTGTTGGGTTCGGTGTCCAGCGCCATCATCGTGTGTCGATTGATGGGTCTGCCTGATCCCCGCACCCAGGGCTCCAACAATCCGGGAGCGACCAATGTGCTGCGTATCGGCGGCAAAAAGGCAGCCGCCATCACACTCCTGGGCGACTTTTTGAAGGGACTCCTGCCGGTGCTGGCCTGTCATCTCCTGGCCGTAGCACCGCTCACCTTTGCGCTGACCGCCATGGCGGCCTTCCTCGGCCACCTGTTCCCGGTGTTCTTCGGATTCAAAGGTGGCAAGGGAGTGGCTACTGCCCTCGGCACCCAGTTCGGATTGCACTGGATGATCGGTGGAGCCGTGGCCCTGGTGTGGCTGTTCATGGCCAAGGTAATGAAGATCTCCTCACTCGCGGCCCTGGTTTCCATGATCCTGGCGCCCCTGTTTGTCTGGCTGATCTGGCCCGCTCCGGAGCTGATAGGCATGCAGGTGCTGATGACCCTTATCCTGATCTGGCGCCACCGGAGCAATATCCGGAAACTGATTTCAGGGGAGGAAGACAGGATTTCGAAGGAGTCCGGACCGGAGTGACCCACCACCGTCAATCACACCGCGATCTGTCACCCGGCAGGTATATGCGTCAAACCGCGGGCAGTTCCTCCATCGGCCAGCGCGGCCGGATATCGAAGCCGGCTTCCTGGTGCTGCCCGGCCCGAAGGCGTTGCCAGCCCGCGTAGGCAATCATGGCGCCGTTATCGGTACACAGTTCCGGGCGCGGATAATAGGCGTGCCCGCCGAGGTCCACCATCATCTGCGCGACAGCATCCCGCAGTTGAAGATTGGCGCTCACCCCCCCGGCAAGGACAAGACTTTTCGCACCGGTCTGCTGCAGCGCCCGGCGGCATTTGATCAGCAGGGTATCCACCACCGCATCCTCGAACGCACGTGCGATATCCGCTTTGAGCTGACCCGCGTCCGTTGCGTCTGATG
>Ga0180435_10005180_pt1 | contig 12724 bp, 10 predicted proteins | sample SS_ome_3_FD_132467 | JGI IMG/M metagenome (GOLD analysis project Ga0180435, IMG submission 132467) | Hypersaline lake sediment archaeal communities from the Salton Sea, California, USA - SS_3_S_1 metaG | ecosystem: Environmental > Aquatic > Non-marine Saline and Alkaline > Hypersaline >... | reverse complement strand
CGCTTCAATCCAGCGGTTAAGGCCCTCGATGAAATCGTTGAGCGTCCCATGTTCATCGAAGCCCACCGCCTCAGCCTGTTTAAAAACCGCTGTACCGACGTCAGCGTGGTCCTGGACCTGATGATCCACGATATTGACATTATCCTGACCCTGGTGGGCATGGCGCCCGCGGATATCCGCGCCACCGGCGTACCGGTGATTTCAGGGGAGGTCGATATTGCCAATGCCCGCCTCGAATTCCCCACGGGATGCGTGGCCAATGTCACCTGCAGCCGCATTTCGGCTAAAAATCAGCGTAAAATCCGCTTTTTCCAAAAAGATGCCTATGTGGCCGTGGATTTCGCCCAACGGGAAATCGTCCATATCCGCCGCAATCCGGAGCAGGCCGCAGGGCTTATCCCGGGTATGGACATCCGGCAGCGGCAATTCGAGGATCAGGACGCCCTGCGCATGGAAATCGAGGCTTTCGTGCAGTCGGTGCTGACCCGTCAGCCGTCGCCCATTTCCGGTGAAGCCGGCCGCGAAGCATTGCGGGTGGCCCTGAAAATAATGGATCAGATCAATGCCGGCAGCCGTAAATACTGGAACGCCTAACCCTCCCGGCGCGGCGTTTCCGGCCGGACGGCGGGTATTGATGGTGGCCGGTGAAGCTTCGGGCGACCAGCACGGCGCAGGCCTGGTGGCTGAACTTTTGCACCGGGATGCCGATCTGGCCATCCGGGGCATCGGCGGCTCACGCATGGCGGCGGCCGGTGCAAAACTCTGCATGGACGCCGGCGAACTGGCGGTGGTAGGCTTGACGGAGGTCATCGCCAAGCTGCCCGAGATCATGCGGGGACTGCGCGCCCTGCGCCAAATCATGGACCAGTGGCAGCCCGACCTGGTGATCCTCATTGATTATCCGGATTTCAACTTCCGCGTGGCCGCCATGGCCAAACAGCGGAAAATTCCGGTGCTCTACTACGTCAGCCCCCAGATATGGGCCTGGCGCACCGGACGCGTGAAAAAACTGAAAACCCTGGTGGATCACATGGCGGTGATCCTGCCCTTTGAACCGCCCTTTTACCAGCGTTGCGGGGTCCCGGTAACCTATGTGGGGCATCCCCTTCTGGACCATGCCCGGCTGCCGGCAACGCCTGCCATGGCCGCCCCGTCCCCGGCAAACGAACCGGTGGTGGGACTGCTCCCCGGATCCCGCAACGGAGAAGTTGCCCGGCATCTGCCGGTGATACTGGACGCCGCGCGCCTTATCACCGGTATACATCCCGGTGTCCGCTTCATCCTGCCCCTGGCACCCACTGTTGATGCGGAAAAAATCCGGCGTCTGGCAGCCCCCTACTTCCATGCCATCGACCTGGAGTTGAGTTCGGCGGGCATGGGGCCGGTTTTAGGCCGCTGCCGGACGGCGGTGGTGGCTTCCGGCACCGCCACCCTGGAAACCGCCCTGGCCGGGGTTCCCATGGTGATTGTCTATAAACTCTCGCCGCTTACCTACCACCTGGGACGCAGGATGATTCAGGTCGACCATATCGGCCTGGTCAATCTCATCGCCCGGGAACGGGTTGCCGTGGAGTTGATCCAGGATGAGGCCCATCCCCAGGCCATTGCCCGGGAGGTGGGCCGGCTGCTGGCCGATCCCCGGCATTACCAGGAAATTCAAGCCAAACTAGGCCGGGTGCGCCAGCGCTTGGGCACTGCCGGTGCCGCCCGGCGGGTGGCCCAACTGGCCTTCAACCTGCTGCCCGCAACCTGATAATCACCCATGAATACCGAAACCCGCATTGTCCTGAAAAACCGCCACAAGCAGATCCTGGAGTTGATCAAAGATAACCGCCTGCGCCTGGCGGTGGCCATGGTTTGCTCCCTGGCGGTAGCGGCAGGCGATTCTCTTCTGGCCTACCTGGTCAAACCGATATTGAACGGTATCTTCATCGCCAACGACAGCCAAGTTCTGATCATTTACCCCGTCTATATCATCCTTATCTTTTTTATCCGCGGCGGCGGTCAGTACTGTGTGGATTATTTCATGAATTATGTGGGCCAGGGAATCATCCGCAAGCTGCGCGACCAGCTCTACGCCCATATCCAAACCCTGCCTTTGGCCTTTTTCCAGAGGGAAAAGACCGGCGTGCTGATGTCCCGCATCACCAACGATGTCAACCTGATTAAAACCATGGTCTCCTCGGCGGTAACCAGCTCCATCCGCGATCTTTTTAAGATCATTGGCCTGACCTGCGTCATCTTCTACATGGACTGGCAACTGGCCCTCATCGCCATGGTGATCCTGCCCATCGCTTTTTTCCCCATTGTCATTTTTGGCCGCCGCCTGCGGCGCACCGCCACCGGCTGCCAGCAAAGCATGGCTGAAATGAGTGCTTTTCTCCATGAAACCCTGGCCGGGAACAAGATCGTCAAAGCCTTCAGCCGGGAACAGTATGAAATCCGGCGCTTCTTTGCAAAAACCCGGCGCCTGTTCCGCTTCGAAATGAAATCAGTGCGCAACCGCTCTTTGCCCTCGTCCCTGATGGAGATCCTGGCCGGATTGGGTATCGCCGCCATACTCTGGTATAAAGGCTTCCAGATCATGTCCGGATCAAGCACCCTGGGGGATTTCGGCGCCTTTATCACCGCCGTGCTGATGCTTTACGAACCGGTTAAAAAATTGAGCCGCCTCAACAACGCCCTCCAGGAGGGCCTGGCGGCTACGGATCGGGTTTTCGACGTTCTGGAGACCGCTTCCGACATCACCGAAGCGCCCGACGGCCGGCAAATCGCCACGGTGCCCCACTGCGTCAGGTTTCATGATGTTCATTTCACCTATGGCGACAAACCGGTGCTCACCGGCATCAACCTCAATGTGCAGGCCGGCGAGATTGTGGCCCTGGTGGGCATGAGCGGCGGCGGCAAAACCACCCTGGTCAATCTGATTCCCCGCTTTTTCGATGTAACCCAGGGCCAAATTGCCATTGACGGGCTGGATATCCGTGATGCCACCCTGGCCTCACTGCGCTCCCAGATCGCCATCGTCACCCAGGAACCGATCCTGTTTGACGACACCATCCGCAACAATATAGCCTATGGCAATGCTGACGCCGATGAAGCGGCGATCCTCGACGCGGCCCGTTCCGCCTATGCCCATGAGTTTATCCAGCGCACCCCCAAGGGCCTGGACACCACCATCGGCGAACTGGGCAGCCGGCTCTCCGGCGGTGAAAAACAGCGGCTCTGCGTGGCCCGCGCCCTGTTGAAGGACGCCCCTATTCTGATCCTGGACGAGGCCACCTCCTCTTTGGATTCCGAATCGGAAAAATGGGTCCAGAAGGCCCTGGAGAATCTCATGCGGGGACGTACCACCTTTGTCATCGCCCACCGCCTGGCCACCATCGGCCATGCGGATCGTATTGTGGTTATCGCCGACGGCCGCATTGTGGAGGAAGGCCGCCACGGCGATTTGATCCGCCGCCGCGGCGAGTACTTCAAGCTTTATCAGATGCAATTTGAGGCCAATGCCATTTAGATCCATCATCCAGCGCCATATGCTGTTGGAAATGCTGCCGCCTTTCGCGGTGAGCGTGGCGGGGTTGATGTTCATCTTCCTCATGGCGCAAATCCTCAAAATCACCAAGTGGATCGTCAATTACCGCATCGGCCTGGGCCAGGTGCTCAAGGCCCTGGCCTACTCTTCCCCCTATTTTCTATCCTTTGTGATCCCCATGTCGGTGATGCTGGCGGTGCTCCTGACCTTTTTACGCATGTCCGGCGACAACGAAATCACGGCCCTCAAAGCGGCCGGGATCAGTTTTCTGCGCCTGCTGCCGCCGGTGGTATTCTTTTGCCTTGTGGGCTGGATACTCACCGGCGGAACCCTGTTATGGGGGGTGCCCTGGGGCAAAAATTCATTGGAAAGCATGAAAAACCAATTGGATTTGGCCCATGCCGACGGAATGATCCAGGAACGGACCTTCATCACCGACTTTTTCGGTTTTGTGCTCTATTTTAACGCTCTGGACCTCAGCCAGCGCACCATGGAAGATGTCTTTATCGAAGATCATTCCAACAAGGGATTCGTCAGCCACATCATCGCCCCCCGGGGACGCCTGGTCACCAACCGCGAAACCGGCACCTACCGCATGCAGCTCTACGACGGCATCATCAATCAGGTGAACCTCAACGACAAAAGCTCCCTCTCCATCTCCTTTGAAACCTACAACGTCAACCTGGATCCCGTGAAATTGATCGAGCGCCGGATAAAAAAGAATAAAAAGAAAAACGAACAGGCCATGTGGATGGATGAGCTGCGTGAGGCCATCAATACGGCTACGGAAAAGGACAAATATTACTGGCGCTGGCTCATCGAATACCACCGGCGCATCGCCCTGCCCTGGGCCTGTCTGGCTCTGGGGCTGCTGGCCGTACCCCTGGGCATCCAGTCCAGATCCGCCAAGCGATCCTATGGATTTATTCTGGCCCTGGGTATGTTTTTCACCTATTTCATCCTGATGTCGGCCGGCATGGTTTTTGGGGAGAATGGCATTTACCCCCCGGTGGTGGGGATGTGGCTGCCCAACCTGATCATGGGCGCCGCTGCCTTCTGGTTTGCCCGGCGCACCCTGAAAGAACGCCCCATATGGTCCGGTTCCCTGGCGGGGGTATTGGAGCGATTTTGGCCCCGGCGCCCCCCCAAACTGCCGGCAACCCATCCCGGCGGGGATGAAAATGATTAATATCCATGAATATCATTGAACGCTACCTGGCCCGCGAAATAACGAAGATTTTCGGGGCCGTGCTGTTGGGAATCATCAGCATTTACGTCATTGTTGAGTTTTTTGAGCGTCTCGAACGGTTCATCAAGTCGGACGTGGGCCTGGACCGGATGGTCCTCTATTTTGCCTACCGTACGCCGTTCATGATTTCAGAAGTGGTGCCCATCGGGGTGCTCCTGGCGGTGATCATCGTCCTGGGACTGATGCAGCGCAGTAATGAGATCCTGGCCCTACGGGCCAGCGGGGTCAGCATCTACTACCTGGTAAGGCCGATTCTCACCATGGGGATTGTTTTCACCATCTTCCACCTGATTATGCTGGAGGTGGTGGTACCGGCCACCATGGGCCATGCCAACCGGATGTGGATCATGGAGGTCCGAAAAAAATTCTCCATAAAAGCCTCCGAAAGCGACGTCTGGATCCGTGGTGACCGCCACATCAGCAACATTAAATATTATGATCCGCTGACCAAAACCGTCCAGGGCGTGACCCACAATATCTTTGACGATGAGTTTCGGATGATCAAACGCATTGACGCGGATTCCGGTGTCTACGAAAACGACCGCTGGCTGTTGGCGGATGTGCTGGTCCAAACCTATGATGAGGCCACCGACAGCTACCTGGCGGAGCATAAAGCCCAGGTGGCCGTGGATCTGGACTTTTTACCCGACGACCTGAAGCGCCTGGTGCGCAAAACCAATGAAATGGGCTTCCGCCAACTCAGGGAGCATATTCGGAAATTGACCAACGAGGGGTATGCCACCACCAAATACCGCGTGGATATGTTTGCCAAGACCGCGCGTCCCTTTGCCTGCATCATCACCTGCCTTCTGGGCATGGGCATCGCCATCAACCGGCGCCTCAAGGAAGGCCTGGCCCTGGGTGTTGCCCTGGGCTTCGCCCTGGTGTTTATTTATTGGATTTTATATGGTTTCTGCCTCTCGCTGGGATACGGAGGGGTCCTGCCGCCCATGGTGGCGGCCTGGTTCGCCAATCTGATTTTTCTCGGTCTGGCCCTGCTGATCCTGCTGTATGCGGATTAGGGCCGTATTTAAATCGGCTCCCTTGTGCGCCTGGCGGGATGGCGGGATGGTTATAACCCGGCAATGGAATATGTCATCCCCAGGGGGGCAAACGGCATACCGCAATCCAGCCAAAGTTTTGAAATGTTCCGATCTCCGTCATCGCGGGGATGACGCATCGGAACGGAAAACCGCCTGCAAACGATACCATGAAATTCCTGACACATGCCCCTGGCACCTCCGGTGCGGATCGTCTGCGCCAGCGCCTGATCGCCGCCTGGCGGGGAGACCGTCCGCTGGAGCCGCCCTGGAACTGGCTGCTGGCCGGTGCTGCGGCCGCCTATGGCGGCGGGGAGTGTCTCAGCCGCCGCTGGCGCCGGCCCCGGCGTGTCCCGGGCTGCACTGTCATCTCCGTTGGCAACCTGACGGTGGGCGGCACCGGCAAGACCCCCTTTTGCGCCTATCTGGCCCACCGCCTGACCACCATGGGCCGGCGGGTGGCCATCATCAGCCGGGGCTACCGGGGGGGCCTGGAGAAAACGGGGGGCGTGGTCAGCGATGGCACCCGCATCCTGGCGGATGCGGCCGCCGCCGGCGACGAACCTTTGATGCTGGCGGCCCAGTTGCCGGAAATCCCACTCCTGGTCGGCCATCACCGCTATCGCTCCCTGCAGCGGGCCGTCCATGAATTCCACGCCCAGGTGGCAATCCTGGATGACGGATTTCAACATATCCAGGTGCAGCGGGACCTCGATCTGGTGCTCATGGACGGCCGTGCGCCCCTGGGCAACGGCCGCCTTTTGCCGGCCGGCCCGTTGCGGGAGCCCAGCCGCCGGTTGCAGCGGGCCCATGGCCTGATACTCATGGGCGATTCCGCCCCACCCCGGCCAAACCTCCCGGAAGCGCTGCTGCGCCTGAAGCTCCCCCTTTTCCAGGCCAGCCGCCGCGCTGTACTCCGCGGTGTGGTTCCGGCCCGCCAGGGCCCCGGCTTGACGATCCTCCGGCAATCCGCAGGTCAGATCCATCCCCTTTTACGCCAGAAAAAGATCTTCGGTTTTTCCGGTATCGCCGGCAATGCCGGCTTCCGGCAAATCCTGGCTGAATCTGGCGGGCGCCTCGTCGGTTTCTCCGATTTCAGGGACCACCACATGTATTCGCCGGCAGAACTGAATCAGATCCAAAACGCGGCCCGGAACTGCGCTGCCGACCTCATCGCCACCACAGAGAAGGATTATGTCAGGTTTGCCGAGTTGGAGCCCTGGCCCCTGGATCTGGCGGTAATGGGTCTTGAGATCAGAGTCCATCCAAACCACGGTCTCGACGCATTGCTGGCGGCCTGTCTGGCCGGAAAAGGCCCTTTCAGATAGACAGTTTGAATATTCCCTGGATTGCGGCTTAGACAGGAAGCAATATGCTGTAAGGGCGGGTTTGAAACCCGCCCCTACTGGCTAGCGGATTTAAAGGGGTGTACGCTTTTTGGGGAAATAAATCGAAGGGCTAATCCAGGCCTAGCCCGGATTGGAACCGGGTCCACAACTCCTGGGGCAAACTGTGTTTCAGAACGGCCCGCCGCCAGCGTCGCAGGTAGCGCGATTTGAGGTAGGCGCTGGATCTTGTGGAGAGGCAGGCTTTATCAAAGTCGAGCAGAAAGACACGCTGGCGTTCATCCACCAGGACATTGCCCGGGTGGAGGTCGATGTGCAGAATTCCATTCTCAATGAGGGTGACCACCTGGGGAATCAGGTTGGCCAGGACTTTTCTGGCCTGCTGGGGTTCCCGGGAGCTCAGCTCCGCCAGGTTGCGCTGTTTTTTAATCTCCCGGGTGACCAGCCAGCCCCGGTAGAAAAGGCCGCCCTGGTGGGCCCAGGCCACCGGTTCCGGCGCCATCACATCGAGGCTGCGCACCCGGTCCAGCATGTCAAATTCTATCTGACAGCGGGTACGCGGCCGCCAGCGCAAATAGTGATGCTTAATGAACAGCCGGTTCAGGCCGCCGCGGGTGAAATATTTCACCGCCACCGAACCAATGCCCTCCAGTTCCGCAATGGTTACTGAGTTGCGCCCCCCCAGCCGAAAACGCGCCGCATCGGGCGGTGTGCTGAAGAGATCCACCAAGGCCTGCATCTGTTGCGGAGTGAGTTCGCGGGACGAACCAAACTGGTAGGATTGATATGATTGGATTTGTTCAGTGACCATTAGGATGCCAACAACGTCTGGACGGCTTGAATAACCAGTTTAGAGTCAACATCATGATAACACGCCTGGGTTCCGGTTGGGCATCGCCGGGCACCATGGCGTCCACAGGGCCGACACGCCAACGTTTCATGCTGTACGACTACGGCCCGGTTGCGCCAAGGCCCGAAACCGTTGCTGGGAGAAGTCGCGCAGAAAACCGCCACACAAGGGACTTTGAAAGCAGAGGCCAAATGCAGGGCCATGCTGTCATTACATACCACCAACGCCGCATGGCGGATCAGGTACATGGCATCCGCCACCCTGGAACGGCCCGCCAGGTTGATCACAGCCAAGCCTTGCCCCACCCGTGCGTTGAGCTCACGATGTTCCGGCGCGCCGTCCAGCACCACCGGCATGCCGCGCTCCATCAAATGACGGGCGACTTCACGGTAACCCTGCCAGTGCCACATTTTGGTCGGCCAGCTACTCCCCGGAACCAGCACGGCATAAGTTCCCGCACGAGGTATCACCCTGCGAAGCCCATTGTCAAGCTCATTAGGCGCCGGCGCGGTCAACTTCAAAACCGGTTCCGAAGCCACCCCGCTCCGGGGTCGGCCCAGCAGCCCTAAAATACGCTCAACTTCATGCTTCTCTTCAGGGAAAGGCATGCGCCGCGTATAGAGCAGCGCCAGGGGCGCATTGGCAAATCCGATGCGTTCCGGAATACGGCTCAGGCAGGCCAAAACCGCACTGCGCGGGGATCTCTGGATTGCGTAAACCCGATCAAAGCCCTCGGCCTTGAGACGGCGGGCCATGCCCAGGACTCCGCCCAGGCCGCGGTCCCGCCCATGGCGCTCATAGGTAATGATCCCGGCCAGCAACTCCTCCCGGACCAGGAGCTGGGCCGCATGGGCGGTGGTCAACACCCAGATTTCGGCCTGGGGGTACCTGCGGGCCAAATTGACCATCAACGGGGTGGCCAGGATGGTATCTCCCAGATAACCCTTGGGAATCAATAGAATTTTCATAGTTTGCGGCCAATAAAAAGGTGGGGTGCCACCGGGGGCCATGGTCCCGGGATGTACCCGGTGCCCGCCCGGCAGTCCAAGGGGGAAATGGCGTTCAAAACCGCCGGTCCGGCATGGGGCCTCCTGATGGGGATAAAAGATCTGACAGGAATCAATTCAGCACGGAAACGTACCGGTCCAAGGCCAGTTCGATTTTACCGATCACTTCACCGGGCTCTATCCGCTCCATGCGATGTTTGCGGGTTTTGCGTTCAATATGCCCATTATCATTGGGGTCGGTGTATTTATCAATGAGCAGATCCTGGAAGCGCCGGTAGGGGCCGCAACGCCGGGGATTGGAGTAGCCGTAGAGTCCGATGGTGGGGACATTGAGGGCCACGGCCGAATGCAACGGCCCGGTATCCGGTGACACCACCACCCGGGATCCGGAAAGCTGCAGCAACGTATGCCGTACCGGTTTCTCCAGGGCCACCCGGGGCATACAGCGGCTGGCCCGCACGATATCATCCGCCACCTGCCGCTCCCGGCGGCTCGGCCCGCCCACGATGAGCGGGCACATGCCCAATTGGGCATCCACATAGTCCATTACCCGGGCATAACCCCGGGGTGACCAGTCTTTGCGGGGATTGGAACTGGCCACCACGAAGGCTACCGCGGGACGCCCCAATTCCGCGAAAAACCGCTCCCGCCACTGAAGCTCCTCGGGGGTGAACCGTATATTCCACTCAGCCTCGGTTTGGTTCACATCCAGGTAGTCCAGAAATTCAAAGAATTGATCCTGGACATGCTGGGGCGGATGGGGCGGAATGCGGTGATTGGTAACCAGCCAGTTCAGTTCCCGGGAACGGGCCAGGTCAAAACCCAGCTTAACGGGCGCTTTGATCAACATGCCAATGAGGCCCGCCTTGGCGCTCACCTGGGGAAACACCGCCAGATCAAAAGGGTTGGCCCTTAGAAAGGAGGTCAGGCGGCACCATTCCCGCACGCCCCCCCGGGGATTGAAGACCACAAACTCATCCACATCTGTTTGGTGTTTGACAAGCTCATAGGGTAAAGGTTGTAAAACCCAGGAGATATGGGCGTCAGGATAACCGTGGCGAAGTCCGTTGACCAGGGCCAGGGCGTGAATGGTATCCCCAAGGGCGGACAGACGGACAACACAGATTCGGCGAGCCGTAAATTTTGGCATGAAAGGAATCCGGAAAAAGGGAGTCATTCTTGTTACTTACTGATTTATAAAGATATTATGACAATATGTCAAGCGACGAATCCACGACGGCAAGGGAAATCTTGACTTCAATTTAAACCTGTTTCTATAGTGCCGGGATTGGGTCGTAGTGCGCGCATAACCCGGCAGCGTGCAGGGCGGTTTGAGGCCCGGTTGGATTCCGGAGGGGAAGCCAACCCCGCGGGATGCCGGAGGGATGAATATCGGAACAGGAAAACCATGCTTAGAATTGCTGTCAGCCTGGGCGAGTTGGTGGACAAGATCACCATCTTGTCGATAAAACTGGACAAAATCCGCGATCCCGCCAAACTGGAGAATATCCGCAACGAATACCGGCTGCTGACCACGGCCATGGCCGCCACCGGGATCACCATCGACCACCCCCAATTCCAGGATTTAAAGGCCATTAACCTGCAGTTGTGGGAGATAGAAGACCGCATCCGGCGTAAAGAAGCCCGCCAGGAGTTCGATGATGGATTCATTGAACTGGCCCGCCAGGTCTACTTCACCAACGACCGGCGCTCCACCGTCAAACGGGCCATCAACAAGGCTTTCGGATCGGAACTTATCGAAGAGAAGGAGTATGTGGACTACCGCTCGGAGGATCCGGACAATGTCTGACACCTGTCTCCCACCCGTACCTCCGGCGCCCTGGTGGAAGCCGGCCGGTCCCTGACGGAGTTACGCCGCCCCCATGCAGATTGCCCTGCTCACCAGTACATTCTCCCCCGCCTATGGCGGGCTGGAGCGCTATCAGTACAATCTTGCCCGCCAGTTGGTGCGGCAAGACTGCCGGGTAACGGTTTTTACCCGGCAGGGGACCCGTGACCCCGCCGATCCCTGGAAAGTCGTGCCGGTGCCGCCCCGCTGCACAATACCGCTCCACCGCCATGTCCACCTCGCCGCCGCCTTCCGGCGGCGATTGCGGGACACCCACTATGACTGTGTCCTGGCCAACCTGCCCTATCAGCCCTGCGATGTCCACCGGGCCGGCGGGGGCGTCAACGCCTTTTGGTATCCCCTCAAGGTGCGGGAGTTGGGCCTGCATTACTGGTTCAGCCACCAATTGCCCAAATACCGCTCCGCCCTTAAACTCGAACGCCAGGTGTACAACCCGGCCAATGTGGGTTTCCAGATTGCCAACAGCAACTTTGTGAAAACACAGATAATCCGCCACTATGGATTTCCCGCGGAGCGCATCGCGGTCATTGCCAACGGGATTGATTTCAGTTTTTTTAACCATAACTGGTGCGCCCGGCAAAAAAGCGGATTGCGCGAAAAAATGGGCTTTGCCCGTCAGGATCTGGTGATTCTCTGCATTGCCAACAATTTCAAACGCAAGGGGGTGGTCACCCTGGTCAAGGCCCTCGATCTGACCAGATCCGCCGGCCGCCACCAACTGCTGGTGGTGGGGCGGGGAAAACCCTTCACCGATCACCCCCGGGTCCGCTTCCTGGGCCACCAGCAGGATATCCGCCCCTACTACGCCCTGGCGGATTGCCTGGTCCTGCCCACTCTCTACGACCCCTGCGCCAATGCAACCCTGGAGGCCATGGCCTGCGGCCTGGTGCCGGTCACCTCCCCCACCAACGGTGCCAGCGAATTCATCCAGCACGGCCACAATGGATTCATCATGGAAAGCTGGCGGGACGCCCGGGGCCTGGCCCGCATCCTGGACCAGCTTAAGGCGCGGCCCGCAGACCGCAGGGAAATGGCCGGTCATGCCGCAGACAGCGTAAGCCACCTGACCCTGGCCCGCAATGCCGATCTGGTACTTAAGATCTGCCGCAAGGCCGCCCAATCCCAAAGCAGCGCGGCCGGCTTTCAGGGGGGTAAAGGTCCCTGCCGCCCAGGGGCGCCGGACGCCAACCATCAAGCCAAGGATACGCTGTGAAAAGTCGCCAAGCTGTTTTCAAAACCCGGGAAGCGCGCACGACCTATCTGGCGGAACACTATGGGTCCTATCTTAAGGGCCGGATCCTGGATGTGGGTTGTGACCAGGCGGTATTAAAGGAACTGATCCAGGATATCGACTATTTCGGTATCGACGTGGGCGGCACACCGGACCTGATCCTGGACCTGGAGACCATTCAGCGCCTGCCCTTTGCGGACGACCATTTCCATTGCGTGGTCTGCAGCGACGTTCTGGAACACCTCGACAACCTGCACGCCATGTTCGCCGAGCTGGTGCGTGTGGCCCGCAGCCACCTGATCATCTCCCTGCCCAATTGCTGGAACGCTGCCCGCAGACCCTTATCCCGGGGCCGCGGCCATTTTCTGCACTACGGCCTGCCCGTGCAACGGCCCGGGGACCGGCATAAATGGTTTTTCAGCACCAGCGAAGCCGAAGCGTTCCTGCGCAGCCAGGCCCAGCACATAGGGTTGGACATAGTTGACCTGCACACCACCGAAAAGCCCCGCAGCAGTCTCATCCGCAACCTGCGCCGCCTGCGCTACCCCAACCAGGCCCGCTATCTGAACCGGTACGCTCACACCCTGTGGGCTTTG
>Ga0180435_10005179_pt1 | contig 12725 bp, 12 predicted proteins | sample SS_ome_3_FD_132467 | JGI IMG/M metagenome (GOLD analysis project Ga0180435, IMG submission 132467) | Hypersaline lake sediment archaeal communities from the Salton Sea, California, USA - SS_3_S_1 metaG | ecosystem: Environmental > Aquatic > Non-marine Saline and Alkaline > Hypersaline >... | reverse complement strand
CAGGCATTTTTTCAACTTCTATTACATAATCAGCCATTCCGGTATCAATGGCATTTTTGGGCATACCGTCAAATTTTGCACTTTCAGGATTCTGAACCATTACAATTCCGCCGTTTTCCTTGATGGATTTTATGCCCATGCTTCCGTCACTGCCTGTGCCCGACAGAATAATGGCTATAGCCTTTTTCCCCTGATCCTTTGCAAGCGAGTCCAGGAATTCATCTATAGGAAAATTCAGAACTTTTTTTGATTTCCATGGTAAAAGAAATAGTCTGGAATGGTAAACCGAAAGATTATGTCTTGGCGGAATGAGATATATATTATTGGGTTTCGTTTCCATTCCGTCCTTTATTATATGAATTGGCAGCTTGGTTACCCTCGAAAGAAGTTCATTCATCAGACTTTTATAATCAGGAGAAAGATGCTGCACCACAATATAAACATTCCCGCTGTCGATTGGTACCGCTTTGAAAAAGCTTTCCAATGCCTCAAGACCTCCTGCTGAAGCCCCGATTCCAACAATATAAGAATTGTGTTCGCTCGAATTCATATAAGCTTCACCCCAAACTTTATTTTAATCCATTTTATCAAACATATTGGTCTGAATAAAGTTATTCCGGATAACTTATTGTATTTTTACGTTTTATCTTTTTACCCTTGCATTGCCTTCCCAGATTGCCCAGATTTGTTCTTCATCCGCCGGCTGTGCATAGTCCGTTAAAAAAGTGGTAGCCAAAGCCCCGCTTGCCCAACCGAACTGAATCCATTTTTCTGCCGGCCATTCCCTTAATATTGCATAAAGGAGCCCGCCTACAAATCCATCACCGCCTCCAATTCTGTCAAGAACCTGGATTGGCCTTGGTTCAACAATATGCCAGTTGCCGTTTTCCCAGACAATCGCTCCCCATTGATGCTGGTTAGCATGGTCTACTTGCCTCAATGTTGTTGTAATAACTGATGGATTTTGAAATTTCTGTCTAACATTACCGATCATTTCCTTGAAGCTGTCTATCTTTGCAGCCAAATCAGAACCACCATGTTCAGGACCCTTTATTCCCAGTGCCAGCTGAAAATCTTCTTCGTTACCGATCATTATATCGGTAATTTCTGTGATCTGAGTAAATATATCCCTGAGTTCGTCTTCTCTTCCCTTCCAGAATGACGCCCTGTAGTTCATATCAAAGGAAATCAGTGTTCCATGTTTCTTTGCAGCCTTCGCAAGTTCAAGACAGAAGATTCCTGTTTCAGGTGACAGTGCACAAACCAGTCCGGACATATGAAGAATCTGAACACCTTCCTCTTCGAAAATTCTTTCAAGGTCAAAGTCCTTTATATTCAAAGTTCTTCCCACTTCACCGGCCCTGTCATTGAATACACGTGGTCCCCTCAGTCCGAATCCGCTGTCGGCAATGTTAATCTGATGCCTGTATCCCCACGGTCCTCCCTGCGCAACTTCCTTTCCTTCATAATCCATGTTTCTTTCACGAAGGTTTCGTTTGATTTTATCAGAAATGGGGCTGTCCTTTACAAAAGAAGTTAGCACCTTTACCGGTAGTCCAAGATATGATGATATACTGGCAACATTTGATTCTGCACTTGTCACCTGCATCTCAAAAACATCCGAAGAATGTACAGGCTGCCTTTCAACAGGAGTAATCCTGAGCCCCATACTTGTCGGTATAACCAATGAATATTTGCAATTTTCCTTAAGCTTCATCAAATATATCTCCTGTAATTGAATTTATGCTTTACATTTTATCAGAAACCTATTCCTTTTGACAGAATCTCCTTCTCCTTTTTGATAGAATCCGCCCGGGGCAAAATGATTTTGCCCCGGGCGGATTCTATCACTTTTTTTGTCTTTTTATTCATATTTCCATTTATTTAATAAATTTCTAGATATTTTTTCTTGCCTTTAAAGTACTTTAAAAACTATAGATATAAGGATTTTGAAGTTTATAATAGCATTACTATTCATATGAGAATCTTAGTTCAATACTGGCAATATACTCTATCATTTCAGACCACTTTAGTGTATTTTTGATAGAATTTGCCCCGGGCGGATTCTATCAAATTTATTGAAAAAAGAACCCTTGCGGGTTCTATTCTGGTGCCGAAGGTGGGACTCGAACCCACACGGAGTTGCCCCCACAGGATTTTGAATCCAGCGCGTCTGCCAGTTCCACCACTTCGGCACGCCATAATATATTAACATAGGGTCAAAGCCTTTTCAATACAAGGTTTTTACTGATTTTTTTCCGTTTTATCAGGAGACTTTTCCTTCTTTAGGAATATGGTATATCCAATCTTAATGACAGCTGCTATGGGGATTGCCAACAACACACCCCAGAAGCCGAATACCAGACTACCTATTATAAGGACACAGATTACAAGCAAGGGTTTCAGATCCACGGCTTTTCCGACTATCAAAGGTAAAAGTACGAATTGTTCCAGCAGCTGGAGCAACAATGCAGTCAGAGTTGTATAGACTATGAATATGGGGCTGAAAAAAACAACGATCAGTGCACACAATATCATTCCGACCCATCCGCCGAAAACAGGAACAATATTGGTAAGTCCAAGTATCAGTGCAAGAAGCCATGCAAGATTAATTCCAAGTAATTTAAAAACCAGGAATGCAATGATTCCCAGGATTGCACTGGTGATAAGCTTACCAATGATATATTTACTTACACTGATTGCAGACTCAGATGCAAAGCGTCCTAGCTTCGAGATGAAAGTTTCCTTATTTGCTGTTTCCTTGTTTTCTTCCATTTATTCCAAAGCTCCTTGTTGGTTTTTTCAGGATTCCTGCACCTGTCCCTCAAGCCCTATTTCAGATGCTACATTCTTCATGCCTTCAAGAGTCATGGACATAACCACATCAAGTTCCATACCCAGCATTTCTGCTCCCTTTGCTATCAAATCCCTGTTGACACCTGCAGCAAAACTCTTCTGCTTCCACTTTTTCTTTATGGACTTGATTTTCATGTCAAGAACACTTTTACTAGGTCTCATAAGAGCTGTAGCTGCAATAAGACCTGTCAATTCATCTATTGTATATAGGGTTTTTTCCATTATGTGCCTTGGTTCAGCATCAGTACATATACCGTAGCCGTGACTTAAAACTGAATATATATAATCCTCAGGCCATCCCCTGTCCCTTAGTATCTTTGCTGTCATTGTGCAATGCTGTTCAGGAAACTGCTCGTAATCCAAATCATGTATCAGTCCAATATTTCCCCACCTGTCAGTATCTTCTCCGAAATGCTCTGCAAAGTGTTTCATGACTCCCTCAACTGCCAGGGCATGTTTAATCAGTGAATCACTTTGATTGTATTCCTTCAATAAATCAAGTGTTTCCTTTCTGTCCGGTGTATGTTTTTCCATGTTAAACTCCTTGTATAATGATTATATCAAATTAACTCTGAATGACATCTGCTCCATGGAACAAATTCAGTGTTTTTTTCTGGAATTTTTGCACAAACCTTTTCCTTCCAAGCATTCAACTCACTTTTCAGTTCCGTTGCTTTGTCACTTTCTTTGTCAACCATATTGATTGTTTCACCTGGATCTTCTATCAAATCATATAACTCATATTCATTTCTTTCGTAAAACTCAATGAGTTTGTATCTACCTTTCCTGACAGATGAGCCGGGAGTTCCCCCCTGGTTTGCGTAGTGGGGATAATGCCAGAACAAGGGCCTTTCCTCCAATGTTTCATCTTTCCCTTTGCGAAGCAAATCCACCAAACTTTTACCGGAAACAGGCTTGCTAACGTGAACTGATGCCATGCGGCAAACCGTTGGATAGATATCCGGGCTTGATACAGGTGTATCTATTGATGTCCCCGGAACAATATGGTTTTTCCACTTAATTATAAATGGTTCCCTTGTTCCGCCTTCATACATCCAGCCCTTTCCCTCTGCTAAAGGTGCGTTGCATGTCGGAGATCCTTCAGCTGATGATAATCCCCCGTTGTCTGATGTGAAGAAAACCACAGTATCATCATATAGGCCTTCATCCCTCAGTTTATTTATTATTTTTCCTATATTCTCATCCAGACTTTTCAGCATGGCTGCATAAACCGGATCAGACTGCACCAGCCTTCTTATAATTTTCTTTTCCTTTTTATGTTCACAAGGGAAAAAGTCTCCTTCTTCAAACTCCTTTACTGAGTCAAGGCCCATATCACTTCTCTTCTTTCTGAAATAATCTACATATTCTTTTTTTGCTTCAATTGGTGTGTGAACAAGGTAATACCATAGATTCAGGAAAAAGGGTTTTTCCCTATCCCTCTCTTCAATTAGTTTTATTGCTGCGACCGTAAGTTTATCCGGAAGATATTCGCCCTCTCCGCCTTCTTCCAGATTCTTGATTTGCCATGGAGCAAAATAACCATGATGGGGCATACCTGCTTCACATCCGGCTATGTTAATCTCAAATCCATGTTTATCCGGATAATGCCCGGCTTTCCACTCATCGCTCCTATCATATGTACCAGCCAGATGCCATTTTCCCACATGCCATGTACTGTAACCATTGTCCCGTAGTTCTTCAGCAATGGTCTTTTCATCATGTGAGATGTGGTCACTGTAAGGAGCACTGACAAGATATCCCCTTGCATGTCCTCCGATAAAGTTTGTAACACCTGTTTCAGCAGGATAAAGACCGGTCATGATTGAGGATCTTGTGGGTGAGCATACAGGACATGCAGCGTAAGCATTGGTGAAACATGCACCTTCGGATGCAAGCGAATCCAAGTTGGGAGTTTCATAAAAATCACTCCCCATGAATCCAAGATCCCGCCATCCAAGGTCATCCGCAAGTATAAATAGTATATTTGGTTTTTTCATAGGATACCCTCCCTCTATAATATTACATCAAATCCATATGATATAATATGGCAAAACCAATTGAGGTGCATAATGACCTTTTCCCCTGATTTCAATAATATAGTGCAGGCTGCAAAAAATATTTCACCTGACCGGATTCCTTTATATGAGCATCAGATAGCAGATGAAATAATTGAAAGCATAATGAACCGGAAATTACCCGATCTGGATAACTGTGCAGATTCCGAACTTGACTCCTATTTTCACACATATTGTGCCTTTTTCAAAGATATGGGATATGATACTGTAAGTTTTGAAAGGATTCTTTCAGCTGTTATGCCCGGCAACAGCGCTTTGTACGGTCATGAGGAAGGCTGTATAAAAGTAAGAAGTGATTTTGAGGATTATCCATGGGAAGACCTTGCCGATATATTTTTTGAACGTAACAAGAGATACTTCGATGCCCTGAGGAGAAACCTGCCTCCAGGCATGAAAGCCATAGGAGGTGTGGGCAACGGCATATTTGAATGCGCTCAGGACATCACCGGATATATGAACCTCTGCTATATTAAAGTAGACGATCCCTTTCTATATGAATCACTCTTCAAGGCAATTGGAAATGTATTGGCTCAAATATGGAAACATTTCCTTTCCTTATATTCCGATGTTTTCTGCGTCTTGAGAATGGGAGATGACCTTGGTTTCAAGACAAACACACTGCTGCCTCCTGAGGATATAATAAATTACATAATACCAGGATACACAAAGGTAATTGAAACAGTCCACTCCTACGGAAAACCTTTCCTTCTACACAGCTGTGGTAATCTTTTCTCAATCATGGAAAATCTGATTTCAGCGGGAATTGATGCAAAGCATTCAAATGAAGATGAAATTGCACCCATGAAAAAATGGTATGATCTTTACGGCACACGCATAGGTAATTTCGGGGGTATTGATGCTGACATTCTCTGCAGATTTTCTGAGTCCGAGATAACTGAATATGTAACGGACATATATAATCTTAGCCAAGGTTACGGTGGAGTCGCCATTGGATCCGGGAATTCAATTCCTGACTATATGCCGGTTGGAAATTACCTTAGAATGATAGATACATTACGTAATCTCAGGGAGAATTAAAGTCAAATCCCTTGTATTTTTCACGAATTCTGAATAGATCTACTCCATAAATTCCTTTGATATCCTCTGCAAGTTTCTTATGAATTTCTTTGTCTTCAGGTAATAATTCAATTATGCAGTTGAACAAGTGTGCTATATGAAAGTCCCAGGGCATTATCCGGTTCTTTTCACCGACTTCCTGAATTTCTTCCAATGATGCTTCGTTCCATTCGAATTCGCAGTAATCATATCCCTCAGGTTTTATTGTTTTCAATCCAAGTTCCAGACTACTATTGAACCCCTCTACAAGTGCCTTGTCAACATACCTGCAGTAATGTAGGCCCTCTTCCATAAATCCGTATTTTTTCCATTCCGTGCACCAAGGGCATTTATGGACCCTTGTTACAGCCGGTGTGTCTCTTCTGACCTCCCTGATATCCATTGACCCTTTTTCTGCCTTCCATTCACCGAATGCCATATAGTCGTTCATGTTACCGGCAAAACCTGCTCTGTCCGAACGGATACGCATCCTTCTTCCCCGCTGGTTTCCATATTTGATTACTGTTTCCTTTACCAAATCGCTGTAATCAGCATTCGACCTTTTTTTCAGCTCTCTTACATACAAACCAAAAAGCATTGCATGAATGCCGGGATGCAGTTCCCTGCTAATATCACTTTCTGATAATCTTCTGCCATGCTCAGATATTAATTCCAGCATGCTTTTGGTCAATAAACGAATATCCGTGTCTTTTCCATCAAGAAGATCTTCAATGGAGTGGTCCAGAAAGATTTCATGAAGACGCACTCCTTTTTCAAACACTCCTCCGGTAGTTGCATGGGAAGCCATGTCTTTCAACAGAATCTCTTTTTCGGTATCTGCAATCAAATGAAATACAAGTCTATTTCTTTTGAATACAATTTGTTCCGCCTCCACGGGATCAAATCCCTTGTCCTCCAGATACTCCAATATTCCTGATGATATCTCCTTGATTATTGTCTTGGCTACTTCGGATTTTTCTAGAAAATCCATGTGCCTGTCCATTTCAAGATATTCTGCACTTTTAATGATTCTATGCGGCCATAGGTCAATCATGACATATGCTGCAAGAACATCCATTATTTTGTCAGGTTGAACCGCAACAGTTGTACCCAAAGGTCTGAGGAAATCATCCAACCTCTTGACTCTTTCCGGGTCTTCAACCAAACCTTCAGGATATGTTACCGTTGAATAACCTTCACGTCCTTTGAGGGAAACACCACCAATTTCCTTTACCATATTAGGAAGGATGTTGCATACAAATATGTCATCACCGAGTACATCCAGATAATATTTCCCTGGAGGTGTCGGCGGGAAAGCATATATATCAGGTTTCTCCTTACACTCTTTGAAATATTGTTTCAACTCATTGTCTATGATCTGCGGTGCAACCGAAGGAGGCGGTGCAAAAAGAATTATATCCGGCTCAATTTTTCTCAAAGCTCCCAGATTGTCCTTCAACGAAATTTCGAATGGATATTTTCTTCTTTTTTCTTCGATGGTATTTTGGTCTGCAGTAATAGCTATGATATTGGTTTTGAGATTTTCCTTGCCCAGAAAATTTGCATAGCAATCATAGATGTAGCCCATCAGGAAACCGAATCCCATAATAGCTATCTTTGTATCCTTGTAACTCTTCATAAAGCCTCCCTGTAAAAAAGATTGGACGGGCCCCGGGGATGGGACCCGTCCCAAAAGAGATAGAGAAAGAGGGTTATATCAAAAAAGTATTAATATCAGTTCTATATGCCATGGAAGGTGCGGTTCCCGGCTTTGTAACTGATAACGCAGCACCTGCATTGGCAAATCGTGCAGCTTCTTCCAGTTCCATACCTTCCAGCAATCCAACCGCAAGGCATCCGTTGAATGCGTCACCTGCACCTGTCGTGTCCACGGTCTCAACCTTATATGAAGGAACCATGAGATCAAGTGTTTCATTCTTTATGTAGACGCCTTCTTTTCCAAGGGTTATTAGTACATTCCTAATGCCCATGGAATAGAGCTTTTCAGCGGCTTTTTTGATGTTTTCCATAGAGTCTGTCCTAATCCCTGTAAGGATTTCAGCCTCTGTTTCATTTGGCGTTATATAATCAATCATTTCAAGGAACCTCTGCTCAATGGGTTGTGCCGGAGCAGGATTCATTATTACGGTTACATCATTCTCATAAGCAATTTCAATCGCCCTGTAAGTCGCATCCATGTTTACTTCCATCTGAACAACCAACAGGTCTGAATCTGCTATCTTTTCCTTGACTGATTCAACATCCTCCATGGTTATATTGTGGCAGGCACCCGGAGCAACCAGAATTGAATTTTCACCGGTGTTTTCATCAACAAGTATCAGAGCAATTCCCGTAGCTTTTTCTTCATCAATGAAAACACTTCCTGAATCTACACCTTCTTCCTTGTAGAAATCAATTACCATCTCTCCGTAGGGATCCCGTCCTATCTTGGTTATCATGGTGACATCAGCACCTGCCCTGGCAGCAGCAACAGCCTGGTTTGAACCCTTACCGCCCGGTCCATATGTAAATTCCGTGCCTATCAATGTCTCACCGGGTTTGGGAAGATATGGTCCCCTACCGCAGAGATCTTCAAAAAAGCTGCCGAATACAGTAAGTTTTTTCAAGGCTTCCTCCGTTTTGGTGCTATCCGTTTATATATTCATTGATCGACTGAAACAACAGCATGCCTACCGTAGCTCCACCGTCCTGGAGTCCTATGGATTTTTCCTGATAATATGCAGCCCTGCCGTGAACAGCTTTCATTTCCTTAGTTGAAAGCATTCCTTTTTCTGAAGCCTCATAAGCTTTCTTAATTCCATCTTCCAAATCGTCTGATGAAAGAAGTACTTCAGCTCCGGGAAGAACTGCGTCCAGAATTGTTTTCTCGCCGGCTTTTGAACCGGTCTTTGTCATTATGGCGTCAGCCCATCCTCTGAAGAATTCACCGAGTTCCCTTGAACCCAGATCTTCACATGAGGCAATTGCTTTTCCGCCTCCTAACAAACCCATGAACATAATTGTTCCGAGGGATGAAGGTGAAGCTTCATTTATGGCCATTCCTGCATTCATGAAGAATCTCTTGAAGTTATCCATTTCCATTGCTTCACTTTCAAGAACTGCCCTGAAACCTGCACTCATGCTGATTCCCAGGTCACCGTCTCCGGCTTTTGAATCCAGTTCAACGAGATAATCCCTGTTTTCATCCATTTTTTTGCTTATTATCCTGAATATTTCCTTGATATCATTCAGATTTAATTTTTTCATAATACCTACCTGTTATAGTTTGTAAAAAACGGTGTGCTCGCTTCATGATCAACAAGGGTCTTCAGCTCATCATCCAGTTTCAGAACTGATATGGACATTCCTGCCATTTCCATTGAAGTAGCAAACTCACCGATGTATTTGCTGTATATTGATACACCTATTTCCTCAAGATACTCATATGCTTCCTTATAGCAGATATATAGTTCCTCAAGCGGAGTTCCACCGAGTCCGTTTACCATTACCGCAACTTCTGTTCCTTCTTCCAAAGGCATATCTTCAGTAATCTTGTCAAGGAGAACCTTTACAGTTTCAGCTGCAGTCATCTTTTCACGAACTTCAATACCTGGTTCGCCGTGGATTCCCATTCCTACTTCCATTTCGTTCTCACCTATTGAGAAAGTAGGTTTTCCGGCTTCAGGAACAATACATGGAGTTAATGCAACTCCCATGGATCTTAAGTTGTCCAGAGCTTTCTCAGTCACTCTGCACACTTCATCAAGGGACATCATTTTATCAGCAGCTGCACCGGCTATCTTCCATGCATATACAAGACCTGCAACAGCGCGTCTTTTATCCTTTTGTTCTTTTGGTGCAGAAGCTACATCGTCCTTTATACGAATTTGCCTGACAGTCATGTCTTCCATTTCAGCCATTTCGCAGGCCATATCGAAGTTCATGTTGTCACCGCCGTAATTTCCGTATAGACAAAGCACTCCATTGCCGTAATCGCAGCCTTCTATCATCTTGAACATCTTGTTGGCAGATGGTGAAGCAAATACATTCCCAACGGCACATCCGTCAAGCATGCCTTTTCCTACATAACCCAGAAATACTGGCAGGTGTCCGCTGCCTCCGCCCGTTACAACACTTACCTTGCCCTCTTGAACCTCATCATTCCTTGCTACGATCTGTAAGTCACCGTTAAGAGCCTTGAGTCTGTCAGGGTGTGCCAAAAGAATACCTTCGACAGTCTCCCTGCTGAAATTTTCAGGAGCATTTATTATCTTTTTCATTATCGATCCTCCATCCTTCTCTCTTATTTTTTATAAAAGTTAACTTCGCACACGTCATATCCCTGTGCTATGGTCTTTCCGAGTTTGAATTCAAGGTTGTTAGCCTTGGCGATAGCCCTATCACCGTCCATTGCCATGTCGCATAGAACTTCAATTCTTTCATCACTTAGACCTAATTTCTGCCATGCTGTAACCAACGGGCAGTAATGGAATTCTACTTCCAACTTGTCATCATCGCATGCCATTATTTCCATTTCAAACAATCTTTGTCCGAGTTCGTTTATGAATGTTTTCTGAAATTCCTGCATGGTAGGTTCTGAAAGTTTTTCCTTGATGGCAGTGCCGTGCATGCATCCTGTTGCATCTATTGCTGCTCTGCCTATTGCTTCAAAGTCCACATTTTCCTTGTCTACATTGTCAAGAATGAGACCCATCCAGGTTGCCCTGTGTTCAATTGCTTTTCTTACTTCATTTACCAATACTTCATCAGTATTTTTAGGTGTGTTTTTGATCTTTGACATGTTGTCCTCCATTAAATTCCCAAATATGCTTTCTTAACTTCAGGATTATCAAGCAGCTCCCTGCCTGTACCCTGTAATACTATTTCACCGTTCTGCAGAACGTATCCCCTGTCTGCAACTTCCAAGGCCAGCATGGCATTCTGCTCTATTAGCAAAATGGTCATTCCATCCTTCTTGACGTCTTCCATCAACTCGAATATTTCTTCAACAATGATCGGGGCCAGTCCCAGTGAAGGCTCATCCATCATGAGAAGTTTCGGTTTAAGCATAAGACCCCTGGCTATTGCAAGCATCTGCTGTTCTCCACCCGAAAGACTTCCGCCGCTTTTCTTGCGTCTTTCCTTTAGTCTCGGGAACAAATCAAACATCTCACCTACCCTGTCATTGAGGTCAGCCTTCTTCAGTTTCTTCTCGGTTATGGTTCCTATCCGCAGGTTTTCCTCAACGCTGAGTTTCTTGAAGATGTTCCTTCCTTCAGGTACGTGTGCTATTCCAAGACCTACGATTTTATCCGGGTCCATCCTGCTTATATCCCTGTCCTCAAAGACTATTGTTCCTGATGCCTTCTTGACCATGTTTGAAATAGCCATGAGTGTCGAGGATTTGCCTGCACCGTTTCCACCTATGAGTGTGATTATCTCGTTTTTCTCGATTTCAAGGGAAATCCCACGCACGGCCTGAATGTATCCATAATTAACTACAAGATTATCTACCTTTAACATAATGCCTCCTAGAATGTGGTTCCCTTTCCAAAGTATGCTTCATTTACTTCCTTATCGCATTTGACATGATCAGGGTCTCCTTCGCATATCTTCTTACCGAAGTTTATTACCATGATTCTCTCACAAAGGTTCATTACGAACTTCATATCATGCTCTATGACCACTATGGTATGTCCGTCAGCCCTTAGCTGTTTGATGAAATCAGACAGTTCCTTGGTTTCTATGGGGTTCATTCCGGCAGCCGGTTCATCAAGAAGAAGTATTTTGGGGTTCAATGCCAAAGCCCTGGCAATTTCTACCCTTCTCTGAACACCATATGCCAGATTTCCGGCAAGATTGTCAGCTTCTTTATCAAGCCCCAACCGTTTGATCAGTTCAACTGCCTTCTCATGGGTAAGCCTTTCATCTTCCTTATACCTCTTCGTGTGAACAATTGCATCAAAGATGTTTGTTTTTTCATGGGTATGGAAACCTATCTTTACGTTTTCAAGCACGGTCATGAAATTGAACAGCTGTATGTTCTGGAATGTTCTGGCAACACCTTTTGTTGCTATCCTTGCCGGTCTCATGCCCGTGATGTTTTCACCGTTGAACCACACCTCTCCTCCGTTCGGTTGAAGGTTGCCGGTGCATACATTGAAAAATGATGTCTTGCCTGCTCCATTCGGTCCTATGATTCCGAAGATTTCTCCTTCGTTTACCTGCATGTCTATGTTCTGTACGGCTTTTATACCACCGTAGTATTTTGATATATTCTTGGTCTGAAGTAAAACACCCATCATTTCACCTCTTTCTTTTTGAACAGTTTCCTAAAGAATGCCCCTCTGTCCCTGCCGAGGCTTCTGTTGGCGATTACAGACCTGCTTGTACCTGCAAGCCCCTGAGGTCTAAGCCACATCATTGAAATAATCATTATTGCATATATAAGCAGCCTTGCTTCATTTGCGAATCTGAATAATTCAGTGGTCAGATTGACAACAACTGAGCCTACAACTGGTCCGATCAGTGTTCCCTGGCCGCCTATGATTACCATTGACAATATATTGAATCCTTCATCAAGTGAAAACATACTTGAGTCAATGAACGTATAGAAGGGTGCCATCAGCGCTCCGCCTACACCGGCCCAGAATGCTCCGAACATGAAGTTGATTGACTTATACTTTGCTATATTTACTCCGAGGGACATAGCTGCATGGTCATCTTCTCTGATTG